>ODAI013573889.1_pt1 | contig 23211 bp, 16 predicted proteins | sample 1539321 | NCBI WGS metagenome assembly ODAI01 (sample SAMN02144231, study PRJEB22623) | gut metagenome | biome: sheep rumen | host: Ovis aries | place: New Zealand | reverse complement strand
TGGCTTATAATAAGACAGAAAAGAGCGGCGAGCGCGCAGATGCTCCTATGAAGAGAAGACCTATGAGAAGAAGAAAAAAGGTTTGTGTATTCTGTGCAGAGAAGAACGCTGTAATAGATTATAAGGATGTTAACAAGTTAAGAAAGTACATCTCAGAGAGAGGTAAGATTCTTCCTAGAAGAATTACCGGTAACTGTGCTAAGCATCAGAGAGCTTTAACAGTTGCAATCAAGAGAGCAAGACACGTAGCAATTATGCCATACGTTGTTGACTAATCTTAAAACAAATTCCCGCCTTTGAATCGTAATGATTCAAAGGCGGTTTTAAAAAACATATTATAACGATGCGTGGCTCAGTTTGGTAGAGCGCTGCGTTCGGGACGCAGAGGGTGCTGCTTGCCGTTGGCAAGCGTTTAGCACGGACCGAGTCGAAGACGAGACCGCAGGTTCGCGAACCTGCGACAAAAAATGAATAAATATAACGATGCGTGGCTCAGTTTGGTAGAGCGCTGCGTTCGGGACGCAGAGGTCGCAGGTTCGAATCCTGTCGCATCGATTAAAAAAAGACATCATATGATGTCTTTTTTTTATGTGACCGGTTTTATAAAATAATAAAATATGTGCGTATGATAAAGATTGTAAGAATTTAGACAGATCCAATGTTTTCTACTTCTTCTCCGTTTATTGACAACCTGAATCTGCCACTTGTAAGCTTGGTATTTTTTACGGCTGCGCCTGCAAGCTCTGAAACAGAAGTTTCAAGACGGACATTGGTATCCGTATCATATAAATCAATGTCAGATTCTTTTATGAAACCACCAAACCATAGAACTTTATCTCCACCGGCGATTACACGTTGACCTACACGTTCGGTGTGGATGGTTGTTGAAACATCGAGAGCTGCGATGGCTGAACATCTTTGACCGCGCATATTGATAAGTATATTGGTATCGGAAAAAATGACCTTCGTATAATCCCCGTTTACGGTACCGATTCCGACAAATTCAAAACCGGAAACGTATAACTTGACCGATGAGCGGCTTATGGAAATATCGCTGTTTGAAGATAATGAGCCGAGGCCCGTACCCTTTGCAAGAGAAAATTCCATATTAAGGTCACAATTGCGAATATCCAGCTTGCTTTCTCTGTAAAGTGAACCTATTCCAAGTCCTGTATCACCTGTGAGATTGATGATATATTGCCCCTGGAGAATGTTTATATCAAGCTTACCGTCACCGAGAATTGTAAGGTCGGAACTTTCGGGTACGAGAATACCGCCATTGTCAAGCTTGTTGTTACCGCTTATAGTGATAGTAAGATTACTGTTTTCGTCAAGACTTATACTATGAAAAAAGACTTAAATTTTGTAAGTTGTTCTTTGGTATTGCAAATGGTATAATTTGTTGAAAAAAGATATTACGAAAAAAATTACGAAAAATGTAACCGTTTCAGATTTTCAATCGTATACCCTATGTAAGTACTTACGAAAAACGATGAAGCAAGAGGTAAGAACAATGAGAGAACCCGTAGAAAATTTAATCAGGGAATATAAAAATCACCTTTTTGCTGTTGCATTCAGCATATGCAAAAGTGCTTCCGACGCAGATGATGTAGTACAGGATACATTTATGAAGTATCATTTCAGTAAAAAACAGTTTTCATCAGAGGAGCATCTTAAAGCATGGCTTTTACGTGTGGCGATTAATAAGGCGAAGGATGTGAACCGCTCATTTTGGAAGCAAAAGAGCACGTCGATTGAGGATTATATCGAGACGCTTGAGTTACCGGAAAGAGAAGATAAGGACATTCTTTCGGAGGTTTTGGCTTTGCCGGAAAAATATCGAATTGTCATACATCTGTTTTATTATGAGGAGTATTCGGTGGCAGATATTGCCAAGCTTCTCAAGTTAAGTGAAAGCAATGTAAAAATCAGACTTTCACGAGGCAGAAACATGCTAAGAGAAAGATTACAGGAGGAATGGGTATATGAATGAAAACGAAAAATATAAGAGTATTTTTGATGCAATTGAAAGTAATGCTGAAATAACGATAGATACACTTACGACAAGAAGACATGAGAAGAAAGCAGGAAAGATTAAGAAGGCGGTTTGTTGCTTTGGTGCTTTTGCGGTACTTTTCCTTGGCTCTAACGTGGCATCTTATGCAAAAACAGGTGAGTTCTGGGTGAAATCAGCTTTCAGCTTCAAGAGCGCTTCAGGTGCAGAGATTACGGTTGAGGAAGAGCAGCAGGATGAATTTACATCAATAAGTACCATAAATATTAAGACTGATGGTGAGGAAAAGGATTTCTTTGAAGTTGAAGATGAAAAGATATATTTCACTTATAACGGAGCAAGAGAAGATATAACAGACAAGTGTAGTGAAGATACTTATTTTAAACATGAGTTTACCGATGAAGATGGACTTCGACATGTATTGATTGTCGGAGGAACACCGGATAAAGCCGGTTCTGCAGAGTATATTATCTCCAAAGACGGAGAGCTTGTATTTTCGGATGTAAGCGGTGCGGTTCCTTTGGGAGATCTTCAGATGGCATCACAGACAATTGAGATTGATTGCGATGAAGACGGTTACAATATCTCAACGGAAGAAGCTTTTGATGAACTTAAGGAAGATGTCTGCCAATATGAATATTATTTTGAGGACGATAGTGCAGAAACACTTGAGGATATCATGCCGGAGTGGTTAAAGAAAGCTGAAGAAGATCTTAATATTATTTATTAAGCAAATATTTGATGCATGGTGTGACAGGATAATAGAAGCGCTCGAGAATGCAAAGGCGCAGTTCTTATGATTGACAGAACATAATATATCAGGAACCTTGCTTTTATGGCAAGGTTCTTTTGTATTATATGATTTTATAACTTTTTTATTTTTGCTATTTTATTTCAAGATAAATTGTGGTATTATATTCAAGGTCGGCAGAGTAAATGATAAGGGGTCTTTATGGATTACGATGTATTATTAAAAAAAGCAGAAGAGATAGCAACCGCAGCTCATGAAGGTCAGTTTGACAGATGCGGTGTTGAATACATCAATCACCCGAGGACCGTTGCGTCATATGTAGATGACCCAAAGGAAAAGATAATTGCGTGGCTTCATGATACCATAGAAGATACCGACGTAACCGAGGCGGACTTAAGACCTGTATTTGGTGATGAGATAACCGATATAGTGCTTATTCTTACAAAGTATCCCGGTGATGAATATTTTGATTACATCGGCAGGGTTATGAAAAATGACACCGCTATAAATGTTAAGCTTGCAGATCTTACTCACAATATGCGCCCTGACCGAATTAAAAATCCGACCAAAAAGGATTTGGAACGCCTTGAAAAATATAAAAAGGCGTATAATATGCTTGTCGCAGAAAAGAAAAACAGGCAAAAAACTTAAAATAATAATATGCTTCCGTGGCTCAGTTGGTAGAGCGTCGCATTCGTAATGCGTAGGTCGTGGGTTCGAGTCCCATCGGGAGCTTGATGAAAAGTACCGCGTTTTTGCGGTATTTTTTTAAAGGAGGAATAAGTGATGTTTTATTTACCGGATGGAACAGATAGATGCGGTTTTTATGAATGTACCGGTTGCGGAAATCGCTTTCTCGATTTACGCACCGCACCAACCGTGGAGTGTCCTTATTGTGAAAAAGAAGTGGATATGGAGATAGGTCCGGATGATGATATGTCCGATGCGCAGGAAACAGCAACGCTTATAAAGATACTTGAGGGCGAGGATGTGGAGAAATATGATAAACTACTTAGCCTTGCACTTACCGGTGGAGATTATGAGTGGATATAGATTTACAGGGATAAATCGCTGATTCGACTTAAAGAAAAGATAAACTGAGATATAGTTGAGCATAATATTTAGAAAAAAGAAGGCAAAAAATGAGTAATAAAGATGAGCGTTATGACAAATTGGATAACACGGCGAATCTGTTTCCTATGATTGTAAGCGAGAGTATGAGTAATGTTTACAGGATTTCGGTTACATTGAAATATGAGATAGTTCCCGATATATTGCAGAAGGCACTTGATAAGGTCCTTCCTTATTTTGATGTCTTTAATTCAAAGATGACGGAGGGACTTTTCTGGTATTATTTTGAAACTAATCATAATATGCCGCCTCAGGTTGAGGAGGAAAGCACATATCCTTGTCGTTACATTAATCCGCATACAAACAGGGATTATCTATTCCGTGTAAGCTATTATAAAAACAGAATAAATCTTGAAGTATTTCATGCGGTAACCGACGGAAACGGTGCACTTGCATTTTTAAAGGAGATAACTTACCAATACCTGCGTGACAGATATCCCGAGCTTAAGGCTGCAAATCATGACATATTAAGCCCGGAAACCTCCCTTGACAGAGAGGATAGCTATGTCAAAAATTTCAAGAAAAGCAAGAAGAAAAAATATAAGAAGGAAAAAGCTTTTATAATCGAGGGCGAGAAGCTTCCCGAAAATGAAATCGGTGTTATCCACGGATATATAAATATCAAGGACATAAAGACCGTGTCCAAGAAATACGGAGTAACGATCAATCAATATCTTATCGGTACATTTGCGTGGGCGGTTTATAAAGAATGCATGAAATCACAGGCAGGAAAAAAACCGTTTTCGGCATGCGTACCTGTTAATCTCAGACCATATTTTGATTCTGGTACGTTAAAGAATTTCTTTGCAATAGTATCAGCAACCTTCAGACCAACAAAGGATTCCTATACATTTGACGAGGTACTGGAAGAGGTTGCCGACAGCTTAAGAAGGCAGATTACAAAGGAAAATCTTGAGGATATAATTGCATATAATGTTTCAAATGAGGAAAACAAATGGCTTAGAGCTGTGCCTCTTTTCATAAAGAGGGCGGTCATGAAGCGTATTTACCTCTCTTCGGCAAAGGCCAATACAACGACCGTAACCAATCTCGGAGTTATCAGTATTTCACCGGGCTACGAGGATTACATTGAAAAATTCACGGCTGTTTTATCTATGTCACCGGGACAAAATATTAAGGCGACCGTATTCTCCTATAGAGATACACTGGCATTTACCTTCTGCTCAAGCATACTTGAAACAAATGTGCAAAGAGCATTTTTCAGACATATGGTTGAAGACGGTATAAATGTTACCGTAGAAAGTAATGGTGCTTATTATGAATAGATGCAGAAAATGTAATATAAATATCATGGATGATTCGATAGTATGTCCGCTTTGCAAAAATGTTCTGGAGCTTTCGGAGGACATGAAGGGAACCGAAAAACTCGGAATGTATAAATCAAAATCAATAAGCTACCCGGATATAATAAAGAAAAGAAAGTGGATAAAATTTACAATCCGTTTGTCCATATTACTTTCGATTATTGCGGAAATCATACTTGTGCTTATTAATTATGCAACCTATAACGGTAAACCGTGGTCAATAGTAACCGGAGCAATATTTGCATATATTTGCTTTACGATTATATATTCGGCTCAAAGATATGTAAGTCACAGGTCAAAGCTTGCTGCACAGGTGCTTGCCGCGATTCCGCTTATTTTGATCATAGATTATGTATATGGCGGTAACGGCTGGTCAATCAATTTTGGTATACCTATCATGGTGCTTGTACTTGATCTGGTTGTATTTATATTATCAATGGTAAATTTCAAAAAATGTCAGGTTTACCTTATGGTTCAGCTGGTAGGAATTCTCATCAGCTTTGTTTGCAGCATATTTGTATTGCTCGGAAGCTTTAAAGTGAAAATGCTTTCGGTTATTGCAACCACAGTTTCGATAATAATATTTATGATAATTATATTTTTGGGTGAGAAACGATCGACAAGCGAATTAGCCAAAAGATTTAGAATATAACGAGCGAGTCTGCGAGATAGAGGGCGAAAAGCAAAAGCCAAGCGACTGATTATAAATTAAGGGAGAAAATACATGGAAACAAGTTTACGCGCGAAGATGGTTAGTACTCTGATTGCAGAGTTTAATAAACATAATTCTCTTCGTACGCATCTAAGAGAGGAAAAAAGACCTGACAGTGATATAGATAAAAATTTCAGATATCCCGAGCATCTTACAAAGACAAGAATTGATATGGAAAACTTTCCAATGGAGATGCTTAGCTGGAATGATAAAGAAGAACTGTTTGAAAAACCGTCCGATAAAGTAATTCTGCAGCTTCACGGCGGCGGGTATATTGGTGCATTTAAAAATATATACAGAACCATGGCAGGTCTCTACGGAGAGGTAAGCCATGGTGCAAATGTACTTACCGTGGATTATAGAGTGGGTCCTGAACATAAGCATCCGGCGGCGCTTCTTGATGCGGCATGTGCTTATGACTGGTTGATCGAACAAGGCTATAGTGAGGAAAAGATTGTATTGGCGGGAGATTCGGCCGGCGGCGGTCTTGCCATGGCACTTTGCCATTATTTAAAAGATAAGAAGCGTAAGCTTCCGGCAGGTATTGTAGCGATGTCTCCGTGGACAGACCTCTTATCATCCGGTCCGTCTTACAAAGAAAATTATGAGCTGGATCCGGTATTTGGAAATGACAGCAGCAGTCTAATATATGACAATCCTTATGTTGATGAAAAGGATAAGGGCGATAAATATATTTCGCCGCTTTATGGAGATTTTGAAGGATTTCCGCCTATGCTTATTCAGGTTGGCTCGTATGAGATGCTTTTAAGTGACTCGTTACTTGTGGCTGAAAAAGCAAAGGAAGCCGGAGTTCTGGTTAAGCTTTCGATATATGAGGGAATGTTCCATGTATTTCAAATGGGAGCAAAGCTTATGCCCGAATCCATGAAAGCATGGACTGAGGTCGGAAAGTTTTTTGAAATAATCTAAATGAGGTAATTATGAGAGTTGCATTGTTTCAGATGAATATAATCTGGGAAAACAAAAAAGAAAACCTGAGAAAATTAGTGGACACACTCGAAACACTCGGAAAGAAAAATGTTGATTTACTTCTTATGCCCGAGACGTCACTTACGGGATTTTCAATGAATACCGATATAACCGGTGAGGAAAATTTTGAAACGGTTAAAAATATAAAAAAGCTCGCTACGCAATATGGAGTGGCTATAGGAGTAGGCTGGACGAAGAGGTTAGGCGAGGATAAAAAGGGAAATGACAAGTCTGCGACAAAAGCACTTTGCGAAAACCATTATTCCATAGTCGGACCTGATGCGGTTGATGGCTTTGACGGAGCAGACAAACCTGATATACTTGATGTACCGATGCTTTTGGACTATGCAAAGATACATCCGTTTAGTTATTCGGGTGAAGATAAATATTTTATCGGCGGAGATTATCAGGACTTTCTCTTTTACAAGGACTTTAATATAAGTACTGCCATATGCTATGATTTGAGATTTCCGGAAATCTTTCAGACGATGTCTGAAAAGTCTGATTTTATTGTAGTACCTGCTAACTGGCCTGCTGTAAGACTTGAGCATTGGAACAAGCTTCTTATGGCAAGAGCTATAGAAAATCAATGCTATATAGCCGGAGTAAATTGCGTCGGTAACATCGACGGAACAAGTTATGCAGGCGGAACAAAGATGATTAACCCGCAGGGGGATGTAGTGATTCCCGATGAGTTGATAGGTTATGAAAATGATGAAGCAGTATTTATATATGATTTGAAAAATGATGTTGATAAAACAAGAGAAGCATTTCCTGTAAAAAAGGATAGGAGAGAAGAATTGTATATCAGTTTTTTGAGAGAGTGAATAATGAAACGAAGGAGCGCTTTTGATGTTGAGTCAAAAGCGCTTTTGGGTTTATAATACAAAATGATATTCTTAATAAATTCTTAAATTGTTATATACTTTCATTTTAAATATTAATTTGGCATAATCCGATAAAAGAGGAGGAGATAAGATGTACAACATACTTGTATGTGATGATGAAAAGGATATAGTTGATGCTTTGACGATTTATCTTCAAAGTGAGGGATACAATATTTTCAGTGCATTTAACGGAAAAGAAGCGATTGAAATTATGGATAAGGAAGATGTACAGCTTGTTCTTATGGATATAATGATGCCTGAGATGGACGGAATTACAGCTATGAATGTCATAAGAAAGACAAGCAATGTTCCGGTTATCCTGCTTACTGCAAAAAGCGAGGATACAGACAAGATTCTCGGACTTAGCGTGGGCGCAGATGATTATGTAACGAAGCCGTTTAATCCGGTTGAGCTTATTGCGAGAGTCAAGGCCCAATTAAGAAGATACATAACTCTGGGCAGCAGTCATATAAATGAAAAGCAGGATAAACTTGTTATAAGAGGCATAGAGCTTGATGATAAGGCAAAAAGTGTAACCGTTGACGGAAATCCTATTTCACTTACACCGACTGAGTTTCAGATCCTTAAGCTTTTTATGGAAAATCCCGGAGTCGTTTATTCGCCGAAGGAAATCTACAGGGAAGTATGGCAGGATGCACCGCTTGGAGCGGAAGGAACAGTTGCCGTACATATAAGACATTTGAGGGAAAAAGTAGAGATAGACCCGTCCGAACCAAGATATCTTAAGGTTGTCTGGGGACAGGGATACAAGCTTGATTAAAGCTGACCGGTGTTGAATTAACGAATGTGAAAGATATTGTTATATAAAGGATGATTATATGAAAAAACTGGGAAATAATGCATTATTTAAAGTTATAATGATTTTTCTGTTTGTGATATCGTTGCTTGTGTGTGCTGTGAGCGGACTTATTGCGGTAAAATTGTATGAGGATCATGCTCTTACGAAGAGGGGAAGAGAAAATCTCAAGCAGTCAATCATAACAAGAATTGCATACTCGGACTATAATATGCGGGCAGTTAATTATTACGAACAATATTTACAGGGGTTTGATTGTGCACAGGATTATAATTTCTTTTTGGAGGAAAATACAAATTATTCTTTCAATGCGAAAATTATAAATGGTGATAAGGAGTATGATGAGCTTACAAGCTATGTAACAAATGACTATCAATATAGTCAGACTGACAGATATACCATCAACCTTGATAGTTATTATAAAACAAAAACCATGAATGTTACGCAGGAAGAAATCATGTCAACCCCGGCATATGTATGTCTGTCGAACGAGGAACTCTCCGATCTTGGTTTTTATGATGCTGAAATAGCCGATACATCAGAAAACATATTATATACTGACAGTGAAAAAAAATACATTAATATAAATATCGTAGAAGAATTAAGGGAAAAGTTTTACAGAGAAAATAATTATGATTATTTTGATTTAAACGGAAATGATTATGTTATTTCAGATGATGATGAAATATATGATTTGGATGAAACAGAGGCATATGAAATCGATTTGAATACCCCTGAATCGGATAATAAGCTTGATAACTATTTTGAGTACGGATATAATGGCGAAAATGACATAAATATGGTAACGGACGGAAAGCTTTATTATGTTCTCAAAAACATTGATGGAGTAAGTGAGTATATAAACGGGTTTTATGATTACTATTATGATGCAGATATAAGTTATGGCCTTTATTATGATTCGGATACGGAAGAACTGACTATAGATGTATATATAAGTCCTGTTATGCAGGTTGAGTTAAACTGGTATGTAAAAAGCAAGCTTACGGCATATGACGGTTTTTATAATTCCATTACATTGAGATATTTGAATGTTATGTCCAGATATGCGATACCGGTATGTGTGATATCCGGATTGATATTTATGATATGCTTTGCACTTCTTGTGATAACCGCAGGACATAAACGCATAAGAACCGTGGGCGAAAATGATGAAGTGGAAATAACAGACGGGCTTAGGCTTGGCTGGTTTGATAAAATACCTTATTACATTGTGCTTGCCGCATTTATAGTTCCGCTTTTTTTGGGAATAGTATTTTTAGAAGATGCATATTATGGCAGCATTGAATCGGTTATAGCTATCGCATGTGCAATAGTCTGCAGCTTTTTCGGAGCATTTCTGGTTATGACAACAGCGGCAAGAATAAAATGCTGTGGCTGGAAATTTCTTCAGGGAACACTTACCTTTATGATGATTAAGGGCTTGTTTTATCTGATGGGTGCCTTTTTTAAATGGCTTGGCTCGATTCTGAAATATTTCTGGAAGCATTTTAATTTGTATTGGAAATATATAGTGATAATACTTGGCGTGGCGGCCGTGGAAATATTTTTTGCCGTCAGCGAAGAAGCGTCAGCGACCTTGATTGTTGTTATAATTGAAAAAATCATAGTGTCTTTATTTGCTGCTTATGCACTTATTAATTTAAACAGGTTAAAAAAATACACCAAGACTCTGGCAGAGGGAGATACTGAGGGAGTACTTGATACAGAGCATATGCATGGCGAATTTTTGGAATATGCAAAGGATCTCGGTCATGTAAATGACGGAATAAAGGCTTCGGTAGAAAAACAGATGAAGAGCGAGATGATGAAAACCGAGCTTATTACCAATGTTTCCCATGATATAAAGACACCGCTCACATCTATTATTAATTATGTGGATTTGCTGGGAAAAGAAAATATTGAAAGTGAAAAAGCTAAAGAGTATATAGAAGTTTTAAACAGGCAGTCACAGAGACTGAAGAAGCTAATCGTGGATTTGATAGATGCTTCAAAGGCATCTACCGGAAATGTTGAGGTTAATCTTGAAAAGCTTGATCTGGATATTATTCTTATGCAGCTTAACGGAGAGTATGAGGAGCAGTTTGAGAAAAAGAAGCTTAAGCTCGTAATAAATAATAAAGCAAAAGACTCGCATATCATGGCGGATCAAAGACATATTTACAGAGTATTTGATAATCTTTTCGTAAATATAAAAAAATATGCACAGGAAGGTACGAGAGTATACGTAGATATTGATGATAGTGAGGAGTATCTTTTGGTATCAATGAAAAATATATCGGCAAGTGAGCTTAACATAAGCGGAGAAGAGCTTATGGAAAGGTTTACCAGGGGAGACCGTTCACGAAATACCGAAGGAAGCGGACTCGGCCTTTCCATAGCGAAGAGCCTGATTGAACTTCAAAACGGAAAGATAAATATCATTGTAGACGGAGACTTATTCAAGGCAGAACTCCTTATACCGAAGGCATAGGATACGAATTAATTTAGTCAAAATAATAAATGTAAAAGACGTTTTTCGGAGGTTTCCGTAAAAGCGTCTTTTTTATAGATTTTTTGAGGTTGAATGAAAAACCGAATTCCGCAGTTATATTGAAAAAAGAAAAAAATATTTTAAATAATGTAAAATAAACTTGACAAAATGCAATTGCCGGATTATTATTGCTATAACATATCGATGCGGACCGAAATGATAGTTGAATTGAAATGTCGATGCGGCATATTTTGCGTTGTATAAAATTTGAAAAATAAGGTTTTGATATCTTTGATAGGAGGAATGATGATGAGCAGTTATAGAGTAGGCTTTGCTTTAGGTATTTTGGCAGGTTTGATTTTTGCTGCGATTATATTTGCCGTTAAGAAAAAGAAAAGAGGCAAAGGCGAATATGATGAGAGACAGGAATTGATAAGATGCAGAGGCTATAAAATAGCATATTATACATTGATGATAAGTGTAGCGCTTGTGTTGGCTCTTTCGACGGGGAGCGGGATACCGTATATTGAAACGAATGTGGGATTTGTAATTGCATTAATGATTTCACTTGTGGTTTTTGCGGTTTACTGTATAATAAAGGATGGCTATTTTGGTATATTTGACAAACCGAAGTCGGTGCTTATTGAATTGTTTCTTATAGGACTTGCCAATTTTATAATCGCTTTGGTAAATTCCGAAAAATGGGTAATTGACGGAAAGCTCTCTATGGGAAGTGTTAATCTTATTTGTGCGATAACCATGTTAGTGGTAACTTTGGCAGGATTTATAAAGCTTTTGATTGTTAAGAGAGAGGATGAGTAGCCTATGAAAAATTTAAAACTAAAAGCTGCTCGTACCATGAAAGACATGTCACAGCAGGATCTTGCCGAAACAGTAGGGGTGTCAAGACAGACCATAAGCTCTATTGAAAAAGGCGATTACAACCCGTCCATAAAGCTGTGCATTTCAATATGCAAGGCGTTGGATAAGACACTGGATGAGTTGTTTTGGGAATAGGTAGTCAAGAAATATATATATAAGAAGGGAAGGAGTTTTATATGAAGCTTGAATTAAAAGATATCAAAAAGAGCTTTGAAGACAAAGAAATTCTTCATGGCATAAGCTTTGATGTCGAGGGAGGAAAGGCACTTGGTCTTCTTGGAAGAAACGGTGCAGGAAAGACAACTACGATAAGAATTATAATGGATGTATTTCATCCAAATTCGGGTGAAGTTCTTTTGGACGGAAAGGAGTTCAAACCGGACGGAAGAAGATTTGGTTATCTTCCTGAGGAAAGAGGACTTTATCCAAAGAGAATTATCAAGGATCAGATGATTTATCTTGGTATGCTCAGAGGACTTTCAAAGAAAGAGGCAGCTGCCAATACTGAGAAGTGGCTCAAAAGACTTGGTGTAGATGAATATACCAACAGAAAGCTTGATACTCTTTCAAAGGGTAATCAGCAGAAGGTTCAGCTTGCGGCAACACTTGTCGGCGAGCCTGAAATAGTTATTCTTGATGAGCCGTTTTCGGGACTTGATCCTGTAAACTCACAGATACTTAAGGATGTAATAAGAGAGCTTATTGAGGAAGGCAGAATAGTAATATTCTCCAGCCACCAGATGAGCTATGTTGAAGAGTTTTGCGAAAATATCGCAATTATAAATAAGGGAAATGTGGTACTTAAAGGTCATCTTGATGATATCAAGGCAGAATTCGGAAAGGGCAGAAAGAAAGTTGCCGCTTCCAATATGACTCTTGATGAGGTAAAAGCTGTTCTCGAGTCAAAGCTTTCCGATAAGGTTAAGGTCGAGAGAGTCTCCAAGCACCATGTAATATTTGAATGTATCGGAAATGCAAACGGCTGGGACATTCTTGAGGAGCTTAAGAAGGAAAATGTTGAGATTAAGTCTTTCGGTGACTATGAGCCTTCACTCAATGATATCTTCGTAACATGCGTGGGTGACGAGGAAATAGAGAAGAATGAGGACGAGCCAAAAGAGGAAAAGTCTAAATCCGGGAAAAAGGGAATCAACAAAAAGAAAGAATCTAAAGAAAAGGATGATTCGGATAAATCTGACGATAAGGAGGTGCAGGAATAATGAAGAAGTTTTTAACAGTTTTAAAATTTGAGTTGGATAATTATTTTAAAGCTAAATCATTTATTATATCAACTATTTTACTTTGCATTTTATCAGCAGGTATTATGTTTGCACCCCGTGTTATAGATGCATTTAAGTCGGATTCTGATAGCGAAGTTGATGAGGAAGAAGAAATAGATCCGGATGATTTAACTGTTTATGGAATATGCGGCGATGCTGAGCTTATTGATATGGAAGCTCTTCAGGAATATTTTCCGAAATCGGCATTTAAGACCTATGAGAGTGTCGAAGCAATGAAGTCGGATATAAACAGTGATGATGAAAAAATCTGCAAAGCAGGTTTCGAGATTAAGTCATTAACAGAGTATACTTACTACGTATATAACAAGTCTATGTTTGATAACGATTCCGAAAAATTCTCGGAATATATGCTTATGATGAATAAGCTTAAATATTGCTCGGATAACAATCTTGATCTTGATGAGTTTATAGAGGTTGAAACAACTCAGATTAAGGCTGATGAAAATGTTCTTGGTAAGGACAGTACAAGCAACTACTGGTATTGCTACATACTTGTTATCGTTATATTTATGCTTATTATTATGTATGGTATGCAGGTTGCGAGCAGTGTTACCAATGAAAAGAGTAACCGTTCGATAGAGATACTTGTTACAAGTACTTCAACTACGGCCATTCTTTTCGGTAAGGTATTTGCAAGCGTTGTTTCGTCGATTTTCCAGGTTGGTCTTGTAGGATTATCACTCCTTGGTTCTTACCAGGTTAATAAGGATTACTGGGGCGGCGGAATATCTATGTTTCTTGATATACCGGGCGATGTGCTTATAACCTTTGCAATATTCGGAATAGGTGGATTTATCTTCTATGCATTTTTGTATGGTGCTCTTGGAGCACTCGTATCGAAGATAGAAGACCTTAATAAGACTGCAGGTACCGCACAGATGGTTATCATGATAGTTTATTTTGTGGTTCTTATAAATCTGTCGAATGTTGACGGAATGGCAATCAAGGTTTGTTCATTCCTTCCGATCAGCTCTTACAGTGCAATGTTTGCAAGAGTTGCTATGGGAAGTGTAGCTATGTGGGAGATTGTTCTTTCGGCAGTCATCCTTTACGCATCGGTTATTCTCGTAGGAATTCTTGGAGGAAAGATATTCAGAAATTCAACCTTAAGATACGGAAATCCGATTAAGCTTTCAAATGCATTAAAGGGTCTCAAAAAGAGCAAGTAAACTTCTGTTTATCGCAGTATGGTGTGAGTGGAAATACCTATATATTTCACACATCCAATACTGTTTCGGCAGGAAAACATATAAAAAAGGCTGATACACAGCGTGCCATCAATTTGTTAAATCAATAAGTTCAAATCCTTTTAATTCGCACGAAACCGAAAACTCGCTTCGCTCAGACATTCTGGTTTCTGAGCGAATTAATTCGGATTTTCACGTTTGATTTTACACAAATTGGGCAGATGCTGTGTATCAGCCTTTTTTATATGCTTTTCCTGCCATAAATTAATTAAGTGTGAAATATATAAGTATTTCCACTCACACAGCTCAAAACAGCACATACTGTGCTGCTTGAGCTGCGGGCATATATCAGTATTCATTAAAATCTCACTAAATTAATAAAATTATGTTGACAAGAAAAAATATCAAAACTATAATTATAGATACTATAATCATAGGAATTTTTGCCCTGGTAGTGTGAGGTGTACTGATGAAAAATAATAAAAATATTAAACTTATTTTATTTGCTGTTTTTTTGTCCATTGAGTTCTTTTGCGTTAAAAATACTTTTTATACTCTTTTGAGATTCAATAATATTACCAATATCCCTGTTTTTATTATAGGTATTGGTATTTTTTTTATTATATATATGAGTCTCGTGATTTTAAGAAAGAATTATTTGGAAGAAACAAGTAGAACTGCCGTAATCAATGTTTTAAAGCTGATTTCAATAGTTGTTTTATTTGTAATCCTTATTAGTACCATAAATGGTTTGATTTCTGTTGCTGTTTATAAAAGTCTTAATTCATTTAAAGATATAACATATATAAAATCCCTAATAAATATAGTCAGTATAATTATAGCTTTATTGGCATCACCAATATTAACCGTATTGTTTTGGAATGGCATAAAAGAAGAGAAAATAATTATGTCATTTACAAGACACCTTGATTTGAAAAAATATTTTCAATATATATGTTTGTTTATTATTGCCTCTGCTTTTGGGTTAATGACAAGTCTTTTAGCAGAGGTATTTAATAATTATTACGTTTCAAATGCTATTAGTATTATTGTTGTATCTTTTTTTGGAAGTGTATTCATTATATTATCTGAAAAAATATATGATTCTAAATTATATTTAAAGAAAATCCACAAAAAAACATTATCTCTTATAATAATTATGGCATTAACAATACAATGTGTCTGTCCGACGGTGTATGCAAATAACGATGATTCAACAGATTATAATGAGTATTCGGAATTAGATAACGACGATACAGAAAATGATGAGTCATCAGAATCAATCGAGTTTATCAGGGATGAAGAAAAAACGGAGATTTCAAACCCGGAATATAATAAAGATGAAGTATTAAAAATGCCACAGGATTACTATTATATAGAAGAACCAGAGGGTGAGCTTGTTGCTGCAAGTGAAGATTCAAGAACATATCAGATATCAGAGAGAAGCTTTGTAACACAAATTGGCGGAACATCTTTTGTTTATGAGGACGAAAACGGAGAATTAAGCTTTGTCGATAACAATCTTGAGGAATCGGGAGATTGTTATGAGAACAAGGCTAATGATTATTCAGTTAAATTACCTACAAACATAACAGAAGAAACAGGTATTAAAATTAATAAAGACGGATATGATATTGAATTAATACCGTTAGACGGTGATTTTTCAAAACCGGCTACATCAGAAAATGCAATATTATATAACGATGTGTTTGATGGCATTGATTATCAGTATACAGTACTTGGAGATCTAATAAAAGAAGATATTGTACTTAATAGAAATGTAGAAAGAAATACATTTAGATTTCGTATAAAAGCAGATGGATTATATGTATTTTTACAGGATGGTGTAATTATAGTTACAAAAGAAAAACTGAATGATAACACTGATGATGAGATTGTTGAACCATTATATACAATTCTTGCACCTGATATGACAGATGCATCAGGAAATATTTCAAATAATGTAAATTTAAGTTTGGATGATTCGAATAATTCTTATATTGCGACAATCACGGTTGATTCAGATTGGCTTAATGATATTGAAAGAGCATATCCTGTTCGTATAGACCCAACCATTAATGTTGGTTCGGATAATATAGGTTTATACGGTGTTGAACAAGGGTCGCCAAACAGCATAATAGGAGATAATAAATATCCGTATTCAGGATATGATGATGGAATAGCAAGTTCAAATCTTATACTTTTTGATGCCATGCACCTTATGACAAGAACATATGTCGGTGTAGATTATGATTTTTCTCAAATCAGTACCGAGGCAAGAATTGACAGTGCAACATTTAGTATTTATCACTATACAGCATATAGCAAAGGTACTACAAAATTCGGATTATATACTGTTGATTCGGAATGGGATAGCGGAAGTCTCACATGGAATAATCAATTAGACCTTGAACATACTTTTGTAGGATATCAGCTTGCAAATCCAACCGGTGGATACCTGAATTGGGATATAAGAGATGTGGTTAACTCATGGGTAAATGGTTTATCAACAAATAATGGTTTTGTTATTAAGGCAGAAGACGAAAACAATATGCAATGCGAGGTGTTTTATAACAAAAACGGAGTATATAAACCAGAACTGACAATAGAGTGGACTATTCCGGATCCTGTTGATATAAATTATCCTCTTGATGAGATAACCGTAAATTTACGCCCGATAACTGAAAAGGATATTGAAGGAAAACTTAATTTTGACGGTGTGTTTGCAGATGGTATTGCTACACCTGAGTCATCTGTAAGCTATAGTATAGTTCCCGAAATTGAAGGCGGGATAAGTTCTGCTACAACTATATCAAGTTTAAGCTATAAGTATCCTGATACTGATTTGTTTAATGAAGCTTTTCCAAATGGAACCCAATATAAGGACAAGCTTTCAAACTATCAGACAGGTTTATATACGGGGATACCTTTTGATACAATTTACAAGATATCGGCACAGGCACAGAAAGGTGCGGATAACAGCAGTATTAAATATAGTGATGAATTTTTGGTCTACAAAATAAAGGAACTGGATACATTCCCTTATATTGCAAGGTATTACGGAGTTCCACTTGATACAATAATGAAGGATAACCATGTGCATGATACATTGGTTGTAGAAAATAATACGATTTTTATTAGAAATCCTAAAACCGACATTGCATATACCCCGGAGGAAAAAGATGAGAATGCTATGAGTGCCGTTGATGCAGCACTTATGGGTAGAGGTTTGCATTGTGAGTACGGTTTTGAACCGATTAATCTTAATACGGGTAATTTTTATTATAATATCCAGGATACAACTATAGCTGATTTAAATGGTGAATTTAGTATAGAGAGAACATATAATTCAAAGGCTATATCAGGTAGTTCATATTTTGGAAGAGGATGGAGCTTTTATTATGATGAGCACTTATCTCAAAAAGCTGATGGCAGTATAGCGTACAAGCTTGGCGATGGTAAAAAACTGATTTTTTATCCAAATGGTTCGGGTGGATATTTATCACCTGAAGGATATAACTATACATTAGTAAAAGATTCAAAAATAGTAGGTACAGGAGAAGATTCCTACACTGTATATACATATACAATATCTGATGGAGATGGAATAATAAGAAAATTTAATTCTTATGGACTTTTAACAAGTATAGAGGATAAGGGATTAATCACTACATTGGTATACGATGATAGTTATATGATTGATTATATAGCATCACCGTCGGGGAAAATATATGATATTACTTTAGATGATATGGGAAGAATAGCGGTTATTTCACTTCCGAATTCTTCCACGCTCCGTTATGCCTATGATGTAGCAGGAAATCTTATTTCATATACTGATGCAGCGGGGAATACCATTAAGTACAACTATGACAGTAACCATAAAATGACTGCATGGTATGACGGAAATGGTACAAGAATAGTAAAAAATACATATGACGATAAAGGCAGAGTGATATCGCAGACAGATGCAGAAGGAAATACAGTTACGTTATCTTATTCAAATATTCAGACTAAAGTCACAGATGCCAACGGAAATGTTACAGTTTATACATATGATAATCAATATCGTACAACCAAGATAGAGTATGCTGATGGAACATCAGTTAATTATACTTATGACAGTAATAATAATCTTGCTTCAGATGACAGATATACATACGCATATGATTCAAGAGGCAATATGCTTACCAAGAAAAGAAAGGATGGCAAAACTCAAAGCTATACATATAATTCGGCAAATCAGATAACATTATTTACAGATTATGATGGTACAAAGATAGGATATACATATAATAACGGTGATTTGACAGCCGTAACATATCCGGATGGTACAAAGGATAGCTACAATTATAATTCGGTTCATCAGGTGATTTCACATACAGATAGGAAAGGTAATACCGAAAATTACAAATATGATAATGCCGTTTTAACAGCATATACAGATTTTAATGGCAACACATATAGCTATGCATATGATTCCATGAACAAATGTATTACAGCGGTTGCGCCTGATGGCAATGTATCAAGAATAACCTATTCACCAAATGGAGAGATAACAAGTGAAATAAGTCCGGATGGTTCAGTAACGGCATATACATTGGATAAGGCCGATTATGTAACAAAAATCACAAACAAGCAGGGATATGTATCGGATTTTACATATAACGGTCTGGGAAAAATAAAAAAAGGAACCGACCCTCTGGGCAATTATATTGAGTATACGTATGACGGAAACGGAAACAAGAAGACTGAGAAGGATTTAAATGGATATATTACCGAATACGAGTATGACTGCCATGACAGAATTATAAAAATCATATATGCAAAGGGAGAGTCAAACGAAAGAACTATAGCCTATACATATGATGAATACGATAACATATTGACCGTTAAACTGGATGATAAACTTATTTATTCATACAATTATGATGATAATACAGGTGGATTAGTAAAAGTAACAGATGCCATGGGTAATGTTACTTCATATGAAAATGATATATTGGGAAGACCTGTAAATGTAGAATACAGTGATGGAAATAAAGTCAGTTACTCATATAATTTCTTAGGCGAAATCACTGAATATAAAGATGTAACCGGTATAATAACAAAGAATACATATGATGAAAACGGAAGACTTATTGAAACTTCAATAAATGATGAGATAAAAACAACATATACATATGATAAAAATGGAAATCTCCTTAGCAAAACTGATGCATTGGGAGGTTTGATTTCCTATGCTTATGACAGTGTAAATAATTGTATTTCTTATACAGATGAAAATGGCGGCGTTTCAGAATTTAATTATGATTATATGAAAAACATAACCTCGATAAAGAACCCTGCCAAAGATGTTTTAAGCTTCAAATATGATGAGATGGGAAATCTTATATCAAAAACGGATTATAATAATGCTGTTACCGAATACTACTATGATGCGGCAGGAAATATGATTTCATGTAAGGATCCGCTCGGTAATATCACAAATTACAGTTATGATAAAAAAGGACAGCAGCTTTCCAAAACAGATATATATGGATATGAAGCATTCATGGAATACGATGCATATGGAAATATAGTTAAAATAATTGATGCATTGGAAAATGAAATTGTTTTGTCGTATGACAATATGGATAATCTCGTTAAAACAGAACTATCAAATGGAGATATATCGAGATTTAGTTATGATGAATTAGGAAGGATGGTAAGTAAAACTGACGCGGCCGGACTAAAAACAGAATATATCTATGATGATATGAACAGACTGATTGCCGAATCGGATAATACCGGAAGAAACGAAGAATATAAATACGACAAATATGGAAGATTATCCGAAAAAACCGATACTATCGGAAGAACTATAAGATATGAATATGATAAATATTCAAACATATCCCGAATTACTGATTATGATGGTATCGTTATATACTATGCCTATGATTTGGCTGGAAATAATACGGAAATAGATACAGCCGGACTTATAAAGCAGGAATTTGAATATGATCCTGTCGGAAATATTACTGCATATACAATAGGCGAGAAAAATTATAAATATGAATATGATAGCCTTAATCGAATAATATCCGAGACATCTCCGTCGGGCATAGTAAAGAAATATGAATATGATAGTATGGATAATCTTACATCAGCTATAGATGGAAATGGTATTAAGACTGCTTATGAGTATGACGTGGTGGGAAATCTCGTTAAATTAACTGACGGTAACGGTGGTATATACACATATGATTATGATAAGCTTGGAAGAATGATATCAGAAACAACTCCAAACGAAAGTACCACGGAATACAATTATGATTCTCTTAACAGAATCACCCAAATCAGGGATGCCGATGGATATGTTGCCGGTTTGGATTATGATTTGTATGGTAATTTAATTGAAACAAAGTCTGCACGTGGAGCAGTATATTCATATAAATATGACAAGCATAATAATCTTATAAGCAAGACAGATGCACTTGGAAATACGACTACATATGATGTTGACTTATCAGGTCTTGTTAAATCCGTAACATATCCAAACGGCTCAAAATATACATATGGATATGATGAGATAAACAGGATAACTGATATAAAAACACCGAATGGATATAAGGTAAATCTTGCTTATGATAAAGCTGGTAATTTATCTTCAAAGGAAGATAATCTTGATAGAAAAACCACATATAAGTATGATAAGCTCCATCATTTGATAGGAGTAACAAATCCGATTGGTGAAAAAGAATCATATGAGTATGATATATATGATAATTTAACAAGCTATACCACAGCAGGCGGTTTAAAAACTCTATACGGCTATGATATGGAAAACCAAATGACTGACATAGTTGATGCAGCCGGCAATAAAACTATACTTTCATACGATAATGCCGGTAATATAACGGGAGTTGAAAAAAGCGGAAACAGAAAAATCACTTATAAGTATGATAATAATTATAATCTCATAGAAGAGATAAATCCTATGGGATATAGTACTTTTTACGAATATGACAAAGATAATAATGTAAAAAAACTAACAAATGCCATAGGACAAAGTGAAGAGTATACTTATGATTCGTTAAATCGTATAACATCTGTAAAGGATGTTATGGGAGAAGTATCAAAATATGCTTATGATGCACACGGAAACATAACGGAATATACAGATAATAAAGGAAACAAAACCGGTTACACATATAATTTAAATGATAAGCTTACCAGAGTTAAGGATGCAAATAGCACTGTAACAAAATATGAATATGACAGTGTAGGAAATCTGATAAAACAGACAGATGCACGGGGCAACTCGACAAAATATGTATATGATGCGGAAAGTAATCTTACACAAATAACATCGCCTGATGGCTCGATTGAAAAATTTGAGTATGATTTGGCCGGTAACTTAATAAGCTATGTTTATCCTGATGGAACAATCGTAGATTATGATTATGACAAGATAAACAGATTGATAGAAAAAGACTATAAATCAGCAGAAGATAGCGCGTCAGTTATATATGCATATGATACTGACGGAAATATAATATCCATGTCTGATAAAATGGGTAATACAACATACACTTATGACAAACTTGGAAGGATAAAAAGTGTAAGAGACTGCAATGATAATGAGATACATTATGCTTATGACGATGCGGGAAGATTAAAAAGTATAACGTATTCTGACGGAAGCAGGGTATCATATGAATATGATAAAAATGATAACCTGAAAAAAGTATCGTCACCATCAGGTGATACAATATATACATATGACAAGCTTGACAGAATAGTAAGGGAAGTAAGACCGGACAAAAGTACAACGGAATATACATATAAAGGATACAATTTAATAAATATAGTCAATAAAGATGAAGCCGGTGAACTTCTTTCATCCTTTGCCTACGAATATGATGCACTTGGATATATATCAAAAGAAAGTGCATCTCAGAAGGTTATAGATGAAGACGGTTCAGAAAAGCTTATAAATGCCATAAGAGTATATGAATATACCGATTCCGGTGAATTAAAGGAATTTACTGAAACGCAGGATAGCGAAACCATAACATATACATATGCTTATGATAAGGCAGGTAACAGGACAAAGCTTACCATATCAGGTGCCGGAAAAGATGAAACCATAAAATATGAATATAACAGTACTAACAGGCTTATATCAACAGAAAGCAATGTTAATGGTATTACTAACTATGAGTATGATAAAAACGGAAATCTCGTTTCTGAAACAGACGAAGATTCTATAAAAACGTATGAATATACTGTAGAACAGAGACTTGCGGCTGTAAGGGAGGGCGGAAATGTCCTTATGGCGGTAAGCTATGACGGCGATGGAAACAGGATATTCACAGCTTCAAGACGTGTACTTGAAAATGAAGTAACCGAAGAAAGGAAAGAAGAAGGCTATAATACCGATACCATAACAGTTTACAACAATAAAGATAAAAAAGATGCAGAAAACACTTCTGATGATGATCAGGTTTCTGAAACATCTATTGATAAAAAAGATGAACATGAGAGTAAAACGGCTACAGGACAGGATGCGGAAGATAACCCGGAAATAGTAGATGTTTCAAAAACAGAAGAAAAACAGGAAAAAGTAAAAATCAGCGATAAAAATATCTTCTTGTACGGATTTGCCCAAGAGAGTATACTATTAACAGATTCGTTAAATGAAACCGAAGGAATACTGATATCAAGGTGGCTTTCAT
>ODAI013862576.1_pt1 | contig 23212 bp, 19 predicted proteins | sample 1539321 | NCBI WGS metagenome assembly ODAI01 (sample SAMN02144231, study PRJEB22623) | gut metagenome | biome: sheep rumen | host: Ovis aries | place: New Zealand | reverse complement strand
GGTTCCATGTTTCCGTTCAGGTGAGGTCGCCCACGCAGTGGCTTAACAATCCCCCACTGAACGGAAGGCTCACTGCGTGGAGCAAGCCTACGGCTCACGCTTGCTTGTTGAAAGCAAGCTTTGAAAAAGGATAAAGGGCATAGGACAGTTTGCCTGTGCCTTTTGTCCTGTTAGCGAGGAAATATGAAGATACTTATAAAAAATGCGCTCATCTACGGTGAGAATGAGAACATCACAGGGGACATCCTTGTGGACGGGGACACCATAGCCGCTGTGGGGAAGGTCTCCCCGGACATCACCGCCGACAGGATAATCGACGGCCACGGCAAAATGGCTGTGCCGGGCATGGTAAATGCCCACACCCACTCCTATATGTCGGTATTCCGCAATATAGCCGATGACCTGAGCTTCAACGACTGGCTTTTCGGCAGCATACTCCCCAAGGAGGATATGCTGTTGGACGAGGATTTCTACAACGGGGCGGCTCTCTCCTGCATCGAGATGATAAGGAGCGGCACCACCTGCTTTGCGGATATGCATATGGGTGTCATCGGAACGGCACAGGCTGCATCTGATCTGGGTGTGCGTGCCATAATGTCAAGGTGCGTGGTGGGCAGTGACCGCAATGATGAAGGGGCAGTGCGCCGCTACAACGAGCACGTCAGGGAGTATGAGCAGTTTTCAGGCGATCCCCTCATCACTTTTGTCATAGCTCCCCATGCCATATACACCTGCGGGGATGACCTTCTCCGATTTCTTATGGAAAAGGCGCAGGAGACCGGGCAGGGCTTACACATACACCTGTCCGAGTCCCGCAAGGAGGTGGCGGACTGCATAGCGCAGCACGGCTGCACCCCTGTGAAGTACCTGGCGGACATGGGCTTTTTCGACATACCCACTGCCGCCGCCCACTGTGTCCATGTGACGGATGAGGACATTGACATCATGGCGCAGAAGGGGGTAAGCGTTCTCCACAACCCAAGGAGCAACTTAAAGCTTGCCAACGGCATAGCCCCTGTGGCAAAAATGCTGGCAAAGGGCGTGAACGTTGCCATCGGCACGGACAGCCAGGCATCGAACAACAACCTGAATATGTACACGGAGATGAGCTTTGCGGCACTGCTGCAAAAGGGTGTGACCGAGGAGCCCACGGTGTGCAGTGCCGGCGAAGTGGTGAAAATGGCAACGGTAAACGGTGCAAAGGCCTTCGGTCTTGACAATTTAGGCAAGATAGAGCCGGGGTACAAGGCGGACATCGTGCTCATTGACCTTGACAAGCCCCAGTTCACCCCCCGCAACAACATCCGTGCCGCCCTTGTCTACTCCGCCCACGGCACAGAGGCGGACACTGTCCTCATTAATGGTGAGGTGGTCATGGATCACGGTGTCATCACCCGTGCGGACGAGGAGAGGATACGCTTCAACGCCGCAAAGAGCGCGGAAAAATACAACTGAAAGCATGAGGCAGGATAAGGCAGGCAAGGAGCTGAAAGACAATCAGTTCTCAGCACCGGATCCTGCCTCTTTCTTCCTGTTTCCTGCTTCTGTCTGCAAATTGCACAATGCCGGGGGGCTTTGGGTATCAACAGTATGTAAACTTTACGGTTGAAAAGTGTGAATAATTGTGATATACTAAAGATGCTAAAAAAGAAACGATACCGGATATGTGACCATGGTTTTATTTATTGATATTGACGGCACCATACGCGACTATACACAGGGCATCATCCCCTCGGCGGTGGCTGCCATGAAAAGAGCCCGTGAAAAGGGGCATATACTGATACTATGTACAGGGCGCAGCGTTGGGATGATACCAAAAGATGTGCCTATGGAGCTGTTTGACGGAGCTGTCACCGGGGGCGGCTGCTCGGCGGTCTACCGGGGAGAGGTTCTCCGTGATGTAAGCATTGACCCGGCTGTTGCCGCAAGGTACCGCAGATACTTTGAGGAAAACGCCTGCCCCTACGGCTTTGAGACAAAGCTTGGCATATTTATGACCCATGAGCTGTCGGAGATATACAGGTACGCCCTTTTTGCAGGGGAGGATCCCGCAAAGTCCGACAAGCCGGGGCTCCGCTCCGAGAGCATCCGCCTTGATATGACCATAGAGGACTATGACCGTATCTCTCCCCCTGTCACAAAGCTGTCCTTCTGCCTTGACAGGGCTCAGAACGAGAGCTTTGAGGTTGACAGCAGCCTTTCCATGATACGCTACGGCGGCGCCCCCAACGGGCTTGTACACTGCGAAATGGTGGCAAAGCACTGCGACAAGGGCTCGGCTCTGCGTATGCTGTGTGACAGGGAGGGCTTTGCCATTGAGGACACTGCCGCCTTCGGGGACAGCATGAATGACGCTGCAATGTTCGCCGCCGCCGGCACTGCCGTATGCATGGGCAACGGCAGCCCTGATGCCAAGGAATTTGCGGATGATGTGTCGGACACCCATCTCAACGGCGGCTTTGACAAGGCGCTGAAAAAATTAGGGATATAGGCTGCAGGGTCAGGGCTGCTGCGGGACAGCCCATAACAGGGAATGATCCGCCGGCTCTTCTTTGCCTGCCGCAGTCTCCGCTTTTCTTGATAATAGACAAAAAAGATATGGTCATCATTGCATCATCTGACTTCTGACCTCCAACATATAACTTCTACCGGGTGGTGTTTTTCATCAAGGTTTACCGCTCCGATAAAAAAGGGCGCATATTCATATCCCTGACGGGATTTGTGCTGACCGCCGCCATACTTGTGGTGCTGAATATCCTTAGGCTCTACATAGCTGATACCTATCCCCAGTACCTGCCCGACATGACCCGTGTGGCAAGCCTTCCCGAAAGGGTGGTGCGCATTGCCATGGTGGTGTTTGCAGTGCTGTACGTGGTGTTTATCGTCATCATACTGCCCGCATGGTACCGCACATTCAGGTACACCATGTCCGGGGACAGGGTGACCTCCCTCACAGGGCTTTTCTCACGGACACAGCGGATAATGAGGATAGATTCCATTCAGCACGTCACCCTCATCAAACTGCCGCTGTCAAGGTACACATCATTTAACTTCATCTCCCTCAATGCCATGGGGGGGAATCTGATGATGAACTTCCTCTCCTGCGAGGACTGCGATGAGATCATGGAGCGCCTTTCCCACCGCATAGGGGAAGCACCTGCGGCACCTGTCTTTGCAGCTAAGCTCCCCGGCGAGGAGCCCGGAGAGGCTGACGGCTCCGATATCAGCGGGGATGATATGCAGCTGAGCTTTGAAGACAGCGCCCCACAGATGTCCTTCTTTGACAACGGGGAATAAAGGTGATACGGGGGTGGCATTATGCCCGAAAAGGACACACACAGGGGCGGACTGAGACTTATGCACCCTGCCGCCCTTGTGACCTATACCACAAGGAGCTTCTGGCTGCTGCTCATCCCGCTCGCAAGGCGGCTTGCCGCCATGAAGTTCGATCTGGCGGGCTGGATAGAGACCGCCGGCTGGGACGTGCTGTTTGTATCCCTTATGCTCATATGGGTGTTCACCAGATACTTCTCCATGCGGTATGAGATAGGGGACACACATCTTCACATACGAAAGGGGATCATCTGGCGGCAGGATCTGTCCATTGCCTATGAGAACATCTCGGCGGTGACATCACTGGAGAATCCCTTTGATATAATGCTCTCCACTGCCCGCATCAAGGTGGATACGGATGCGGCTGACCCCTGGGGCAGCAAGGCGGATGCGGTGCTGGTCATGCCCCGCCGTGAAAAGGCAAGGCTCATCAACCGCCTGACTTCGGCATTTGTGGGGGAAAGGGGCGACAATGTCCGCTCCTACAAGGTGGAGACACTGCCCATGATGGCATTTTCCTTCTTCTTCTCCTCGGCGGTCAGCGGGGTGATACTGATGATCACCTTCTTCTCAGGTGCCACAAAGATAATAGGGAATCGTCTGCAAGCCGATGCCATGGGGATAGTGAACGGTCTTTCGGATGCCCTTGCCACCCTTATAGGCAATATCATCAACGGCATTTCCCCGGCGGGCATAGCCGTTTCCATAGTAATCGGCGCCGGGTTTGTGCTGTCCTTTTCCGTAAACCTCATCAAGAACATAGGCTTCAGGGTGTACAGGCGGGGGGACTTCATCATGATAAGCAGCGGCCTTGTGGAAAGGCGGCAGAGCTGCATCAACGTAAAAAAGATAAACATGGCTGATATGCGCCAGTCCCTTGTGATGAAGGCAATAGGTCTTGCCTCGGTGCATATAAGCGTTACGGGATACGGCAAGGGGAGCAACGAATTCCCCGTCATATTCCCCATATGCGCCACAAGGCGGAGGAAGCTGCGCCTTTTAAACGAGGAGAACGCCATGGCAAGCATTCTCCCCGAGTACATCAAGGACTGCGACTACATCCGCTGCCGCAACCTGTACTGCTGGCGCACTGTGAGCTGGGCGGCATTCTGGGTGTGGAGCGTGCCCCTTGCAGCAATGGCGGTGCTGCTGCGGTTCCCGGAGTGGTATTCCCTGGTGCTGTTCATATCCGTGCTGGTGGAGATACCGGCGGTGTGGATGCTTTTCTGCAAGGCTGCCAACCACTTCACCAACGGCTTTGACATCACCGAGGGCAGCGTGTGCGCCCGATACGGCAAATTCTACGAGTTTCACAGCGTGTGTGTGCCCATCGAGCGTCTGGCGGAGGTTCGCATATCCCAGACCATATTCCAGCGCATGAACGGCTCCTGCGACGTATATGTGTACCCGGCGGCTGAAAGAGCAGGGCTGCACATCGTCCGTGGGATGCCAATGAACGAAGTCATGCAGAGGATAGAAAAGGAACTGGTATGAAGAATGGATAATGAGGGGCTTGACTTTGCGTTTGGCTGCCGTGGAGCGAGTGTACAGTGTACAGTGTACAGTGTACAGTTGTTTGACGGTGAGTGGGTAGCTCTATTCCCTCTTTACCCGCTTCGCTTGCATTGCTTCGCAATGTTTAAGTGTACAGTTGGATGAGGATAGCGGTCATAGACCCATATGTTCATCGTCACTTCATCTTGTTTCTTGCTTCTAAATTCTTGCTTTTAGTAGGGGTGATTATCAATGGAAAAAACACCTGATACCAAGATACAGATAAAGCTCGTATTCTGGTTCATAGCCTCCCTTGCCATGATAGGCATGGGGATCATAGCGCTTGTGAACCATGAGCGTGTAACAGAGGTGCTCTCCTTTATTACAGGACTTGCAGCCATAATCACAGGGATAATAACCCTGTCCATACGCCGCTACGAGAAGGTAAAGACAGGCTCCCGCATGGCGTTTGACTGGATACTGTGGATAATTCTGGGCATACTGTTCTTCAATACGGATCTGTTCACCAAAATAGGCAAGGTGCTGTTCATCATCGTGGCGCTGGCCCTGATAGTGCAGGGCATCGGCATCTTTGTGAGGGGCTTTTCCAACAAGGCGGACAAGTCATTCTTCATACCCCGCATCATATTTGCGGCAGCCCTTGCCGGGGCGGGGGTATTCGTCCTCACCAATGCGGGGGATCTGTTCGTGGAGGTGCTGGCGATAACCGTGGGGCTGTACCTTATCATCCACGGGGCATACCTGTTCTACGAATGGATAGGTGAATACCGCTACTTCAACAATTACAGGGGAACTGAAGAATGAAAGTGCCCTGCGTGAAAAAAGTATGGTTCCTGGATCTTGACGGCACCCTTGTGGATTCAAACGGCGTGTGGGACAAAATAGACAGGCAGCTTGTGAAGGAACTGGGGGCGCAGCCTGATGAGGAGACTCTTCTGACCCTCCCATCCATGACCTATGAGCGGCTCTATGCCTTCCTTACACAAAACTGCGGCTATGCCGGCACTTTGCAGGAGCTGAAGGATCACCTTGACAGTCTGGCGGTGCATGAATACGCCGAGAACATCAGGGCAAAGCCGGAGGGAGAGGAACTTCTCCGCAGCGTGCGGGAAACGGGCGCAAAGGCGGTGCTCTTTACCGCCTCCCCCGAAAGGCTATACCGCCCCGTCCTTGAAAACAACGGGCTGTATGACCTCTTTGACGGCTTTATCTGCTGCGATGACATAGGGGTTCGCAAGAGCGACAGCGGCGCATACACCGCCATAGCACGGATGTACGGCACTCCCCCGGAGGACTGCGCCCTTGCGGACGACCTCCCGGAAAACCTGTCAGCCGCAGAAAAGGCAGGCTTTTATACCCTGCGGATATACGACAAATACAGCGAAGCTGATAGCTAAGTGCCATTAGAAGCTATAAATCAGAAGCAAGAGGATAGAAATACAAAGGGCGAGTTGACGGCATTTGCCTTTGCAGGACAAGAGGTAAGCAAGCAGGCGATTTTCCGTCACGATCTGGCTCCTACCCCCCTAACTCCCAGTCCTCTAATAGAAGGGTTGATTTAGATGAATCACACGAAAAGGTTTTTATCTTTGACAGCAGCTGCTGCTATGGGTCTGTCCTTGCTGACAGCATTCCCGGCTCCGGCTCATGCCGTCCTCTCCGATGATGTTTACACCGCAGGGGGCTACACTTCTACGGAGCGGACGCTGCTGCGGAAGATAAAGGAGACCATAACCGGGCGCAAGACCACCTATCTGGATATATCCTCCTACAATGTGAGCCTGGAGGACTTGAAGCTGCTTATCGCACAGGTGTACTTTGCGGAGCCTGAGATGTTCTATCTCAACCACAACAAGCTGTCTGTAAAGGTGCAGGGGCTGGATCATGTCATTGCCTATCATCCCCTGTATCTCTACGATGAGGATACCACCGCAGAGATGACTGCCCGCATAGAGGCCCAACGGGACAGGATAACCTCCATAATAGACGATGACTGGACGGATGTGGAGAAGATAATCTACATCCACGACACCCTTGTCAGCGAGACGGAATATCATGTGAGCGACGACAAGGCCGCCGGCAGGGATCTCTATGCCTGCCTTGTGGATCACAAGTGCGTGTGCGTAGGCTATGCACTGGCATTTGAGTATTTCATGGACTATTTCGGCATACCCAACATAACCGTCACCAGCGAGGATCACATCTGGAACATGGTGAAGGTGGACGGGGAATGGTACTTTGTGGACTGCACCTGGGACGATCTGACGGACACAAGCCCCAACACCGTGACACACTTCACTCTGCTCAACAACGAGGATGAATACAAGGCTGCCGCCCCGGAGAACATCCCCTGGGACTATGCACTGCCCTCGGATTCCGACAAGTTCACCCGTGAATACTGGCATATGTCCATTGCACGGCTTGCCTACCTTGACGGCTACTGGTACTATCCCCTCTACGGCTATCTGGTAAAGTACTCCTTCCGTGACGGTAGCTTTACGTCCGTGGCAGATCTCCCGCTTGAATGGCGTGGGGAGGAGGGGCTGTGGAACCTGAGCTTCTCCAAGGTGCAGGCATACAATGGCTGCATCTATTACAGCACCACCGACACCATATACCGCTACGACCCCAAGAAGAACGAAAGCACCCGTGTCTACTCCCCAAAGACTGAAAACGACTACCAGATATACGACTTTGCCGTGGAGAGCTCCGGGGGCAGGGATGTGCTGACAGTCTACCTCTCCGATGACTACATGAAGACTGACAAGCAGGTGAAGAGGGTATCCCTCAAGGCTGAGGACGGCACCTCCGAAAAGCTGGACAGAGGTCTTTCCGTAAGATACGCAGATGGCATAGTGAATGTATCCTGGGACAGGCAGTCGGGAGCAGACGGCTACTATCTCTACAGATACGACAGAGCCACCAAGAAGATATCCCGCATCTGGTCCACCTCCGACGGCACACGGACAAGCGTGAGATTCAAGCGCACCTCCAGGGACAGCAACTGCTACTACGCCATAAAGGTAAGCAATGGGGGCGTGCTGAGCGCATATTCAGCGTGGAAAGCAGCGAAGTAAGTAATTAGTAATAGGTAATGGCAATAAAACAAGTAACGAAAGGGCAGACAGAAAGGAAGAAGCAATGGACAAGAGATTTGCAGTGCTCATAGATGCGGACAATGTGTCCGACAAGTACATAAAGCCCCTGCTGGATGAGATATCCAACGACGGAGTAATAACCTACAAGCGCATATACGGAGACTGGACACGCCCTGCCCTCTCCTCCTGGAAGCAGGTGCTCTTAAATTACAGCATAACCCCCATACAGCAGTACAACTACACTCAGGGCAAAAACTCCACGGACTCGGCTATGATAATTGATGCAATGGATATACTCCATTCAGGGAGCGTTGACGGCTTTGCCATAGTATCCTCCGACAGCGACTTCACCCGCCTTGCCGCAAGGCTGCGGGAATCGGGGATGTATGTGGTGGGGATGGGCGAGAAGAAGACCCCAAACCCCTTCATCGCCGCCTGCAACCGCTTTGTGTATCTGGAGAACTTAGGGCAGACACAGCAGGCGGATGCACCCAAGCAGGATGAGGGAGAGGCCACTGTCAGCGTAAAGGCAATAAAGAACACCATAGGCACCATAATGGACGAGATCTCCGACGACGACGGCTGGGCAAACCTGAGCGAGGTGGGGAACATACTCCTAAAGCGGTACCCCAGCTTTGACGTGCGCAGCTACGGCTTCACAAAGCTCACACCCTTCATCAAGTCACTGGGGATGTTTGAGCTGTACTCCGTGCCCAGTGAGAAGGGCAATGTAAGGGTAATGTATGTAAGGAGGAAGACATGATAACTATCTCATCGGATGCTCTCACGTTATGCGTGGATACCCACGGTGCAGAGCTTGTAAGTGCAAAGGACACAAGGGGCAGGGAATACATCTGGACGGCAGATGAGGTATGGCAGCGCCATGCCCCGGTGCTTTTCCCCTTTGTGTGCAATACAAAGTCAAAGAAGTACACCGTACACGGTAAGGAATACTCCCTGGGCAACCACGGCTTTGCCCGTGACAGTGAGTTTGCCCTTGTGTCACAGGAAAAGGACAGGGTGACACTGCGCCTTGTGAGCAGCGGGGAGACTCTTTCCCGCTACCCCTTCCCCTTTGAGCTGAATGTCACATACACCGTGGAGGGGAATAGCATAAAATGCCTTTTTGCCGTGAAGAACACAGGCAGTGAGGAAATGCCCTTCTTCATAGGGGGGCACCCCGGCTTCCTCTGCCCCTTTGAGGATGATTCCTCCTTTGAGGACTACGATGTGGTATACGAAAAGCCAGAGACGGTGGTACAGCACCTTGACGGCGGCGATGTCACCGTATGCTCGGACAGCACCACGGTGCCTGTCACAAGGGAGCTTTTCGCAAACGACGTGTTTTTGAAGGACAAGCCCGCATCCTCCCGCATATCCCTTGTAAACCGCAAAACAGGACACAGCATTTCCGTATCCTACGATAATTCCGGGTGTATAGCCGTGTGGTCGCCCTACGACGACAGAGCACACTTTGTGTGCCTGGAGCCCTGGGCGGCTGCCCCCGTGTACTGCTGTGACACCGAAGAGCTTTGCGATATGCCCCATGCAAAGCGCCTTGCCCCGGGGGAGAGCTATGACTTCTCCTTCGGGATAGAGTTTGATATATGACCTGCTGGAAACGGAGATGCTGATGAATCCTTTGCCATATGTAGGCTACAGCTGGTATCAGCTGTGGTTCATATTCTTCTTCTGGAGCTGGATAGGCTGGATGATAGAGGTCGTGGACATGACCTATGAGACCGGCGAATACCAGAACAGAGGCTTTCTCAACGGGCCTATCTGCCCCATATACGGGGTGGGGGTCATAGCCATGCTCATATTATTCAAGCCCCTGAAGGACACCTGGCTGCTGCTGGGGCTTGCCTCCACAGTGCTTTGCACCGCCTTTGAGTACTTTATGGGCTGGGGCATGGAAAAGCTGTTCCACGCCCGCTGGTGGGACTACTCCCATATGAAGTTCAATCTCCACGGCTACATCTGCCTGAGAAACTCCCTTTTCTTCGGCACGGGCTGTGTCCTGCTCTATCATTTCATGGAGCCTCTGCTTGATAAGGGGATAGCCATGATACCAGTCCATGTGGGGCAGGGAATGCTGTGCGTGTTCGTGGTGCTGCTCATACTTGACACGGTGGCATCCGTGGCGGCGGTAAAGCAGCTTCAGGACAGGGTGCGGCGGATAGAGATCATCACCAACAAGATGTTTGAGCTGTCCACTGCCACAGGGCACCGCCTTGCGGACGGCACACTGGTGGTAAAGAGCGGCATAGACAAGGCGGTGGAGACCGCACAGGACGTGAACGGATACGTTGTTGACAAAGGCAGGGAGGGCATAGACAGGATAAAGGAAACTGCCGCTGATGTGAACGGATTCGTGGTGGACAAGAGCCGTGAGAACTTTGACCGTATCAAGGGCACAGTCATAGAGATAAATGGCTTTGTGGCGGACAAGAGCAGGGAGAACATCGACCGTATCAAGGGCAAGGCCATAGACATAAACGATTTTGTCACCGACAAGGGCAAAGAAGGGCTGGACAAGCTCAAGGCGGAATTTGAGAAGATGATCTCCGCAAAGGACAATGTATTCTCCGACAGGCTTCTCCGTGCATTCCCCTCACTCAGCTCCACGGTACACTTCCACACTCTCCAGAGCCTTAAAAGGCGCATAAAGGTAAAGGCTGTCCGTCCGGGGCTTATCACAAAGCTCCTGACAAGGAAGGAAGAAAACTCTCGGGACACAGCCGAAGAAGAAAGCGAATAGCTGATAGTGAAGGTGAAAGTGACAAAGAATTGGCGGCTTGACTATACTGATGCAGAATGAAGAATGCAGAATGGATAGAATGGTTTTGACGGAGATCGGGCGGGTGTTCAGCTCTTTGTAGGCAATAGGTACAGATAACCTCTCTTATACAGTAATCTGCCGCCGCAGGCTTCCTGCGGCGGCAGTTCTATTGCAAAGCAATGCAAGCAAAGCGGGGACAGAGGGAATAAAGCCCGCATCCTGTCGCTGACAGCTATTCACTATTAGCTATCAGCTACAGAAAGACAAGCCGCCCAATCTCCGTCAGAACGTTTCATTCTGTACTCTTCATTCTAATCTCGTATTCGCTGCCCGGCATGGGCTTAGCGTAGAAGTATCCCTGTATCATGTCGCAGTCTGCGGCGGCAAGGAATTCCACCTGCCCCTTTTCCTCTATGCCCTCTGCCACAGTGCGCATATTGAGGGACTTTGCCAGCTTTATGGCTTCCTCCACCACTATCTTCCCCCGCTCATCGGAGGTATCCCCCCGGAAGAAGCCCGCATCCAGCTTCAATACATCAAGGGGCATTTCCTTCAGAGAGTTGAGGGAGGAGTAGCCGGAGCCGAAGTCGTCCATGGATACCATAAAGCCGTAGCTCTTCAAGCGGGAAATGGCATCCAGCATTGCCTGCTTGTCGTCGAAGAAGGCGCTTTCCGTAAGCTCTATCTCTATAAGCTCATGGGGAGTGCCGCAGGCATCCACTATGTCCCGTATCTGCTCCGGCAGATCCGGCTCCGCAAAGTGTATGCGTGAGATGTTCACCGATACGGGAACGCATTTCAGCCCCATGTCAAGCCACCTGCGCTGGTCTGCCGCTACATGGGACAGCATATAGTGGTCTATCTCCGTGATGCGGTTGTTCTCCTCCAGAATGGGGATGAACTTGTATGGGGAGAGGAAGCCGAACTCCGGGGACTGCCAGCGGATGAGCGCCTCTGCCCCCATGAGGGTGTCTGTTTTCGGGTCGTACTTGGGCTGATAGTATACGATGAACTCGCTGTTGTCAATGGCGGAGGACAGATGCTCCAGCACCGTGTTCTCCCAACGGCGCTGCTCCACCATCTCCTCATCGAAGAGGGCTGCACGGGCTGTCCCAGCGGGTATGGAGGCACGGGCTGTGCGGGCGTTGTTGTATGCCGCCTCTATGTCGAAGTTGTTCCGGGGGAGCACCCTGCCCCGCTCGGTACACAGCACATCAACGGTGTATTCCCCTATGTGGGTGATCATTCCCGTGCCCGCTATGACATTTTCCACAGTGCTCAGCAGGGACTGTGACCTTGTGCGGGCATCGGCGCCGTCACGCACCTTTACAAGCACCGCAAAATCCGAGGTATTGCAGTGTACGCATATGTCCTGCCTCCGTATCTGCTGTCGGACTGCCCTGTCTATCTCGCACAGCACCTTTTCACCCTTGGCGTTGCAGTTTATCAGGCAGTAATTGAGGTACTTCTCCAGCCCTATGCTGAGTATGGCGTAGGTCTTGCCCCTGTGGCGGCGCACCATAGGCTCCCCCTTGAGCAGGAACCAGTTCCAGTTGCGCCCGCCCGTGACAGGGTCGGTGAAGAAAAGCCTTGTCAGCCTGTTGTAGGTGACTATGCTGTTTATCACATTGATGAGCATAAATACAAAGATAACGCCGAATATGATAAGGGCGATGCGCATGAGCACCATAAGCTCCGCCACACTTGATAGGTCTATGTCTATGCCGGACTTTACATACAGGGTGTTCCCGTCATCCATGGGGACTGCCGTCCAGAAGGGGAGGTACATCGTCCTCTTGCCGCCGTTTATGAGGTTTGCAAGGGTGGTGCGGTTGTAGACTGCCACTATGTCGGCAATGATGACGGTCTCAAAGTTGGAGCCGTTGACGGAATCCCCCACCTCGGCAAAAATGTCCGCTTCCCTGTCGGGATAGATGGTGTAGACAGGGACTGAGGGGGCGCCTTCCTCGTCGGCAGAGAAGGCGCCGTAGTCGCTGTCGTATACCAGGTTTATATCCGTCATGCGGGTGTCTTCCCCGGAAATGGAGATGTACTCCCCCGCCGGATCCGTGATGATGTGATCCCGTCCGTAGGAGGAGATGTCAGCCCCCCGGGACAGGTCGTCCGACATTCTGACCGCTTCCTCCACCTCGTTATATATCAGGGGCTTTATCATCATGACAGCGCTGTACCCCACCATCATCAGGGCAAACAGCACTATGACTATCTCAGTCAGCAGAAACAGCAGTATAGTCACCCATATGCGGTTGCGCTTCAGCTTTACACGTTTTATCTTTTGGCTCATTGTTCCCGACCTCTTTATGCTCTCAGCGTTATCATCAGATACATAAGTGAATACCCCAGAAACATAAGGAGAAGCACACCGGCGGTGACATCTCTCAGGCGGTGGCTCCGTCCTTCTTCCTTGCGGCTGCCGTTATCCGGGGCGAAGCGCCCGGCGGCATTACGGTGCAGCTCAGCCATATCCTCATCATGGGACATACTGTACAGCTTTGCCGCATAGAGATGCCATTTTGCGGTATTCCGGGGGAGGGTATTGAGTATCACCGCCGCCATATGTATATCCCCCCGGGCAATGGCGCTGTCAACTGCATCATAGCCGCCGTAGGAGCTGCTCTCACTGCCTGGGCCTGTGCTGAAAAACGACAATATATCCTCCTCGTCATAGGAGGTTTCCGGGGCGGTACGGGCGGATGTGCTGTAATAGGGGACATCCCCGTTCCGTATTGCTTCATATGCCTCGTTTATCTCGCTCATCTTAGCCCCGGCAGTCTCATCACCGGGGTGAAGGTCGGGGTGGTACTTCTTTACGAGCTCTCTGTATCTCTTTTTGATCTGTTCCCTGCCGGCGCCGTAGGGCAGACCCATAACGGCGTAGGGATCCTTATCTGTATAATTCATATATCATAATGTATAGAACCGTTCTGACGGGGAACGGGCAGCTTGACTTCCTCTTTCTAAGTAATAGGTAATGAGTAATAAGTAGTTGACGGGGAGTTGATGGCTTGATTTCCTCTTTGGCGGATGTCATATTCCTGACTTTTGAACTTGTTCACATTTTGTTGATAAATCCCTGCGATAATGGTGATATAATGCCATTATAGATTTGTGCGGACAAGTGCGAATATCAGCAGTCCCCCGCCGTACACAAGGAGGGAGAGCACCGCCCCGGACAGCACGTCAAGGGGGTAGTGTACCCCGGATATTATGCGGGAAAAGGCGATGAACACCGCTGCACACACCATCATCACCCCTATTGGTGGGGAGATGATGAGCCAGGACAGGGCAATTGCCGTGACACAGGCGGTATGCCGTGAGGGGCAGGACAGCCCCCGTGTCTTCTTGGGGATAAGGGGGACTATGCCCATCTCATAGGGGCGGGGGGCATTTATCCCCTTGCGGACTGCGGTACACAGGGCAAATGCGGCAAAGGGCAGCACGGTTATCCCAATGAGCCGCAGAATGACGTTTCCATCGACAGAGAGTCCCTTATTCCATATATCGAGCCCCACCAGCACAAGCCCTGCGGCATACATACCGTAGGTGAGTATCACCGCTGCCTTTGAAAGCAGCCTGAACAGCGCAAACAGCGGGGCATGGCTCTCAAAGAAGCTCTTTAACGCCGGGTAGCGGCGGGCAAAGTCCTCCCGGTGCATATCATATAAACGCATATTAACTCCTGAAAGAAGCAGGTCAAGTAATAAGTAAAGCTGACAAAAGCAATGGCTTTATATCCTCTATTCCGGTAAAAGGTTCACCTATGCTTGAAGAAGAGCAAGCCGCCCGATCTCCGTCACTGCCAGCTATTCACTATCAGCTATTCACTATTAGCTATTCACTATGAAAAGATCAAGTAAAAATGCCCTCGGGCTTATTGTAACAACAGGGGTATTCATTGTAATAAATGCCCTTGCATGGGTGTCCTCCTCGTGGGTGGATCTCTATCACAGGTATGTGTACAACCCGGTGTCACGGCTCTTCTCCCATGTGACCGGGGCAGTGCCCGTGAGCACAGGGGAATTTATGATAATCGCAGGGCTGCTGCTTTTAGGAGCTGCTCCCTTTGCCCTTGTCATCCCCCTTGTAAAGAAGCAGAAAAGGACGCTGAAAATCGCAGGGAGCATATACGCCTGGGTATGTGTGTTCATCCTCGGGACGGAGACACTTGACTGCTTTGTGCTGTACCACACCACAGAGCTCCCCGTAAAGCTTGCCGCCTATGCCGCCCCGGAGGGGTATACCGCCAAACAGCTTGTGGACTACTGCGGTGAGGTCATAGAAAAGGCGAATGAACTGTCCCTTGAAGTGCCCCGTGACGAACAGGGGGAGGTCATGCTCCCGGATATTCACCATGAGGCGCAGAAGGCATTTGAAAAGGCATCAGGTATGTACCCGGAGCTGTACGGCTATGTGCCGCCCCCCAAGGGGATAATGAACTCATGGCTCATGTGCCAGACGGATCTGCAGGGGATATACTTCCCCTTCTCACTGGAGGGGAACTACAACACACATCTTTCCCCGGCACGCACACCCTGCACTGTGTTCCACGAGCTGTGCCACGTAAAGGGCTTTATCCGTGAGGACGAAGCCACATATCTTGCCTGTGTGCTGTGCATGGAGTCCGATGACCCTGCGGTGCAGTACAGCGGGTATATCACCGCCATGAACTATCTCTTCGCCGAGGCGAAAAAGCACGCCTCCGAGGAGGATATATACGCACTGCGGTGCAGGCTGTCGGCACAGGTGGCAAAGGACAACTACTTCGTGAAAGAGGAATATATGAAGAAGGTGGAGGAAAAGTCCCCCGTGTCAAACAAGACAGCCTCTGTCGCTTCACAGAAGGCGATGGACACCACCCTCAGGGCAAACGGCATAACCGATGGGAAGCACAGCTACGGCAGGTGTGTCACGCTGCTGCTCATCTACCGCTACGGTATCACGGCTTAACATCATCGGACACTATTATACCACATAATTTTGTACATTTCAAGCATTTAGGGGAGGTACTATGGACATCAGAAGATTTTTTGCCGCAGTCTGCGCCCTTGCGGTGTGCGGAGCTTTTTCCGGGTGTGAGGACGGAAAAGCAACGGTAAGCGGCACGGAGCAGACAGCACAGAGCACCCAGCAGGCGGCACAGCCCCTTAAAACGGCGCCGGGGGGCGCACAGATAACCGAGGTCTGCCCCAAGAACGGCACCTACAAGGCGGCTGACGGCCTTTGCTACGACTATATCGAGCTGTACAACCCCGGGGGCACGGCTGCGGATATTTCCGGGTGGGGGCTTTCCGACAAGGATGACAAGCCGTACAGGTACAAATTCCCGGAGGATACGGTCATAGAGGCGGGGGAGTATCTCATGGTGTTCTGCGGCAAGGATATACCCGACAAAGCCGGGGAATACACCGCCTCCTTCGGCATCTCCGCAAAGGGGGAGACACTGTGGCTCACGGATGCACAGGGGAACGCAGTGCAGGAAGTCACCTTCGGGCCAGCCCCCGACGGCAAGGCATATTCTCTTCTGGAAGACGGCACCTTTGATTTTGCAGACCCCACACCGGGGGAGCAGAGCATTTTGGCGGAGGGCACTCCCGCACAGGCAGAGGAGCTTTCAGCCCCTGTGTTTGAGACTCCCGGGGGCTTCTACGACAAGGAATTTGAGTGCGCCATAGCTGCGCCTGAGGGGCTTACGGTGCGCTACACCCTTGACGGCTCGGAGCCTGCGGCGGACAGCACTGTGTATTCCTCCCCCATCAAGGTAAGGGACATATCCCCAAGGGAAAACGTGTTTGCCGCATTCAGGGACATCACTCCGGGAGGAGCCACGCCCCCAAAGGCAAAGGACGTGGCAAAGGCAACAGTGGTAAGGGCAGCCGCCTTTGACGAAAAGGGGAACAGGAGCGGCATATCCACTGCCGTCTACTTTGTGGGCTACAACAAGAAAGCCGACTACTACAACAATTACAGGGTAATATCCATAGTCACCGACAGCAAGAACCTTTTCAACTACGAGACCGGCATATACACCACCGGCAAGACCCTTGACGAGTTCACAAAGGAACACAAGGGGGAGAAGCTGGAGGGCTGGCAGATGGAGGGCAACTACTCCAACCGGGGCCGTGAATGGGAGCGCCCTGTGACACTCCAGATATTCGAGGACGGCAAGCAGGTCTTCTCCCAGGATATGGGCATACGCATACACGGGGGCGCATCAAGGGCAAGCGAGCAGAAGAGCCTTAACGTCTATGCCCGCAGCGACTACGACAGCGCCGCAGAGAAGGGGGCACACGGCTTTGAGTTCGATTTCTTCGACGGCAGCCTGAAAGCTGAAAACGGAGACACCATAGACGGCTTTGACAGCTTCGTGCTCCGCAACGGCGGCAATGATTCCCAGTACTTCCGCTTCCGTGACACCATCATACAGAGGCTGGTCTCCGACAGGGAGATACTCACCCAGGGGGCAAGGACCTGCATACTCTTCATCAACGGTGAATTCTGGGGGCAGTACGAGTTCACGGAGAAGCTCTCCCAGCGTTTTGTTGCCGATCACTACGGCCTTGACAAGAAGAATGTGGCAATAATCAAGAACGACTCCCTGGAGGACGGCACCGACGCAGACTATGAGGACTTCACCGATCTGTGGCACTTCATACAGGACAACGACCTTTCCAGTGACACAAATTACGATAAGCTGTGCGAAATGGTGGATATGAAGGCATTCATCGACTATGCCGCCGCAGAGCTGTACATCTACAACTGGGACTGGGGCGACAACAACGTGGCTATGTGGAAATGCACCGCCCCCGATGACAGCAACCCCTATGCCGATGGGAGATGGCGCTTTGCCATGTTCGACACGGAGTACAGCACGGGGCTGTACGGACAGTGCAAGGCCAATGTGGACAGCTTCAAGGAGCTTGCCAAGAAGCAGGGCTTTATCCCGGAGCTGTTCTTTGCCTGCATGAAGAACGAGGGCTTTAAGAGGGACTTTGTAACGGTGTTCATGGATCTTGCCAACGGCAATTTCAGCTACAAGCCCATAGAGGACATGGCAGTGGAGTACATGGAGAGGGATGCCCAGCTTGTGGCGGACACATTCAACCGCTTCTGGCCCTGGTGGCCCGGCGGGGACAGAGCCGCAGAGCAGTTCTACAACGAGGGTATGTCCATGCTCACCTTCTTTGAAAAGCGCCGGGAATACGCCGCCGGGCACATAGCGGAGAACTTCGGCCTTTCGTCTCCTGTGTCCGTCACCATAAAGGACACCAGAGGGAAAACAGTCATCAACACCATAGCCCCCGCCTTTGACGAGGGCATCTGGGAGGGGCTCTACTTCCCTGAATACTCCATACACCTTGAAAACAGCGAGGCAAATTTCTCCCACTTTGCCATAGACGGAAAGCCCATTGATGCCAAAAGCCTTGACCTTTCCAAGTACGGGGACGGGGTCGTGATAGAAGCGAGATACAGCTAAGGGACAGGTGCGGACTTTGCCGGCTCCCGCTGACTTGCACTCCTCTTTTCATGCAAAGCATTTGCGGGAAAAAAGCTGTTGAACTGATATCTCTTTATCAGCCTTTCCGGACCCTGACATCTAAAAAGCGGCACCTTTCGGGTGCCGCTTTCTGTTATCTGTTACTTATTCCCTCTGCCCCGAGTAGTCCGGAGTGCCCAGGAACATATTCTGTACCGTGCCCACGCTCATATCCTCAAGGTCAACGGAGGTGATGCGCCCGCTGCCGAAGATAAGAAGCCTTCCCTCCTCTATCATGGCACGCTCAAAGGCATAGTCGCATTCAACTGCGGTGAGGAGCCGTATCTCGCTGCCGTCCGCACAGAAGATGTAGTAGCGGTTGACAGTGCCCATGAAGTTGTCCGCCGATACGGGAACGCCTATTATGCCGCTGTCCGGGTCGCACAGGAGCGCCCTGCGGTCGGTGAGTGCCGGTGAATCGGGTGTGATAAGCTCGGCGGCAAAGCGTGCCTCGTCGGTAACGTTGCCGTCTGCATCCCACAGGGAGAGCACCAGCCCTCCTTCGTCGGAGATGCCCAGTGTCACGGAGCTGTCATCCCCCATGGGCTTGGAGGTGTTGTCAGCAGCAGGTGAAGCAGGCTCGGGAATATCCTCTGCCGCATCAAGGTCTATGGTGAGCACAGGCTCTGTGCTGCCCTTTTCCACAAGGCCTGCGGTGCTGCCCTCATATACAACGGAACCTACCGCTGTTTCGGGAAGCAGACCTCTCTTGACCCCGGTTATGGTAAGGTCGTCGGAGAGGGTGTATATGTTGGTGCAGGGGATCGTCCCCTCAATGGTGGCTGCGGTAGCTATCCTGAAGGAGCCGCCGCTTTCCGCCATGCTGTTGTGGCTGATAAGGCTGCCGGGCAGCTGAGTATCTGCCCTGTGTACCAACCCCTCAGAGGTGATGTCAAAGGAGGTCACGGAGGTGACCGAATGACCCTCCTCCTGCAGGGTGCCTGTTACATATACGGTGCTGTCAGTGGTGTACACATCCGCATTGCTGCCAAGCACCGCCATAACGGAGGCGCTGTCGGCGCTGACGGTGGATACCACCGTGTAGTCTATGGTATCAGCCCCCCGGGGCACGAATATATCCGTAGGGCTTACGAACTGCTTTGTGCCGTTGATGTAGTAGGAGGGAACGAAGCTGTCAAGGTCGCTGCCGGATGCGCTGTCCGCACCTGCCCGGTAGGAGGTGACTGCGAATATGTTGCCCTCGGTGTCGGTGCGCAGGGAAACAAGCTCCCCGCACTGCCTGTATGTGGAAAGGTGCAACGGCTCATCCCCGGAAATGTCGTATATCTCCATGGTGACAAAGCTCTCGCCTGTAATGTCCTCCCCGCTGCTGACAAGGGTCAGGGCGGAGCCGTTGATATACATCTGATCCGGGTCAAATCTGCTCTTTATCTGAGCCGTGCTCTCACAGCTCTCACTGTCCACCACGAACACGGTGCCGCTGCAGAGATAATATATCTTATCCCCGGCTGCCTTTACAATGTCCGCATCTGAATAATCATAGACCTGAGCCTCATCCCTTGTCTGAACGGGTGCCGCCGTCTGCTGCGCCGCAGTCTGTGCGGGGGCAGGGGCTGCTGCCTGTGTGGGGGCGGGAGCTGTCACGGAAGGTGTGACTGCCGGGGCATCGTCTGTGATTATCTCGGTGCCATCCCCGTATCCTGCGCCCGCAGGGTGTTCGGGAGCACTTTCATATATGCCAGAGTATATATTGTAAAGCTCGTCATAGGACTGTACCTGTACAGCGTGGTACTCCGTATCGCTTGCAATGCCGTCTGTGGAAACGTTCCTGTCACGCATGGCAACAAAGCCGCCGAACAGTGCAGCACACGCCGCAAGAGCAGCCAGTGTACGCATGAGCACGGGGCGGGGAACAGGTCTGGGGGCATCTGCCTTCACCTGCTCGGGAGCAGCTATGAGCAGCATTGTCTCTATGCTCTCGGGTGAAAGGGACGCAGGCACTTCTATATCCTCTATGGCCGCATTAAGTCTTTCTTCAAAGCTCACAGTGATGACACCTTTCTAAAAGCGGCTTTATCAAAGCATCGCTTTTTAATGACAATGTGCACGGCATTGCCGCCGCATAGGATAGCACATTGTTCCCCCCTCAGGGGGCATCTGCTGTTGCAGTGTTGTCTCCAAGCAGCGCTCGGAGCTTTGCCTTCGCTCTTGCCGCCTTTGAACGCACGGTACCTGCAGCGGTACCTGTGATCCTGGCGATCTCTTCGGAGGTGTACCCCGATACTGCACTTAAAGTGAGTATCATTCTCTCATCTTCCGAAAGGGACTGCATCGCCTGTCTGAGCGCCACGCTGTCAAAGTCTGTTTCTGTTTGTGCTTTGTCCGGCTGTGTTTCCTCCAGATCATCTATATCTTCCCGGAGGTTGCGCTCTTTGTGGTATTCCTTCAGCTTTTTATTTATCTGTGCTGTAAGGATGGCAGTTATCCAGCTCCTGAAGGAGGAGGGATCCCTTAGCTTCGGAATATTGCGGTATGCCTCAAGGACTGTGTCGCTAACCACGTCTGAAGCATCCTGCTCATTGTTGTTAAGGTTGAGAAGAGATATTCGGTACAAGTCCTTATAGACAAGGGAATAAAGTTCGGCAAATGCTCCGGCATCACCGGCCTGCGCTCGTCTTACACAGGCGGCCGTGTCAAAGCTCATTTAAAGGGATCACCTCGCATACGCTTCTTGCAGCAAAGCGTCGTTATACGAACAGTGTACCGACTCTCTCAAAAGCCTTTCGTATATATAGTGTGTCTTACCCCGGCTTTTGTTGCATGGGGAAAAAATATTTGTAGCATCGCACAAATCACACGTGAAAAGTTAATGCATATTGCACAATAAGTCGGTATGTTCAGCCCCTCGTCGCCGGTCATCAACGGCATCAGGGCACTATCCAGTATATTATACAACGATTTCTCCGAAAAGTCAATAAAGAGGTCAGAGATTAAAATGACGGTGGGTCGGTGGCTTGCAGCCCATTCCCTGTCCCGGACAACTACTTACTATCAGCTATTCAAGCCGCTGAAAAGCTCCGTCAGAGCGTTTCATTCTTCATTCTGCATTCTGCTGCTAAGTTCACTTTTTTCTCTTGATTTTAAAGTAACGGTGTGGTATAATAGTAGTTACTTTATTACGCCCGCAAGGGTACACCCATGCGGGCAGATCGGAGAGTATTATGCTTATTTTGGTAGTTAATGCGGGGAGCTCTTCACTCAAGTATCAGCTCCTCAACATGGAGGATGAGAGCGTTATCTGCAAGGGTAACTGCGACAGGATCGGCATCGACGGCCATATCTCCCACAAGGGGGACGGGGTGGCTCTTGAGCAGGACGTGTCCTTCCCCACCCACACAGAGGCATTTGAAAAGCTGGTAGAGGTGCTCACCACCGGTGACACCAAGGTGATCGACAGCCTGTCCGAGATAGGCGCTATCGGCAACCGCATCGTGCAGGGCGCTGATGTGTTCTCCAAGACGGAGATCGTCACAGAGGAAGTCATCGACAAGATCGAGGCGCTGGCAGAACTTGCCCCCGTACACAACCACGGTGCGGCTCTGGCGCTCAGAGCCTGCAAGTCCGTTATGCCCGATGTGCCCATGACCGTTGTGTTCGATACCGCATTCCACGCCACCATGCCCCCCAAGGCTTATATGTTCGGCTTCCCCTATGAGGATTACAAGGAGCTGCACGTAAGAAAGTACGGCTTCCACGGCACATCCCACAGATTCGTTTCCTCTGCGGTGGCAAAGGCTATGGGGCGTGATGTGAAGGATCTGAGGATCGTCACCTGCCACATGGGCAACGGCTCCTCCATTGCGGCTGTGGATCACGGCAAGGTAGTGGATACCACTATGGGCTTTACCCCCCTTGACGGCCTGCTCATGGGCACACGCTGCGGTGCGGTGGATGCCTCTGCGGTGACCTACATCATGGACAAGAGAGGCCTTTCCCCCAAGGAGATGGCGGACTACATGAACAAGAAGTCGGGTCTTCTGGGCATATCCGGCATATCCTCCGACAACCGTGACGTGAGTGCTGCTGCAAGAGAGGGCAACGAGCGTGCCAAGCTTGCCAACGAGATGCTCCAGTATCAGACAAAGAAGTACATCGGCGCATTCATGGCGGCTATGAACGGCGCTGATGCCATAGTATTCACAGGCGGCATCGGTGAGAACGACTCCCCCACCAGAGAGGGCGCCTGCCGTGACATGGATGCCCTGGGCATCAAGCTGGACAACGAGCTCAATGCCACCATCAGGGGCAAGCTTGCAAAGATCTCCGCTCCTGACAGCAAGGTAGAGGTCTGGGTAGTGCCCACAAACGAGGAGCTGCTCATTGCAAGGGATACACTGGCACTTGTAAATGGATAGCAGGATGAAACGTTCTGACGAGGGCCGGGCTGCTTACTTACCTCTTTCTAAGTAATAGGTATTGATGACGGGGAGTTGGCGGCTTGTTCACCTCTATCCCCGCTGCGCTCATTTGCTCTGCAGATCACTGCCGGAAAAGGATCTGGCTGCTGTTTTCCTCATCCAAAGCAATAAGCAGCAGGGTAAGCTAAAACATATCCCCCGTCATACGGGTATATAGAAGTGTTTCGCCATAGTATCTGATGCAAGGTCAGAAGTACTATGGCGTTTCTATTGACAGTACAGAGATGATGTGCTACAATTGTTACTGACAAAAATCGGAATTTATAGGGGGCGAGCATGATGTTGGAATTACTGAAAGTGAGATTTTCAGAACAAAAGGAACTTCATCCGGATTTGGAATGGTCTGAGGTGGAGCAGAGGCTGCGCGAGGTTCCTGCTGCCATCACGATTTTGCAAAAAATGGAGGAAACCGGCGGTGAACCTGACACCATAGGGTATGACGTAAAGACGGGAAAACTCATTTTCTGCGACTGCGCAAAGGAATCGCCCG
>ODAI014368814.1_pt1 | contig 23215 bp, 23 predicted proteins | sample 1539321 | NCBI WGS metagenome assembly ODAI01 (sample SAMN02144231, study PRJEB22623) | gut metagenome | biome: sheep rumen | host: Ovis aries | place: New Zealand | reverse complement strand
GAGATCCTTCGCGTCCGGATACGCTCAGGATGACATCAAAACATTCGTACTTTAATTATCTTGTCTTATGTGCTAAACCTAATTCATAATCATGCAAGCCGCAAAGAAAAGCGAAAGGGCGGCAAACATCTGCCGCCCTATTGGCATTTTTACTGGATTTCAACAAACACCGGCTTGGCGTCTTTCGCCGTGGCGGCCTTGACCAGCGTGCGGATGGCCTTGGCGATGCGGCCCTGCTTGCCGATGACCTTGCCCATATCGTCAGGCGCAACGGACAATTCCAGGATAATGGCCTCGGGCCCTTCCGTTTCCATTACCTGCACCTGGTCGGGCTGATCCACCAGCGACTTTGCCAGGAAAAGAACGAGTTCCCGCATGGATGTTCCTTTCTACTCAGCCTTCGATCGCGCCGGACTTCTTGAGCAGAATGCGGGCGGTATCGGTGGGCTGGGCGCCGTTCTTGAGCCACTGCTGGGCCTTTTCGTTGTCGATCTTGATATCGGCGGGCTGCTTCATGGGATCATAGTAGCCGATTTCTTCGATGAAACGGCCGTCACGGGCGTTGCGCTCGTCAGCCACAACCACGCGATAGAAGGGATGCTTCTTCATGCCCATTCTTTTGAGACGAATTTTCACTGCCATGGTAATTTTTCCTCCCTAAAATTGATTGTTGTATATGGTAATCATAGGAATATGATAACCGCGTTTTTCGTTCTGCGTTCTAAGCTCCAATCTTTCAGTTTGATGGTACGCGCTTTCAGCTTAGAGCTTAGAGCTTGGAACTGATAACTGCCTGTATTATTGCAGCCCTTTCATGTTGCGCATGGCGCGCATCATGCCCCGCTTGTTGCCCATCATTTGCTTCATCATTTTCTGCATCTGCTCAAACTGGCGCATCAGGGCGTTCACATCCTGGACGGTGACCCCGGCGCCAGCGGCGATGCGCTTGCGACGGGAGGCGTTGAGGATGGCGGGATTGTGGCGTTCCTTTAAGGTCATGGAGCGGATGATGGCTTCGGGCTTTTTGAGGGCGTCCTCATCCACCTCCACGTCCTTGAGTTTGCTGCCCACGCCGGGAAGCATGCCCAGCACGTTCTGCAGCGGGCCCATTTTCTTGATCTGCTGCATCTGATCCAGGAAATCGTTCAGGTCAAAGTCGGCGGGGTTTTTCTTGCCCTTGGCCGCCAGCTTTTCGGCAGCCTCCGCGTCGGCAGCGGCCGCGGCCTTTTCGATCAGGGTCAGCACGTCGCCCATGCCCAGGATCCGGCTGGCCATGCGGTCGGGGTGGAAGGGCTCAATGTCGCCCAGCTTTTCGCCGGTGCCGGCGAACTTGATGGGCTTGCCCGTCACCGCGCGGACGGAAAGCGCCGCGCCGCCGCGTGTGTCGCCGTCCAGCTTGGTGACGATCACGCCGTCAATGCTCAGCTTTTCATCGAAGGTCTTGGCCACGTTCACGGCGTCCTGGCCGGTCATGGCGTCCACCACCAGCAGGATTTCCTGGGGATGGATGGCTGCCTTTACGTCGGCCAGTTCCTGCATCAGGGCTTCGTCGATGTGCAGGCGGCCGGCGGTGTCCACGATCAGCACGTCCTGGCCATAGTACCGGGCGTATTCCACTGCTTCCTTTGCGGTCTTGACCGGGCTCTGGGTGCCTTTTTCAAACACAGGCACGCCCACCTGCTCGCCCACTACCTGCAATTGCTTGATGGCGGCAGGGCGGTAAATATCGCAGGCGGCCAGCAGAGGCTTCTTGCCCTGCTTCATGAGATATCCGGCCAGCTTGGCGGCCATGGTGGTTTTGCCGGCGCCCTGGAGGCCGCAGAGCATATAGATCGTGGGCACGGAGGAGGACCAGGTCAGCTTGGCGTTGCTGCCGCCCATGAGCGCGGTCAATTCCTCATTCACGATTTTGATGACCTGCTGTCCGGCGTTAAGGTTTGCCAGGATCTCCGCGCCGACGCATCGTTCGGTGACCTTCTTGATAAAGTCCTTGACCACCAGGTAGTTCACGTCGGCTTCCAGCAGGGCCATACGCACTTCGCGCATGGCTTCTTTAATATTCTGCTCGGTGAGCTTGCCCTTGCCGGTCAGCTTTTTAAACGCTTTTTGCAGCTTATCCGAAAGCCCTTCAAAGGCCATTATGCTTCCTCCTGATCCAATAATCTGTCCACCCAGCGGCGGGCCAGCCTTAATTCCTCCGCCGTTTCCGGCGTGGCGCGCACCCGCCCCAGCGCCTCCCGGCAGGCGGTCAGCCCCGCTTCCATGTCCTTGAACCGGCTCAGCAGCTTCAGCTTTTCTTCCAAAGAAATCAGCTGCTTTTCCGTGCGGCTCACCGTGTCATGCACGCTTTGGCGGGACACCCCGAACTGGGACGCGATTTCTGCCAGGGAAAAATCTTCCTCCCAGTGCAGCCGGGCCATTTCCCGCTGGTTCTCCGTCAGCATTGCGCCATAGAACGCCAGCAGCCAGGACAGCGTGACCTTCTTTTCCATCATGGAAAACGCTTCTTGCTCCATGCCGTCCTTCCGCCTCCTGTCAAGCCGCGTTCCTTGACAAGGGTATATTATACACGTTTTCCGCCCTGTGTCAAGCCTTTTTCCTTGACACGAAAAATTTCTTTTCAGCGTTTGAGCAAATTGACAAAATCCGCTGTTTTCCGTATACTGGTTTTAATGGCCTTGAGCCGCGCGGAATCAAGTTCAAAGTTCTAAACACAATCGTCTTGAAATATCCACACGCCCAATGTGCTGAACAATATCCAGCTTAGAACTTGGACTCACAGCTTAGAACTCAGCTTCGCTCCAAGCCCCAAAGGAACCATGACTGAACAGATACCCAAATTTTTTTCTCATATCGCAGCCATCTTTCCAGTTGATTCGTATCAAATCGTGTCAACAGTAAAACGCTGGGACAAACAATGCAGAGTGAAACGATGGAGACGCCCGGGAAAGGGACATCCGCGCAGACATGAAGAATATGAGGAGGAGAAGAAAATGTCACAGGAGAATGCGAAAAAAGTCGTTCAGATGATTCAGGAAGATGAAGCGCTGCGGGAACGTGTGGCCAAGATGCGGCTTGAGGAGCTTCCCGCCCTCGCCCGGGAATTGGGCCTGGAAGCCACGATGGAGGAGCTGAAGGAAGCGATGCATAACGCGGACGACCTGAAGCTGAACCTGGATGACATCGAGGAGGCCGCCGGAGGCATCCCCACCAAGCCCTGCCCCGCCAGCCCCACCGGCAAGCATAAGTGGGAAACGACGGGCCATAAAGAAGTGCCCCATAAATTTCTGTTCTGGGATTATACCATGGGTTACGACCTGCAAAAATGCGCCTATTGCGGCAGGACAAGGCAAAAACATACCTGACGGAAGGATCATGACCTGAACGGATAGAAATACCTGATAACAAATCAAGGAGGAAAAAACATGAAAAAGATGATTGCGCTTCTGACCACGCTTTGTCTGCTGTGCTGCGCCTGCTGCGGCATGGCTGATATGGAAATCCCCACCATGGACAGCATGCCCCAGGTGATCGTGGAAGATGAAAACACCACCGTGAATGAGAAAGCGTTTGAAGGCGAATGGGTGCTGAACGTGGCTTTTGCGGGCACCGAATATGTGGACGAGCAGACGCTGGCCGGTTCCTATGACTTCGTCTTTATGCCCTACCGCATTGCCGACGGAAAGATTTCTCAGGATGTTCAGAATGAATTCGGCGAATTTGTAACGGTGGAAGCGCCTTATACCTTTGAAGCAGGCCAGCTCCAGGGCGTGGATGCCAACGGCCGGTCTTTCGCGGTCGAGCTGCTGGAGGGCGGCAACATCGTTCTGTCCGTGTTCTACCCCGGCGAGGGCGACGCGGTGACCTGCCTCTCCGTGTTCCTAAAGCATCCGGCTGAATAAAAAAGTATCCCTGGCTCTCCGGTTTGAACGAACGAATCGGAGAGCCCTTTGTTTTTCAGCGGTCTCTTCATTCTGCTTTTTTCCGCTTTACGGCTGGTCAGTTCCCATGTTGTATGCTTTCAGCGGGATCATCAGGCAGGAAGGATGAGCGTTATATATATAGAACGAACGGACAATATGATGGAGCTGTTTCCTGAACCGCCTTTTCTGAGCGGCAGCCTTTGTGCGCTCAGGCCGCTGTCGCTTGACCATGCCCCGGCCCTGGAAAAGCTCACCCGGCAGGCAGCGGTCTACCGGTATCTGCCCACATTTTTGTTTGAAAAAAAGTATGAAGCGCGGGAAGCGATCCTGCGCCTGTACACAGAGGGCCTGAAGGATTCCCTGATCCTGGGCATTTTCCAGGAAAACCGCTTTTGCGGGCTGGCGGAAGCCTACGGCTACCGTGCGCCTATCCGCAAGGTCAGCGTCGGCTACAGGCTGCTGCGGGAGGAATGGGGCAAGGGGCTCGCCACCGACGCCCTTGGGACGCTGCTGCGGGAGCTGCTGAACAATCGCGGCCTGGAGATCATCACCGCCAGCACCATGGTGGAAAACCAGGCTTCCGCCCATGTGCTCAGGAAAAATGGATTTACCCTGGTAAACCACGCCGTGGACGAGGACTGGGGTTTTCCTGCGCCCACGGCCGCGGACAAATGGATTCGATAGCGTTTCGGGCGTTGACACAGCGGGGCTTCCTATTGTAAAATGCGGGATAGAGCGCCGCTTTTTTCTTTTTCCGAACACTATATGATCATCGGAAAACGGGCATGCGGCGTTGCCGAATCATCGGGAGGAACCATGACGGAATATCAAAAGCAATGGGCGATGGCACGGGACGAGCTGGCCGCCGCCCTGGCCGGGGCAGGCTACCCGGAAGAATTGGCGGATCTCATGGCCAGGCATTTGAAAAGCCCCAAGGCCATCGGCCGCATGACGGATTACGTGCGCCACGGATACGCCCGCAGCATGGAGATGCTGGCGGATGAAATGCTGGCCATCAGCGCCGATGCGGAAGCCTGGCGGGAAAAGAAGGAAAGCCAGGAGGCCCAGGCAAAGTATAACGAATACCTGTATCGCAGGCGCATGAACCCGGACGACCCCTGATGAAAAGCCAATCGTCCGGCGCAGCGGCGATCCACGGAAGAAACGGCACCGGGACGAAACCCCGTTCGCCGAAGGAGGGATGACAGATGCTTTCACAGGCCATCCGATTCTTTACGGAAGAAACCCGCTCCCTGGCCTGCATGTCCATCGCCTGCGGCACCCGGGACACGGTTCACACCGCCCGGGGCGGCGTCGCCTCACTGGACGGGCAGCCGATTTCATCGGACAGCGTATTTGACCTGGCTTCCCTTTCCAAGCTGTTCACAGGGCTTACGGCCATGCGGCTCAAGGCCGCGGGACGGCTTGACATGGACGCGCCTGTCACCCGATACGCTCCTCAGTTTGCATATCTCCATGGCGTCACGGTGAGCCAGGTGCTGGGCTTTGAAGTGGCCCTGCGCACCCCGGAAAGGATCGACGCCCAACCGGACAGGAAGGCCGCCGAAGAAACGCTCTTTGCCTGCCGCCCGTTTCCCAACGGCATCAAGGCTTATTCCGATATCCACGCCATGGTGGCTCGATATATCCTGGAAGGGGCGGGGAATGAACCGCTGATGGCGTTGGTGGAAAGGGAACTGCTGCGGCCCCTGGGCATGCGGGAAACCTGGTGCCGGGTGCCATGCAGCGTCCGCCCGTGCTGCGTCAGCCATGACCGGGAACATCGCATCGAAGGCGAACGATGGATCGTAAGGGAAGGCATAGCGGCCGGCACCGTCCACGATCCCAAGGCCCGGGTGATGTCGCCTGAGGGAGAGGTTTTCTGCGGTCACGCGGGCCTTTTTTCCACGGTGAAAGATATGACGCGGCTGTGCCAGGGCATTTTGGCAGGCAGCGTGCTTTCCCCCCGGGAGCTCAAGGACATGGCCCGCAACCGCACGGGGCGTCCGCTGCCCGGCGGCGGCTGGACGCAGCATTTGGGGCTATTGTGCTATGTGCGCCATCCGATGCAGAAAAACAGCGAGGTGCCGGTCTATATGAGCGATGAAACGATTGCCTTGAGCGGCTTTGTGGGCAATCACATCGCCATTGATCCCCAAAGGGGTATATTTGAGTTTTATTTAGGAAGCCGCGTGATGAATCGGCTGACGGTGCTGCTTCCGCCTGCGGGAAAAACGATCGGTGACTTTGGCCTTTCGCCGGATGGAACGGGCAGCGTTCCATGGCCCGGGGAGGGAAACGTGGTTTCATCCGTGAACTTCGTATATCTCAAGGACGCGCACTATCATCCCCTGATTGAAAAAATCCTTGATCCCGCCATTTTGCGTTCCTCATCATCAGCTTAGAACTTGAAACAGACCACTTGGAACTGCCAAGGATTCTACGAGGAGGTATCCTGCATGAAAAAAAGTCTGCCTGTCCTGCTTGTCCTATTGCTCCTGTCGGTTTGTTCCGCTCACGCAGAGGGCTATACGCAAATCGACCAGGAAACCGCCATGCGGATGATGGAAGATAAGGATGGGCATGTGATCGTGGACGTGCGGCGTCAGGACGAATACGACGCAGGCCACATTCCCGGAGCCATCCTGATCCCCAATGAAAGCATCGGCTGCGATTCCCCGGAAGCGCTGCCGGACTATCATCAAGTAATCCTCATTTATTGCCGCAGCGGCAATCGGAGCAAACAGGCGGCCCAGAAGCTGGCCGCCATGGGCTATACGAATATTTTTGAGTTCGGCGGGATCATCACCTGGCCCGGCGATATCGTGACCACGCAGGAGGAAGAAAACACAGCCATGAAGATTTGGATCAACGGAGCGGCTTTTGACGCCGCATTGGAAGACAACGACACCGCCCGGGCCTTTGCCGCGCTGCTGCCCATGGAGCTGGCCATGACGGAATTGAACGGCAACGAAAAATACCATTATCTCATGAGCGGCCTTCCCTCTTCCCCGGAAAAGGTGGGGCACATTGAAGCCGGGGATATCATGCTGTTCGGGGACGACTGCGTGGTGGTTTTCTACCGGTCCTTTGACACGCCTTACAGCTATACCCGCATTGGCAAAATCAATCATATCGAAACCCTGGCGGAGCAATTGGGCCGCGGGGACGTGGCCGTTTCCTTTGAGCGGCGCTGACAAAAAAGCAACGGGAAAGAAAGAGGGATCGTTTTGTACCGCTACATCGTCTTTGACGTGGAAACGCCCAACCGATACAACGACAGAATGAGCGCCATCGGCATCTCCGTCATTGAGGGCGGGGCCATTACCGAGGAGTTTTTCTCTTATGTAAACCCGGAAGCGCCCTTTGACCCGTTCAATACGCAGCTGACCGGCATTGACGAAGCCACCGTGGCTAACGCGCCTGCCTTCCCGGAGCTGTGGAAAAGGATCGAGCCGCTCATGTCCTCCGGCATTCTTGCTGCCCACAACGCGGTTTTTGATTTGGGCGTGCTGAAAAAATGCCTGCGGGATTACGGCATCTCCTGGAAAAGCACGGCAAAGTATTGCTGCACCGTGCAGATGGGGCGGCGGCTGGTGCCCGGCATTTCTCATTCCCTGAACGTGATGTGCGGCTATTATGGCATTGCGCTGAATCATCACCAGGCCGACAGCGACAGCCACGCCTGCGCGGAAATCCTGCTGAAATATTTTGCTTCCGGCGCCCAGGAGCGGGAGTTCATCAGGAGCTACCGGCTGGAAGATTGACATAGGCGTCCTTGCCGCCACCGGTGAACGGAAAGCCTGCAAGCAATACTCCCCCTCTGCGAAAACCGCAAATAAACGGACGATAAAAGCGGAGCTTTCAGCCACAGAGAATGTGGAAGAAAGCTCCGTTTTCTATTATCCTTTATAACATGACTTCTTCAAATCGAAAACCGTAGAAATCGAATCGGCTTCCGGGCAGGAACACAAAGGCGACGGAGCATTGGCCCGCGGGCACGTCCACGGTAAACGACTGTTCAGTCCGGGCGCTCCTGGTAAAATCGCAGGTGGAGGAGACGGCTTCGCCGTTTTCCCCGGTGATCCGGAGGGATACGGTGTTGATATCCAAATCTGTGGCGCCGTCCAGCACCAGGCGAAGGCTGCCTGCCCGGGCAAATTCCATATGCTCAAAGAGCAGCGTCACGTTATTGCCGATTTGCTTCACGCCTTCTTCATCCTTGGTGAAGCTGTCGCCGTACAGCTGGTCGGCGTCCAGGGCCCGGTTATAGCGCAGGGGCCGCGTCTGGCGGACAAAGGAGAAGCCCTTCATATGCGCCTTGCAGTCCAGGGAGAAGGCCAGGGTATGCACCCCCTTGAGCACACAGGGAAGATGATAGGTTTCTTCCTGGTACACATTCCAGATGCTGGGCTTTTGATAGGGCAGTTCAGCAATCAATTGGCCGCCCGCGCCCGGCATGCCTTCCCAGAGCTTCAGGCGGTACAAATCCCCGTTCAGGGCGAAGATGGGCAGCACCAGGGTATCCGACCCCACCGGCCCAAAGTCCACCCGGGAGAAACCCACCGCGCTTTCGCTTTCCCGGGCAAAGGCGATGCCCTGCTCGTTGCCCGCGCCGATATCGCCTTCCTTTAAATCGGCCAGGGCTCCGGCAATAAAGCCATAAGGGTCAAGCCCCATGGGGCCAAAGTCCTGGGCGGTGATTTCCATCTGGGACAGGATACGGGGATGGGGATAGCCGTTGCAGGCCGAGGCCCGCAGATACATGCTGCCGTCCCCCTGGGTTGTGACGGTGACGGTATCGCCCGCCTGGGTGAGACGCGCGCAGGGCATGTCCACCCCCTGGGCGTTGACTACCCGGAAGGAAAGCGCCTCCGGCCTGGCGTTTTCCGGCAGGGCGCGAACCCGGAAGGAAACGGAGGGGCTGTCCGGGGTGAGCCTCGTGGAGGACAGGGCCTCCAGGCTGATCTGGCGGACGAACACCTCGTCTTCCGTTTCCTTTTCCCGGCACAGGTTGGGCACAGCGCGGCGCTGCTCCCAGTTTCCGTCCACCGCCGTCAGTTCCATTTCCGCGTTGCTCAGGCCCTTGCCCGTGACGTGCAGGGTGAATGTGCCACCCTCGTTCGCCCCCACAATGATCAGCAGCTTGCCGGAGAACAGGCGGCGGCTCACTGTCTGGTAGCCATCCCGATCGGTGCTGTCGCCGTTGTCCAGCCCCAGCAGCACGCCGGGGGCGTCCACGGAAACATGCACCCGGTTGTTGGCGTTTTCCACCGGGCGGCCCTGTGCATCCGTGACCGTGACGGTGACAAAGACCAGATCCCCATGGGGATTCCCGGCGGACAGAATGAGACTGCTGCTCTTCAAACGGATGTGCGCGGGCTCGTCAAAGGATTCCCGGATTTCTTCGCACAGGATTTTCCCCTCCCGGTCGTAGGCCACGGCCTTCAGCTGTCCCGGTTCATAAGGCACCTGCCACGCAGGCAGGCAGGCTTCCGGATCAAAGCGGTTCACTTCTTTTTTGCCCAGGGATACGCCGTTTAAAAACAGCTCGGCAACCGCACCGTTGGTCATTACGGGCACGTCGATCAATTGGCCCTTGTTCCAGTTCCAATAAATGCCGATGTGGATCATGGGCGTATCCGTCCACATGGCCTGATAGAGATAATACGCGTCCTTGGGGAAGCAGGCGGTGTCGGTCTGGCCAAAGTAACAGTTCCGGGTATGGTAGGGGGTGGGCTCGCCGATATAGTCAATGCCCGCCCACACGAACTGGCCCAGGGAATAGGGGGTGTTCAGGTCATCCGCCAGCATTTTGGGCAGCTTATTGGCCCCCCAGGAGGTGTTGGAATTCATCAGGGCGGAGCACTGCAAATCCTCGTCGGAGAGGATGTTTTCTCCCATGGGGAAATGATAGATGCCCCGGCTGTACAGCAGGGAACCCGTTTCGCTGCCGTAAATCACCCAGTCCGGATGCTTTGCGTGGTGGTCGGCGTAATACTTTTCGGCGTAATTATACCCCGGCAGCTTCACGATGTCGGCGCATTTCTGCGCGCCCTCCCAGGGCATATAGTTGCTGGCGAAGGTGACGGGAGCGTGGCGGGTGTCATGCTTCTGCACTTCCTCCATCAGGGTTTTCGTCCAATACTGGCCCCGGTCGGACGCCTGCATATCATAGATTTCATTGCCGATGCTCCACAGGATCACGCAGGGGTGGGTCCTGTCCCGCCGCACCCAGGCCGCCACGTCCTCGGGGTAGGTGTCCGGGAAGAAGCGGGCGTTGTCGTAGGTGGTTTTAGGCAGCTCCCACATATCATACAATTCATCCATCACCAGGATGCCCCGCACGTCGCACATCCGCAGCAGCTGGGCCGCCGGAGGGTTATGGGAGGTACGGATGGCGTTCACGCCCATTTGCTGCATGATATCCAATTGCCGGTCGGCAGCGGCGGGGGTGAACGCCGCGCCCAGCGCGCCCAGATCATGGTGCAGGCAAACGCCGTGGAGCTTCACAGGCTGATCGTTGATAAACAGGCCCTGATCCGGAGTAAAACGCACTTCCCGGAAGCCCACATTGATCCATTCCTCCTGACCGTTCAGGGAAACGTGGAGCAGATAAAAGCGCGGCGCGCCCGGCCCCCAGGGCTCCACGTCCAGCTCCCGCATCTCCGCGGCGGCTCCCCCTTCGATGGCTTCCATGCCCGTTTCCCGGATACAGCGGCCCCTCAAATCCAAGAGCCGCAAGCAAGGGATTTCATTCCCTTCCCCGGCGATTTCCGCCTGCACGGACAGCACCCATTTGCCATTTTCCCGCCAGGTATTCACTTGGAATCCATCGGGAATCATGTGTCGTTCGGGCAGACGGTACAGCGTCACGTCCCGAAAGATGCCCGCGCCGGAATACCACCGGGAGTTGGGGCTCTGGTGGCGGATATGAACGGCGATTTCATTTTCACCGGGCTGGATTTTCCCCGTCAGATCCACAAAAAAAGGCGTGTAGCCGTAATGGTGGGTGCGCAGGATCTTTCCGTTGAGCAGCACATCGGCGTCCATATATACGCCGTCAAAATGCAAAAGCACCGTCTCCCCCGCCGCGTCGGCGTCTGAAAAGGATTTCACATACCAGCCGTCGCCGGATTCATACAGGGCGTCGGTATCGGCGATGAGCCAATCATGAGGCAGAAGCACGGGTGTGAACCGGGCCTGCTTCATTTCTTCATAGACACTGCCCAGGGGCAGCTTGACAAATTGCCAGCCTTCGTTCCAAAGCGTATGCATAAAACACCATCCTTTCCAAAAGAAAAACCGTGGAGGGAGCCGGCCGAAAAAACGGCTCTTCCACAGTAATAATTAAATCACTCTCAAAATTTTCTCCGCGTTGCCGTGGGTCAGGGCGTGGGCCAGGTCGATGCCAAAGCGCACAGTCAATTCGTCGAAGGCTTCCGCCATATGACTGTCCCGGCCCGGCAGGTCATGGCTGTCGGAGGATACGAAATCCACCAGCTCTTCTTCAAAAATTCTGTTTAAGTACCGCTGTCTGAAAAAGCCGTGCTTATCAATCACCGTGCTGGCGTTCACCTGGATCAGCGCGTCAAACTCCCGCCGCAGCCGCCGCAGCTGTTCCGGCTTTTTGAGGCAGTCGTACCTTTCCACGTGGGCGTACACCGGCACATAGCCCATCTCCGCCACGCTCCTCCCGGCTTTCAAAAGATCGGCATACTCGTCGTCGGGCATGAACTCCACCAGCACATGATTGGTATTGGCCAGGGTGAACACCTTGCCCTCGGAGAGAAAATAAGGAGTGGAAGGGGTATAAAGCACCTCGCAGCCGGTGTACAGCGTCAGATCGATCTTGTTTTCTTCCAGGTATTTTCTCGTTTCCTCCAGATGGGCTTTATAGGTTTCATAGGGAAAAGGCTCCTGGCCCGGCGTGATATGCGGTGTGGTGATAATGGTATGCACCTGGTTTTCAACCGCCTGGGCGATCATTTTTTTCGTGCCCTCAAAATCCTTCGCGCCATCATCGATCCCATAAATCAAGTGATGATGCATATCAACAAACATTCGCCTGTTCCCTCCCCATTCGATCCCGCGCTGACTGCCGGGACCACACATCATTATACCTTGTTTTGGGAGGTTTGTCTATTGCGATTTTTACGTTTTCAGATGCAGCCAGCAGGACAGGCAAACGGCACGGAATAGAAACGCAAAAGGCATCTGCCCATTCATGGTTCCTTTGCAGCTTGGATCGAATCCGAGTTCTAAGCTGTAAGTTCCAAGTTCTAAGCTGGATTTTGTCAAGCGCAATAGGGCGTGCAGATCATTCAAGACGATTGGGCTTAGAACTTTGAACTTGGAACTTAGAACTAAATGGTGATTTAATGTTCCTCTAATGTATACGATTGAACAGTTACCGCAAGAAAATAGAGGCAGATATGATTCTGCCCCTACCTGTTCTTCTTGCACCAATCGGATCAATATGGAAGATCAACTCAGCGGGAATCCTTTGCGGAGCGCTTTCAGCCACAAAGACGGGAAGGGTTCACCGCGCTCAATCTTCTCTTGCCTCAGTAGTTTTCCGCCTTCACCTGGAAATAAGCCTGGGGATGGGCGCACACGGGGCACACTTCGGGAGCCTTCTTGCCCACCACGATATGGCCGCAGTTGGCGCACTGCCAAATCATGTCGCCGTCCTTGGAGAACACCAGGCCGCCTTCCACGTTGGCAAGCAATTTGCGGTAGCGCTCCTCATGCTCCTTTTCGATGGCGCCCACGCCCTCAAACAGCTTGGCGATGTCCTCGAAGCCCTCTTCCCTGGCTTCCTTGGCGAAGGTCAAATACATATCCGTCCACTCATAGTTTTCGCCCTCTGCGGCCGCCAGCAGGTTTTCGGCGGTGGTACCGATGCCGCCCAGGAGCTTGAACCAGATTTTGGCGTGTTCTTTTTCATTATCGGCGGTTTCGGTGAAAATGTTGGCGATTTGCACATAGCCTTCCTTCTTGGCCTTGGAAGCGAAGTAGGTATACTTGTTCCGGGCCTGGCTTTCGCCGGCAAACGCTGTGCGCAGGTTCTGTTCCGTCTTGCTTCCTTTTAATTCCATGGGATGCATCCTCCTTGATGGTTCTTCTCCTTATTTTTTCCTTTTCGGGATGATTTTATTTATTCGCGCCGATCTTCGGAAATCCTCTATTTTTCCAATGTCTTGATCATATAGTTTTCATCCTGTTCATATTCATAGCCGAAATGCCGGTAAAACAGCCGCGACGCCTCGTAGCCCTTTCCGCCCAGATGGACGCGGACGCGCTTTATTCCGATGACGCGCAGATGATTTTCCGCCGTCTGGTACAGCGCTGTGCCGATGCCCCGGCGCTTCATGGACGCTTTCACATACAGTCTGTGCAGCCGCGCGTCCCGGGTGCCGGGCACGGCATGATATCCCACCGACCCAATCACCCGGCCTTCCTCGGAAAGGGCCAGCCAGAAGCAGTCGCCCCTGTCCAGATAGTTCTTCTTTATATCCAGCAGATCCTCATTCAGCCCCGGCACCCGGCCCAGGGCTTCCTTGGCCTCAAGCACTATGAAAATCATATCGTCCCGATATTTTTCCTCAAAGGGGATAATGCGCATCTTCCTCATCTCCGTCACAATATTATAGAATATTCCCAAAGCTGTCAAGCGGCTCCAACGGTTTCGCCGCTTTCTGTTCATAATTTCTTTACATATGCCTGCTATACTTATCATGCCATATTGGGCGCAAAGGAAAGGAGCACTTCATGCTGATTTTAAAGGACATTGCCAAGGATTATCAGGCGGGCGATACGAAGGTGGAGGCCCTGCGGGGCGTGAGCCTGCAATTCCGGGAATGCGAATTCGCCGCCATCCTGGGCCCCTCCGGCTGCGGAAAGACCACGCTGCTGAACATTATCGGCGGCCTGGACCAGTACAGCCGGGGCGATTTGATCATTAACGGAAAATCCACCAAGCAATTCAAGGACTCCGACTGGGACACCTACCGCAACCATTCCATCGGCTTTGTGTTTCAAAGCTATAACCTGATCCCCCATCAGACGGTGCTGTCCAACGTGGAACTGGCCCTGACCCTGTCCGGCGTTTCCCGGGAGGACCGCCGCCGCCGGGCGGAAGAAGCCCTGGAAAAGGTGGGGCTCAAGGATCAGATGCGCAAAAAGCCCAACCAGATGAGCGGCGGCCAGATGCAGCGGGTGGCCATCGCCCGTGCCCTGGTCAACGACCCGGACATCCTCCTGGCCGACGAGCCCACCGGCGCCCTGGACAGCGAAACCAGCGTGCAGGTGATGGAAATCCTGAAAGAAATTTCCAAAGAAAAGCTGGTGATCATGGTCACCCACAACCCCGACCTGGCCGACGCCTACGCCAGCCGCATCATCCGGCTGCTGGACGGCAAGGTGGTCAGCGATTCATACCCCTGCGAAGAAAAGGAAACCCGGACCGGTGCGGAGCCCCGGCAGAAAAAGCCCTCTATGAGCTTCCTTACCGCCCTCTCCCTTTCCATGAACAACCTGCTGACCAAGAAGGGCCGCACCGTGCTGACAGCCTTCGCGGGCTCCATCGGCATCATCGGCATCGCGCTGATTCTGTCCCTGTCCGCGGGGGTGGACGCCTTTATCGACCGAGTGCAGCGGGACACCCTGTCCTCCTATCCCCTGGAAATCGACGAGCGCACTGTGGACATGACGGACATGATGACCGGCATGATGGACATTTCCTCCGACACCCGGGAGCGGGAGGAGGGCAAGGTGTATTCCGGCAGCCGCATGACCAAGCTCATGAGCGGCTGGATGAGCGGCGTGACGGAAAACAACCTGACGGATTTCAAAAAATTTCTGGACAGCCGGGCCGACGAAGTGGACAGCCTGGTCAGCGGCGTGCAATATGAGTACGCCACGCCCCTGACGCTGTACCGTATAACAGACGAAGGGCCCATTCAGGTGAATCCCTCCACCACCTTGGAGGCCACCGGTATGGCCAGCATGATGAGCATGATGAGTTCCGGGGCCAGCGGCATCCAGGAAACCATGATGAACGCCACCATGACGAGGATGAACGCCTTCCAGCCGCTGCTGAACAATCCGGAGCTGCTCCGGGCCCAGTACAAGGTGCTGGCCGGGCGCATGCCGGAAAAGGCCGACGAAGTGGTGATCATCGTCAATTCCCGGGATGAATTGAGCGACTATGTGCTCTATACCCTGGGCCTCAAGGATCAAAGCGAATTAAAGGGCATGTTCGAAGCGCTCATGAACGGGGAACCCGTGGAAAGCGAGGACATGGAATTTTCCTATGACGAGCTCATGGGCCTGCGCTTCCGCCTGCTCCTGAACACGGACTATTATGAAAAGCAGGGCGACGCCTGGAGAAGCCGCAAAAAGAACGACGAATATATGCGGCAAAAGCTGGAAAACGCAATGGAAATCAAGGTGGTGGGTATTTTAAAGCCCGCCGACGGCGCGGTGGCCACCACGGTGAACGTGGGCGTGGGCTATCGGTTCGAGCTGATGGAATATCTGCTGGACCAGGTAAAGAACAGCCAGATCGTGCAGGAGCAATTGGCCCGTCCCGAAATCGACGTGTTTACCGGCCAGCCCTTTGAAACCGACCAGACCGACCTGTTCGCGGCCCTGGACAGCATGAGCGTCAGCGAATTCTTTGAAAAGTATTCCGGCGTCATGGGCCTGAACGCCGAAATCCAGAAGCGCATCGGCCAGGTGCCCTCCTTCGCCCTGAACATGGTAAGCAAGGAGGATATCAAGCAGGTGCTGCGCATGGCGCTGCCGGAGGACATGAACAACACCCTGCAAAAGAACCTGACCACCCTGGGCGTCAGCGACGCGGATTCCCCCAGCGCCATTTTCCTCTACCCCAAAAACTTTGAAGCCAAGGCGAAGCTGACCGAGCTGATCAACGAATACAACGACGCGGCGGAGGAAAAGGACGTGATCCGTTACACGGATTACGTGGGGCTGCTCATGAGCTCCATCACCACCATCATCAACGCCATCAGCTATGTGCTCATCGCCTTCGTGGCCATCTCCCTGGTGGTGTCCTCCATTATGATCGGCATTATCACCTATATCAGCGTGCTGGAGCGCACCAAGGAAATCGGCATCCTGCGGGCCATCGGCGCCAGCAAACGGGATATTTCCCGGGTGTTCAACGCCGAGACCCTCATTGTGGGCTTCATCGCCGGAGTCATCGGCATTTTGGTCACGCTGGTGCTTGTGATCCTCATTAACATCATCATCGTCCGCTTGACCGATATTCCCAACCTGGCCGCCCTGCCCCCCGTGGCCGCCGTGATCCTGGTGTGCATCTCCATGACGCTCACCTTTATCGCCGGTCTGATTCCTTCCCGGATGGCCGCCAAGAAGGACCCCGTGGTGGCCCTGCGGACAGAGTAAGGGAAAAGCGCCAACGTATCCCGCTTGAGAAACTCATTTTCTCTTTCCTCCCAGGAAATTTTGAAAAACTGTTTTTTCTGGGAGGAATTTTTCTTTTTCCGTCGAATATACCGAATTAGAAACACGGAAAAAGAAAAAAGCCGGGCGGCCCCGGCATTATAACGAGAGAGGAGTTGTTCTTTCATGAAGACTACCATCACCGCCAAGAACATGGTCGTGACTCCCGGCATCACCAACCGGATCACAAAAAAGACCGCCGCGATGGAGCGTTATTTGAAGCCTGATACGGAAATGTTCGTGCGGCTGCGCCGGGAGCGGGACGAGCGCATCTGTGAAATCACCGTGCCCATGCGGGACGTGACGCTGCGCGCCGAATCCTCCAGCAAGGATAACCTGTTCATGTCCATCGACAGCGCCCTGGCCAAGCTGGAGCGCCAGATCCTGCGCCACCGCACCAAGCTGGAAAAGCGCCTGCGGGAGGACGCCTACAAGGATGAACCCGCCGAATATATCGAAGACGTGGCCGCCTATGGCCCAAGCGACCGGCAGGTGGTGCGCACCAAGGAATTCCCCGTGCGCCCCATGGCCGTGGAAGACGCCATCCTGCAAATGGAACTGCTGGGACACAGCTTCTTCGTGTTCGTGAATATTGAAACCGAGCGCACCAACGTGCTGTATCTGCGCAAGGATGGAAACCTGGGCCTTCTGGTGCCGGAAGCCTAAATTATATATATTGCTTATCCTGGGGGAGCCGCGAAAAGCGGCTCCTTTTCTGCGCGGTGGATCAGGCGGCTTGCTTCCATTATCTGGATTTATTATAAATTTCGCAAAACTTTCGTAAAAAAAGAAGGAATTTCTTCATACGGCAGCGAATAAACAAGAGTTATTCTGAAGATTTGGAGGAAGCCATGCAGCCCCCGCAAGGTTCTTATCCCCAGGGCGGGTATCCGTCCGGGTCCGAGCAGGGCGGCGCGTCCCCCTGGGATCAGCCCCCGGCCCTCAATCAGTGGGTGCAGCGGCCCATCCCAGGGCAGCAGGCAGGCAGCCAGCAAATGCCAGGCTCCGTGCCGCCCCCAGCCCAGATCGCGCCTCCCCCGGCCCAGCCCTATGATTATTATCCGCCCCAAGCGCCGCAGCCCGGCGGCGGTTATGCCCCCTATGGCGGCTATTCCCAGCCAGAGCCGGAAGCTCCGGCGCCTCAGCAGCCCTCCGGGCCAGCGGGCGGCGGCTATCAGCTGCCCAAGACCGGCATGTCCCCGCCCCGGAGGCGGCAGCGTCCCTGGGGCTTGATCGCCACCCTGGCCATCGTGGTTCTGGTCGGCGCTTATATGGTGACCCGGATGCTGTCCGGGGGCCAGATCAGCTATGGCACGGTGAAATACGGCTCCCTGTCCGCCCAGTATACCGGCGACGCCGTGCTGGTGCGCAGCGAAACGGTGGACACCCAGGAAAACGTGAGCCAGATCGAATACATGGCCCAGGAGGGCAGCCTGGTCAAGCGCGGCGATTTGGTGGCCACCATCTATACCTCGGGCTTCAACGCCAAGGAATGGGTGACGCTGAAAAACCTGCGCACCCAGATCAAGGAATACCATAAAGTGCTCATTGCCGGGGCATCCACAGATGTGACCCTTTTAAACCTGATGAGCAAGGCTCAAAGCCGCGCCATGGAGGTACAGCGCCTGATTCACGGAGCCAGCGGCAGCATCAGCGCTCAGGAAGCGCTGCTCAAGGAAGCGCTGCAAAACCAGCAGACCTACATCAAGCAAAAGAACCCCGATGAACAGAAGCTGAGCCGCCTGTATTCCGACGAGAACACCCAGCTCCAGCGCATTTCCACCTGGACCAAGCAGTTCGCCGCCTCCTCAGACGGGCTGGTGAGCTTCTACACCGACGGCTTTGAAAGGGCCCTGAACATGACCACCTACGCCGATTACAGTCCCGTGCAGGTGCGGGGGATGTACAACGGCCAGGTGCCCGAATTGGAAACCACCGTCACCGCCCGGAACGCCACCGACGTATACCGCATGGTGCGGCAGGAGCCCTGGGTGATCCTGATGCTGTGCCATGAAATGGATTGGACGCCCATCGAGGGCCGGGAATACAACCTGGTCATCGAGAGCTTTGACAACGATGTGCTCCACGCCACCGTGCTGGACAGCGCCCGCTCCGGCGGGGAGCTGCTGGTACGGCTGCGGGTGGACGATCCCGCTTTCCTGCCCAATGTGCTCTACCTGCGCCAGTGCCAGGTGCGCCTGGGCGAAAACGTGAACAGCCTGATGGTGCCCTCCCGGGCCATCTATGTGCAGAACGGGCGCAAGGGCGTGGTCATGTACACTGAAGGCGGGGAATACTGGACCGGCGTGGAGGTCATCTCCGACGACGGCAACACCGCCTATGTGATCCCCGATAACGCCGGGGTGCTGGGCGACGGGGTCCGGGTCAGGCTGTTTTAAAGGAGTTAGGAGTGAGGAGTTAGGAGTGAGGAGTTAATTGATTCCGCTTCAATCTTTTTTGCAGCTCGTTATCTCTTGACGAATGGCCAAAACAGCTTGGAACTTGGAACTTAGAACCTGGAACTAAAAAAGGAACATGGCAATGCTGAAAGAGCGTGTGGAGCATGTGATGGCCACCCTGCGCCGGGAAAGCGAGCCCTTCGGCCGCTGTCCCCGGCTCATCGCGGTGACCAAGTATTCCCCGGTGGAGGATATCCTGCCCCTGGCTGAATTGGGGGTGGGGGACATCGGGGAAAACCGGGTACAGTCCCTTCGGGACAAGCTGCCTTATCTGGAGGGAAAATTTCAAATTCACCTCATTGGGCAGTTGCAATCCAACAAAGTTAAATATATAATAAAGGATGTATGCCTGATCCATTCTCTGGATCACGCTTCCCTGGCCCAGGAAATTGACCGCCAGGCCCAGAAAGCCGGGATCAGGATGCCGGTTTTGATCCAGGTGAATATCGCCCGGGAGCCCCAGAAGGGCGGCATCGGCGAGGAGGAGCTGTTCCCCTGTTTGCGGGAATGGGCCAAGCTGCCGGGGCTTAAAATCAACGGGCTCATGACCATGATGCCCCTGGGCGCGCCGGAGGATGTGGCGCTGAAACACTTTACCCGGATGCGGCAGCTGCTGGAACAATGCCAGCAGGAAGCCGTGGCGGGCACGGAAATGACGGAATTATCCATGGGCATGTCCCAGGATTACGGTTTGGCCGCGCACTGTGGGGCCACCATGGTGCGCGTAGGATCAGCTTTATTTCGATAACGGCAGGAGGACTTTGGCATGGCTTTCAGTGATTTCTTCACGAATCTGAAAGATAGAGCGGTACAGATGTATCAGAATTTCTTCTATGAGGGCAGGCCCGCCCAGCAGGAAGCGGCCCCACAGAAAAACGCGTATCAGGCCCCGGAGCAATCGGCGCCTGTGCGGGAGCCTCAGTGGAACGCTTACGGCCAGGCCGCCCAGCAGAATCCCTATACCGCTCCCTATCAGGGCATGCAGCAGCCTTATCAGCCCCAGCCCTATGCCCAGCCCCAGCCTGTTTATCAAGCCTCTTATCAGGCAGCTCAGCAGCAGCCCGCCGCCCAGGCTCCTTACGCCGGGACCCAGCCGCAGAGCCAGGAGCGCGCCCCCCGTTTCCGCCGCAGCAGCATGCATGCCCAGGAGCAGCAGGCTGCCAGCAACGTGGTCAATTTCCCCTATGCCGCCCCGGTTCAAACCCCTGAACAGCCCCAGGAGCCTCAGCAAAGCGCCGGGCTTTTGAACGCCCGCATTATCAACGCCCGCTCCATGGGCGACTGCCGCAGCGCGATTACCCTGCTTCGCAACGGCGACGCGGTGCTGATCGTGATGGAAAATATCACCAATCCCGGCGATATGCGCCGCTTGGTGGATACCCTGTCCGGCGCCTGCTATTCCCTGACCGCCACCATTACCAAGGTATCCCGCTACGGAGTCTATTTGCTGGCCCCCCAGACCATCGCGGTCTTTGCCGACCAGGCCACCAACCAGATGAACGCCGGCCCGGCCCGCAGCCAGAATTATCAAAGCGCTTATGCCGCCGCCCAGCGGCCCGCCTATACGGCCCAGCCCGCGCCCCAGGCCCAGGCTCAGCCCGCATATGCCCCGCAGCCTCAGCAGCAGCCCTTTACCCAGCGTCCCACGCCCGCCCCTGGGGAAAACACCCAAACCTTCTATCCTCGGGCCATGCCCCAGCAGGACGCTTCCATCCCCTCCTTTACCAATCGCCCGGTGAATAATTACGGCTTCGTACCGGATGAAGCTGCCGAAGCGGCGCAATAAAAGAAGCACAGTTTTTCCTTCTCTCCCTTGTACTGAAAGGAGTGGCAGCCATGATCGGTATGATCCGGTTCTTGCTCAGTGTTTACGCCCTGATGCAGCTGGTGCATTTTGCCCTGCCCTATGTGTCCTCCGTCCAGCGGCCCTGGATGGCCACCCTGGCCCGTTTCTGCGAGCCCGGCGTGAAAATAGGCAATCAACTGATCGCCAAGCTGATTCCTCAGGTGCAGATGAAGATCGAAGCCGGGCCCCTGGCCGCCGCTGCCATTTGCTATTTGGTTCGTGCCGTTCTCGGCATTTTCTTTCGGTAACCCTATCAAAGCACAGACGTGGAAAGGAGCATCACCATGGCCATCACCGTTTCAATGATCGAAGAAAAAGAATTCAAAACCAAAATGCGGGGCTACGATCCTATTGAGGTAGACGAGTTCCTGGATGATATTTGCGATGAAATGGTCGCCCTGCAGGAGGAAATCGCCACACTGAACCAGCGCCTGGCTCAGGCCGCTCAGCAGCAGCCCAGCGCTTACGCGCCTGCCGCCGTGCCCGCCCCCGCTCCCGTGGCTCCCGCTCCCGCCCCTGTGCAGGTGGCGAAGGAACAGCCCACCCCCCAGAAGGAAGACAGCAGCGAGGCCGCCCAGAAGCTGCTGGCCCGGGCCCAGAAGGTGTATGACGAAACCCTGGCCGACGCCAAGAAGGAAGCCCAGGAGATCCTTGACAGCGCCAATGAAAAGGCCCGGGAGCAGATCGGCTCCCTCCAGGATACCAAGGACGCCTTGGTCAAGGAAGTGGACGAATTGAAAGCCGCCGCCAAAGATTACCGGGACCGGTTCCTGCGCCTGATCGAGGATCAGCAGCATGTGCTGAAAGCGGAAACCGCGCTGTTTGACGAGGAGTAATTCTTTTCTTCAAGAGAATCTGAAACGCTTGGTACATGCCGCCAGGCGTTTTTTCAACGAAAGGATTTTCCGCCATGCGCGTATTTGACACCCATTGCCATTATGATGACGAACGCTTTGATGAGGATCGGGAGGAAGCCTATCAACGCATGCTGGACGCCCAGGTGGCCCGGTGTGTGTGTGTTGGAAGCGACCTGCCTTCCTCCCAACGGTGCATGGATTTTGCCGCCGCCCATGAAGGGGCCTTTGCCGCTGTGGGCGTGCATCCCCACGAGGCCAAGGACGCTCCCGAGGATTATTTGGACACGATTTCAGAAATGCTGAAAGCCCCCAAAGTGGTGGCGCTGGGGGAAATCGGCCTGGATTATTATTATGACCTGTCCCCCCGGGACGTGCAAAAGCGGGTGATGGCGGAGCAGGTGGCCCTGGCGGTGAGGCTGGATGTGCCAGTGATTTTCCATATCCGGGACGCTCACGGGGACATGGTGGATTTTTTCCGGGCCCAGAAAAAACTGCCCCAGGGCATTATTCATTGCTTTTCCGGCAGCCCGGAAATCGCCCGGGAATATGTTCGCATGGGCTTTTATATTTCCTTTGCCGGGCCCCTGACCTTTAAAAAAGCCCCCCATCTCCAGGCCGCCGCCCAGGAGGTGCCCATGGACCGGCTGCTGGTGGAAACCGACAGCCCTTACCTGTCCCCGGAGCCCAAGCGCGGACGGCGCAACGAGCCTGCCCATGTGGTCTATACCCTGGCGAAGCTGGCTGAGCTTCGCGGCCTGCCCGTGGAGGAGATGGCCCAAATCACCTGGGAAAACGCCTGCAGGCTGTATCGGATTTGATTCACAGAAAAACACTCCTTGCCCCAGCGGCCAAGACCGCGTGCAGCAGGCAATGGTATGAAGTAAACAAAACCTCGATCGGTCAGCACGGAATCCGGGAAGACTTTACGGATAAAACCAAAAACAAAAAAATGAAGGTTGGAAAAATGAAGAAACTGGTTTGCATTGCAATGATCCTGTGCATGATGTGCGCTCTGACTGCCTACGGCGAAAGCGCTGCGCTGCAAACGCCCCGGGAAATCATCGGTTTGGAGGCGGACTCTTCCCCGGAATGGGCGGTGGCCCTGGCGGAAAAGCAGGGCGCTCACCAGCTTTTCGTGGTGGCAGTCTATGAAAACACCACAGCCTGGATTTCCCTTCACGAAAAGGATGCAGACGGCGTATGGAAAATGACGATGTCCACCCCGGGCTTCATCGGCAAAAACGGCCTGGGCAAAACCAAGGAAGGCGACGCAATGTCTCCTGTGGGCGTGTTCTCCTTCAACCGGGCCTTCGGCATCGCCCCGGACCCCGGCTGCGCCATTCCCTACGTGCAGGTGGATGAGAATACTTATTGGTCCGGCGACGTGCGGAAAGGGATGCGCTATAATGAGCTGGTAAGCCTGACGGAGTATCCCGACCTGAACCTTCCGGACAGCGAGCACATCATGGATTATACCTACCAGTATCAGTACTGCCTGAAAATCAGCTACAACGCCGAGGGTACGCCCGGTCTGGGCTCCGCCATCTTCCTCCATTGCCTGGGCGACCGCAAGCCCTATACCGGCGGCTGCGTGGCCATTCCCATGGAGCAGATGTACTATGTGATGCAGCATGTGTC
>ODAI011972889.1_pt1 | contig 23219 bp, 14 predicted proteins | sample 1539321 | NCBI WGS metagenome assembly ODAI01 (sample SAMN02144231, study PRJEB22623) | gut metagenome | biome: sheep rumen | host: Ovis aries | place: New Zealand | reverse complement strand
CTTGCCATCCACAAATTCGGGATGAAGCACCACGTTGCGCTGTTGGCTCTTAGCCTTCAGGTCGGGCAGCCGTTCCCAAGTCTTCAAGTCCTTGGTACGGGCTATGCCAGCCGTAGCCGTGGCGGCACTCAGGTTTCCTGGTTGTGAATCATCATGGCGCTCAGCACAGAACACACCGTAAATCCACCCGTCTTCGTGCCGGGTGATGCGCATGTCATAGATGTTGGTGGCTGGAATCACATCATCAGGCATCGTAATAGGCTCTTCCCAAAAGCGGAAATTGTCTATGCCATTCGGACTCTCTGCCACAGCAAAAAACGATTTGCGGTCGGCACCTTCCACACGCACCACCAACACATATTTCCCATTCCATTTGATGGCACCACTATTGAGTGTGGCATTCATCATAATGCGCTGCATCAGAAAGGGGTTATCGTTTTCGTTAAAGTCATACTTCCACTCCAGCGGCGTGTGTTCGGCGGTCAATATGGGATACTCATATTTCTCATAGATGCCATTCCCCCACTCTATGGGTTCATTCTTGCGATTCAGCAGCGCCTCATGGTGCGCACGCAGGGCTGCCACTTTCTGTTCGAACTCAGTCATATCATTATTTTATTTCATTCAGGAATAAGGTATTCTCTTTATCGTACATCTTCTTGAAATAAGGTGCATCGGGCTTTGCGGGCGAGGGGCCGAACCACTCTTCCTTGTAGTTGCGCCACACGAGGAAGTAACTGATGGGATATTTGTCGAGCACAGGTGTCAGTGTCGATGTCCACCACGTCGGATCGGTGAGGTTCTTCAATCCGCACTCCGTCAGGGCGGCAATCTTGCCACGCTTCTCAGCAAACTTCGTCAGCATATCGAGGTTGGCATCCAACTGCGCCACAAAGTCCTCCTTCGTGCCCCACTGATAACCGTCGATGCCTACCAACGAGATACGGTCATCACCAGGATAACGCTCCAAGTATTTCTCGTCCGTCAGATTGGCAGCCATACCGGGCGAATAGGCCCAAAGCAAGTTGTCAAAGCCGTCGGCAGTGAGTTTGTCCTGCAACAGGTTCCACAGAGCCTTATAATCTTCAGCCGTACAGAGTTTCTCACCCCACCAGAACCAAGAACCCGTGTTCTCGTGCCAGGGACGGAAGATGATGGGAATCTTCTTTCCGTCGTCGGTCTTCAGGGTGGCGAGGAAATCCGAAACACGGTCCATCCAGACCTTGAACAACTCTGCGTTCTGCCCGTTTGGCAATATGCTGTGTACGACGGTCGTATCCGACACGTCCCAGGCAGAACCCTCGGGGAATTTCTGAGCCCCCCTGCCACCATCAGGAGCCGTTGTAGCGGGGTTACGCGGATGCCAGCTGATGGTCACGATACCCCCACGCAGATGGTGCTTGATGATCTCTTCGGTCATACGGGTGAAAGGCACACTGTCGAGATTCTTTTCGTCGTTCATCTCGATACCGCCGAGTTCAAAGCCCATCACGGCGGGCCAGTCGCCGCAGACATTCAGTACATCACTGCTGTCAGTCTGGTATTCCCAAGTGAGACCATAGAACGGATCATCCTGATGACCGAACATATAACCCTTCTGGCGTAAAGTATCCAGACGCTCAAATAACTGCTGAGCCTGCGTCTTCTCCGGCTCTGTCTGCTTCTGTGTCGAGCATGCAACCACTGCCAAGGCAACAATTGCCATTACAAGAAACTTCTTCATACTATCTTAATTTCATTTGTTTCAACAGCCATTCTTCCCATTCATCCCATTGCTCCTGATACCAGAAATGGGCGGTCATTTGGTAAGGGCTCAGCACTTTCGGACCAGACACTATATTATAGGTGGCATAAGCAGTGGTGGGTGGCACCACGTCGTCGTTGTATCCAAACGAGAACCAACCATTTTGCTTATCTGTTATCTGGCGGGCAAAATTCACGCCGTCATAATAGCGCGATGTCTCTATTTGCTTTTCTTGGCCTTTTCCTTTGTTCCAATAGAAATAATGAGGCCATCCGCAAGCCACGCCTTTCAAAGAAGCCGTGTGGTCGCAAAGGGCTGAATGCACGGCTCCATAAAAAGTGATTCGCTTGTCGAGGCCGGCTGTGGCAAGTGTCAGGAATCCCCCCTGACTGCTACCCGTCACACCCATCTCTTTCCCGTTCCAAGGCGTGTATTGCTCGATATAGTCAAGGGCTCGAATGCAACCCAGCACCACGCGTTTGTAATAGCTCTTGTCACGATTGTCCATTCCGAACTCCCAATAGCCGTTGAGCGCACCATTGTGCAAATCATCATACACGCCCTGCTCCATTGTTACAGGTATGCCATGAATGCCGATTTCAAGCGTAATAGCGCCTTGTGAAGCCGTATAGACATCACCACCATAAGGGCGCACACCAGCACCAGGCACACGCAACAAAGCGGGATAGCGCCCTTCCTTGACAGGCACACAAAGAATACCATACGTGCGGCTGTTCCAACGTGTGTTCTGGAACGAAACCTCATAAACGTTCACATCCTTCGTGCAACGCTCTGGCAACAGCCGTTTGGTGGGATTCAAATCGGTGAAACGGGCTTCTTTGATGGCATTCTGCCAATAATCCATGAAGTCGGCAGGAAGGATGGTTGTCGGTTGAAGTTTCTCGGGTGAGAACGCAGCCGTGCACATTCCCTTGTATTCCTTTCCTCCCACATGAGCGGTCACAGCCAACCTGTAGAAACCAGGAGTCTTCATCGAGGCTGTCCATTTCATCGTTCCGTCTTTCAGTAATACACCCTCCTTCTTCACATCGGGGTACATTTCGGGGCCAGCCTCGTAATCCACCCTCACATCATCAATCAAGGTACCCGAACGCAAGACGTTGACTGTGAACACGGCCTTCTCACCCACCTTGTAGTTCCAATCCTTGTGATTGGGTTGCACAGTCACCACGATGTTATTACCACGAATCTGAGCCTGCACCTGGAGAAGTACAGCAAGAAAAGAAAGAAGGAAAAGCGTTTTCTTCATTGTCAGCTAAGAGGGTTTTGATATTAAACGATTGTTGGTAGTCGATTAAGACTTTGCAAAGATATAACTTATTTTTCAAAAACAACAATACTTTTTTGACCAATATCAACACTTTATCTGCTATTTCTTTGACAATGGCACTTACAACACCCTCTTTTTCTGCAATAGTTGCACTATAAATTCTTCCAATTAAACCTTTTTCCTACGCGTACATTTTATAATTTAAAACTATCAGCAGAAAAGTCTTATTGACTTTCCTTGAGCATGTCACATGTGGCATCTGAGGGTGTCACTTATATCATCTGACCCGCTCACATGTGCCATCTAAGCCCCTCACATGTGGCATCTGAGGACGTCATTTGTGGCCTTTGACAAAGCAAAATGCCTTTTTTAAGGAAAACCCATGACACCCGTTGTCATCCAGCCAATAAAACAAGGAAATAAAAAAAGCAAAATAGTACAAGTATTCAACAAAAAAATATTATATTATTTGTATTTTTATATATAACTTTGCAGCGGATAATGAAACACATGTCCATCTACCTAAGATAACTAAGTATAATACGTAACATAAAAACCTACTACATTATGAGCAAAAACAATTCGCCCTAACTTTAGGATCTTCGCGATTTCAAACGGATTACGAAAGATCATCCAACAAAAGAGAGAACAAACCTAAGCACTATACACTAGTGCCATTAACCAAAACAACAAAAATGTATGAATCCTAAACACTGTAAAGTAACATTGCTTGCAGGGATATGCTCGCTTGTCATGCTGAGCTATTCGCCTGAGACATACGCTGCCAGCGGCGAGAACATGCCAATGGCCGTACAGCAAGCTAAGAAAATCACAGGTACCGTTTCGGACGCTATGGGGCCGATTGTTGGTGCCACAGTCAAAGTGAAGGGCACTCAAAACGCCACCGTCACCGACACGGACGGAAACTTCACACTCAACGCCCCACAGGGCGCAACCCTCGAAATCTCTTATATCGGCTATGTCACACTCAACATGAAAGTGGGTGCTCAGTCGAATTATCGAATTGAACTTAAAGAAGACAACAACGACTTGCAAGAGGTTGTTGTGGTGGGATACGGTACGATGAAGAAGAGCGACCTCTCGGGTGCTTCTGCCTCCATCGGCGAGCAAACGCTGAAAGGTTCGGTCATCACCTCTCTCGACCAGTCGCTTCAAGGTCACGCCACGGGTGTGACAGCCGTCACCACATCAGGTGCTCCAGGCTCATCATCATCCATTCGTGTGCGTGGTATCGGTTCTATCAACGCCAATCAGGAACCTCTCTATGTCATCGACGGTGTAATTGTTCAGTCGGGCGGTCAGTCGGGTGCTGATTATGGTCTTGGCGACCGTTTGGGTAATGGTAAGGTTTCGACCATCTCCCCGTTGTCAACGCTGAACCCCAGCGACATCGTGTCTATGGAGATTCTGAAGGACGCCTCCGCTACCGCCATTTATGGTGCTCAGGGCGCTAATGGTGTGGTGCTCATCACCACCAAGCGCGGTAAAGCTGGCGAGGCAAAGTTCAGCTACGATGGAACGCTTTCAATAAACCGACAGATGAAGCGACTCGACATGATGAATCTGCGCGAGTATGCCGAATATTATAAAGACTTTGTCGACAACGGATGGATTGTTGCCAGTCAGGCTAACACCAACTACTCAGACCCCTCTATCCTCGGCAAGGGAACAAACTGGCAGGACGCCGTGTTCCAAACAGCACTTCAGCACTCGCATCAGGTGAGCGCTCAGGGCGGTACAGACAAGGTTCAGTACTTCGTGTCGGGCAACTACATGAACCAAGAAGGAACCATCATCGGTTCTGAGTTCACACGTTACTCGGTACGTGCCAACTTGGACGCCCAGCTGAAATCGTGGTTGAAGCTCGGTATGTCGACCACCTTCTCCACTACCAACGATGACCTGAAGAAGGCTGATGGTACCGAGGGTATCATCACCTATTCTTTGACTACCCTACCCGACATCCCCATCTATGATGTTTTCGGCAACTACTACGCCGAGGCTCGTCAGGGCTACACCAACCCCAACCCCGTGGCATTGGCCAACATGAACCAGTACACCCTGGAGCGCCGCAAACTGACAGGTAACATTTTCGCCGAGGTGACGCCCATCAAGAACTTGGTGTGGCACGCAGAGTTGGGTTACGACATCAGCGACAGCAACGCCGAGACATGGGAGCCTTCCGTCGACTTGGGTGGTTGGCAAAAGCCCGGCAACCAAGACCACTGGCAAAGCAACAACAACAAGTTCTGGCAACTGAAGAACTACCTGACCTACACCGGCAACATCGGCAAACACAACTTCACCGCTATGCTTGGTCAAGAATGCTGGGAGTCGCAATGGAAATACCAAGGCATCACAGGCCAGAACCTGCCTCGCAACGACGTGCAGAACCCGAACCTCGTGGAGAAGGCCGACAAGGACTACAGCTCTGGTTTCGGAAGTGCTTCGATGGCTTCGTTCTTCACGCGCGAAACCTATAATTATGACAACCGCTACTATGGCACTTACACCTACCGTTATGACGGTTCATCCAACTTCGGTCCGAAGAACCGCTGGGCAGGTTTCCATTCTCTGGCTGCCAGCTGGCGCTTCTCGAATGAAGAGTTCGTCAAGCAGTTTGCAGAGGGTTGGCTCAGCAATGGTAAACTTCGCGTAGGATGGGGACAAACTGGTAATGCCAACATCGGTGGATACAAATGGGGTGTCGCCCTTGGCGTGATGCCTTCAGCCCTCGGACAGTCTTACCGCCCAAGCGGTCTGCCTAACGAAGCCATCCAATGGGAGACACAAGAGCAGATTGACTTAGGTCTCGACCTCGGTTTCTTCAACAACCGCGTGAACTTGATTATCGACTGGTATAAGAAGGAATCAAAAGACATGCTGATGCTGATGCAGTTGCCCTCTTATCTGGGTACACAAGGTAATGGCTCGTCAGCCCTCAGCGCCCCCTATGGCAACTACGGCACTATGCGTAACACCGGTTTGGAAATTGAATTGAAGGCCACACCAGTGTTGACGAAGGACTTCTCATGGGACACCGACCTTCAGTTCTCGTTCAACAAGAACAAGCTGGTGGCTCTGCAGGGCACCACATCTGCCGCCATCATCGGCTATGGCCAATGGAGCGACGTGGTGGCTGTCTCGTCAGTAGGCCGTCCGATGTACGACTTCTACGGATATGAGGTGGAAGGCGTCTACACCAGTTTCGACGATATACTGAACTCGCCCATCAACACCCTCTATGCACAGTCGGCCGTACAGGCAGAAGACGGCACATGGCAACACGTGACCGACCCCACGAAGTACAGCAAGAACAACACCGTGTGGCCTGGCGACCTGAAGTTCAAGGATGTCAACGGCGATGGCATCATCGACGAGAGCGATAAGACCACTATCGGCTCGCCACTGCCCAAATTCACATTTGGTTTCACCAACACATTCACGTATAAGGGCTTCGACCTGAGTATCTTCATCAATGGTTCGTATGGAAACAAGGTGATGAACTACACCTCTATCCCCCTGACCTCGATGACGAGCACATGGAACAACCAAATACAGGAGAAGATTGCCGACCGCGCACAGTTGGCTCCCATCGATGCCAACAAGGTTTATGCTGACGGAAGCGGATGGTACAACGACATCACCAACGTACATGTCACAAACCCCGGCACACAGACGCCACGCGTGGCTCTTGGCAACGGCTACAACCAGAACATTTCGAGCCGCTATATCGAAGACGGAAGCTATATCCGCCTGAAGAACATCTCTCTGGGTTACACCTTCCCAAAGAGCATCACAAACAAACTCTATTTGGAGAACCTGCGCATCTATTGCAACTTGCAGAACGTGCTGACCATCACCGGATACGATGGATACGATCCTGAGATTGGTGCCTCCACCACAGATGCCCATGGCTATGTGTTCGGTTTGGATAACGGCCGCTATCCCTCGCCCTTTACTTGCACCTTTGGCCTAAACATTTCATTCTAACATAAAGGAGACCATTATTATGAAAACAAATAAGATAAAAGTATTCCTGACTGCCGCTGTTGTGGGTATGAGTCTGACGTCGTGTGAGGACTTCCTCGACCGTCCCACAGAAGACGGATACGTCGCAGGCGGCTACTACAAGACCGACGCAGAATGCATCGCTGCTGTCGACTACTTGTATAATTCGCCATGGTACGACTTCCAGCGTGGATTCTTCTCGTTCGACGTTATGGCTGGCAACATCTACATGTCTGATGGTGGCGACTACACGGCATTCCTCCGCTTCGGACTCACCTCGAACAACCAGCACATTCGTAACATGTCGTACTCGTTGTGGGCTGTCAATGGCCATTCCAACGTCGTGCGTCACTATATTGAGAATGGCGGCGCCTCTCAGGCTGTGAAGAACCAGACAATGGGTGAATGCCTGTTGTGGAAAGCTATGGCTTACTTCTACCTTGTCCGTACATTTGGCGATGTGCCCATCGTACACGACAACGCCAGCATGATTGAAGCCGGCACCTATAACGACCAACCAAAAGTGCAGAAGGCCGATGTCTACGAGTATATCGTGATGACCTTGGAGAAGGCCATCGAGCTGCTGCCCGAGCAATGCGCCAAGGGACGCCTTGACAAATATTGCGCCAAGGGTCTGCTGGCCAAGGTCTATCTGACAAAGGCCGGAGTGAGCGGACAACTCAACCAAGCTGATTTGCAAAAAGCCGCTGAACTCGCAAAGGACGTGATGGACAACTCCGGTCGCGAGCTGGAGAAGAACTATGCCGACTGTTTCACTCTCGAAGGAAACAACTCGCCTGAGAACATGATTGCATGGCGATGGGTGGTTAGTTCGCAATGGACATCTCAAAACTCTTTCCAATCTGACCTTGGTATGACTGGTATGGACGAATATGGCGACTGCTGGGGCGAATGGAGTGGTCCGTCGGTGGACCTTCAGGATGCTTTTGGCTTCAACGTGCTTGACGACCCTGCCACACGTCCCGACGTAGACACCCGTCGCAAGGCCACGATGATGACCGTTGGCGACGTCGTTCCCTATCTGTGGCGTGACCATGGCGGTTTCGACTACATGCGTTTCGAGTTCGACAAGAGTTACAACCCCGCTGCATGGGGAGAGCATCGTTCACCCACAGGTTGCAACATAGTGAAGTATATGTATGGAAACAACGCCGACCACGTGACCGCTCTCGGTACATCCGCAGCACGCATGGCCAGTTCGCTCTGCACCCCGATTCTCCGCTTGGCCGATGTATATCTGGTGTTTGCCGAGGCCAAGGTGCTGTTGGGACAAGGCAATGACGCCGATGCACTTAGGGCTTACAACGCCGTTCATCAGCGTGCCATCCCCAATGCTGCTGCCGAAACGTCACTCACCTTTGATAAGGTATGGAAAGAGCGCCGTCTGGAGTTGGCTTGCGAGGGCGACCGTTGGTACGACTTCGTACGCCTGTCATACTACAATCCCGACCGCGCCATCAACGAACTGAAGAGCCAGCGTCGCAACCAATATTGGAACCTTGGCCCGATGTTCAAGAACTACTATGAGACCGGCCAATGGCAACTGGTGAACAAAGACGATGATGGCAACGACCAAACGGCCATGTACGACGACCAAACAGCTGCCCCCAACGTTACTATCAACAGCTTTACCGTTCCCTTCCCCATGGAAGACCTCACCTTCAACCCGCATCTGAAGGAAGACGCCGTCCACGTGGATGTACGTGCTACTTACCAGTATTAACAAACATATACATTACTATATATGATGAAAAGATTATTCAACAGTCTGCTCATGCTCTCGGCCTTAGCCGCATCCTTGGCTTTCACCGCCTGCGAGGACGAGCCAGACAAATATGAGATCAGCGGGGGAACACCAACCATCCGCTACATACGTCCCGTGAATATAGAAAGTGCCGACTCCATCTTGACTGGCGCTTACATGGACAACAGCATCTGCATCGTGGGAGAGAACCTGCGTAGCATCACAAAGATGTTCTTCAACGACCAGGAAGCCAAGCTCATTCCGAGCCTGATGACAGACCACACCATGATTGTAACCGTTCCCGGACAAATCCCCGACGTGGTGTACAACAAGATATTCATGGTGAACAACTCCAACGACACGACCACTTACGATTTCAAGGTGCTCGTACCTGGACCCAACATCAACAATATGAGCAACGAGTGGGCAAAAGCTGGAGAGCAGGCCACCATCTATGGCAACTACTTCGTAGACGACCCCAACACTCCGCTCACGCTGACCATCAACGGCAGGAAGGTGAATATTGACGACTTCACGATTAGCACTATCACGTTCACCGTGCCCGAAGGACTAAGCGAAGGTCCGATTGAAATCTCATCTGTCTATGGCAAGAAGAAAGCCCGCTTCAACTATCGCGACACACGTGGCATGCTGTTCGATGACTGGGATAACGGCTGGCCCGACGACTATGCCAACGGTCAGTTCAAGCACGGATGGCACGGCGCAAGAATCTCCAACGACGAATACTCCCTCGACGGCTACTACCTGCTGCTGGGTGACGTTGACTTCACCGACGGTGCTTGGGATGATTCAAACCTCTGCTTTGAATACTGGCCGGAAGCCACCGACCGTCTGTCAGACCGCGTCAGCTTTGCAAACTTCGCCAATATGGCCTTGAAGTTCGAGGTGAACATCCCATCGAGCAATCCCTGGACCAACCTCTCCATGCAGTGTATCTTCACTGGCGACGCACAGGTGACAAATGCTACAGCCAACAACACTTTCTTCCACGATGTGGACTATCCTCGTGGACTGTGGACTCCTTGGTACCAGACCGGTTCCTACGACACCGGCGGCAAATGGGTGACCGTCACCCTGCCTCTCTCCACCTTCAAGTATCTGGAGGACGGAACGCCGGCAGGCACCCCGCTTACTGCTGAGAACTTCACCGGTTTGACGCTCTTCATCTGGAATGGTGTGCAGAACGGCACCACCTGCCATCCAATCATCCGTATCGACAACATCCGTGCGGTAGAGTTATAAAACATCTAAACACTTAAGACAATGAAACTATATCATAAAATATCAGCATTGGCCATGGCTGCTTTGGTAGTTGCGACTGGATTCACCAGTTGTAGCGAGGATGACCTCGACACCAACCAATACAACAAAAGCGGCGTGAACATCCTTGGTTTCGGTCCCATGCCAATCACACGTGGCGAAACCATGCGCGTGACAGGCACAAAATTGAACAAAGTGAGAGAGGTGCTCTTCCCCGAAGGCAATCAGAAACTCGCCCCAGCCACCACCTTCATTAAGGGTGATTTCACGGTCCAGAACTCCGAGGAGATGATCGTGACTATTCCCGACCTGTGTGTGCCTGGCAAGCTTCGTTTGCTGACCGATAGTGGCGACACCATCATATCTGTTTCCAACATCACCTTTGCCGAGGAGATAAAAGTTACTTCCTTCTCCCCCACTTCCATTCATCCGGGAGACATCCTGACCATCAAGGGAGAATATGTATGGAACATCGGCCAAGTGGTCTTCTTCGACCATGTGGCTGTTAACGCCGAAGACTTCATCCGCAACACCCGCAACGAGATTCAGGTGCGTGTGCCGATGGAAGCCAAGAGTGGAGAGTTGGTTTATAACGACGGTTCTGATGGAGCCGAGAACATTGTGATTGGCAACCTCAACGTCGATGCAGCCAAGGCAACGGGTGTATCGAATGCCAATCCCGAGTTCAACGAAACCATCACCATCACAGGTGAGAACCTCGACCTTGTCACAGGCATCGACTTCCCCGCCGTGGCAGAAGTTCCCTTCACCATCGTCAATGGCAATTCCATTCAGGTGACAGTTCCCGCCAACACCGTTTCTGGTACCGTAACCTTGCACACGGCTTCCGGACTGACCACATCGGTTGACATCACCGTGCCTCTGGCAAGCGTCAGCAGCACCGACCCCGTCGACGATGTGAAGGTTGGACAAACCATCACCATCAAGGGTGAGAAGCTCGACCGCATCACCCAGCTCAAGCTTCCTGGAATCAGCGAACCGCTTGAAAAGGGACAATTCACCCAGAGCGCCACACAAATCACCTTCGTCGTTCCCAAGGACATGGGCGATGGCAAAGTGACGCTCATCCAGCATGAGAACTGGAGCGTTGAGTCTGGCAAAATCACCATGCATAGCGACCTGCCCGAACAGGCTATCTGGAGCGGCGAGTTTGTCTGCTCTGGTTGGAATGGCAACCAGGATTTGGCATGGGGTAACTTCGATTGGACAACCATCGAGGCAGGCACCAAGGTGATGTTCTACTTTAAGAAGAACAATCCCGGACAATGGGGTTGCATCAGCTTGCGCCACGGCAAGGATTGGGGCAATCTGCCCGCTCCGATACCCGGACAATATGATCTCGACGAAGACGAAGGTGTGCTGAGCGTAGTCTTCCCGCAGAACGTGCTCGACGACATCATCGCCAACAACGGACTGGTCATCACGGGCGACAACTACACCCTGACCAAGGTGGCGGTGCCACTTCCTGTCACCGAGGTGACGATTTGGCAAGGCAACGAAGACTTGAGCGACGGTCGCCAGCCCTTCATCGGTAGCGACGGTGGTGCAGAGTTTGCAGCCAACAACGTCCACGCCGGACAGGTGGTGAAGTTCTATTTCACTACACCAAGCGACGCATGGTGGTTCCAGGTGTTCGAAGGCCATTGGGGACCCATGTATGGCGAATGGAAGGGCGAGAATCCCGATGACGCCGCACAAGTTGCTGCCGAAGGATGCATCAAGCTGAAGCTCCCCCAGGAGATGATTGACGCCGCTCTTACACAAGGCTGGTGGGGAGGCATCTTCGTGGTGCAAGGTTCCGTGACGCTGACCAAGGTTACCGTAGCCGATGCATAAGCGAGAGCTATGTTAGCACTAACCATCAAGAGCGCTCCTCCCTACCGAGGGGCGCTCTTTTCCCCATTCTTATATCTATTCACACAACACCCTACGACTACATATCAATAAAAATGAAAAAACTCTACTCATTAGTTTTGTCCATCACGATGCTCATCGGACTGATATCAGGAATGACGGCCTGTGGCGACGACGATGAGAATGAAGACCCCGTCGAGCCGAAGATAACCATCAGCTTGCGTTCGTGTAGCATCAGCGAAGGAACCGATTACAACGCTACCGACTTGAAGGAAGTCATCCTTTCCTACAATAACGTGGTGACCGTTAGCCCATCGGCTAACATCACGCTTAACGGTACGAAGTGCACGGCCAAGTCGGGCAGCACAACCGCCATGGACGTGGTCATCAACTTGCCGGCGTTGGAAGATGGCACAAGCTACAAGCTCGACATTCCAGCCGGAAGCATCGTCAGCAAGACCGCCCCCTCCGTTTCAGCACCAGCCCTTCAGGTGAACTTCACCACCAAGGCAAAAGCCTCGGTCAACATTCCCTCCCAACCCATCACGGCATCCACCGAAGCGGCCAAGAAGCTATACACCTTTTTCCGCAACAACTATGGGAAGAAAGTGGTTTCGAGCGTCATGGCCGACGTGAACTGGAACACCAGAATAGCCGAGAAGGTGAAGACTCTCACGGGCAAGTATCCCGCCATGAACTGCTTCGACTTCATACATGTCTATGTGCCCAACCAAGGCAGCAACGGATGGATTGACTATACCGATATCAAACCCGTGCGCGAGTGGGCAGAGGCAGGTGGAATCGTTCAGCTGATGTGGCACTTCAACGTTCCCCTGAGCGAAACCACAGAGGTGAAAACCAATGGCTCTGGCGTCACCTGCACACCCTCGGAGACCACCTTCAAGGCTGCTAACGCGCTGAAGGAAGGCACGTGGGAGAACAAGTGGTTCTATCAGGAGATGGACAAGGTCATAGACGTGGTGCTGAAGCTACAGGATGCCGGCATAGCCGCTACCTGGCGCCCCTTCCACGAGGCAGCCGGCAACGCCACCCTTCGTTCGGGAGAGCCTTGGGGCAAAGCATGGTTCTGGTGGGGATACGATGGAGCCGGTACGTTCAAGCAACTCTGGACTGCCATGTACGACTATTTCCATCAGAAAGGTGTTAACAACCTTATCTGGATATGGACCACACAAAACTATAACGGCAGTTCCACGACCTATGCACAAGACACCGACTGGTATCCCGGCGACCGCTATTGCGACATGGTGGCCCGCGACCTCTATGGTTGCAATGCCGACGTCAACGCTCAGGAATTCGACGAAATACAAGCCCGATACCCCACAAAGATGGTTGTCTTGGGCGAATGCGGAAAAAGTGGTGCCAACGAGCCGGGGCTCATCGGCGATTGCTGGGCAAAAGGCGCACGCTGGGGCCATTTCATGGTTTGGTATCAAAGCGGACAAGGCAGCACCGACAGCATGTGTGGCGACGCTTGGTGGAAAGATGCCATGCAAAGTGATGTAGTCCTCACGCGCGACGAAGTAACTTTCTGAAGTTATTTTTTGGCCGTTTCTTCCTTTTTGTGTATCTTTGCACGCACAACCTAAGGACTACATATTACTAACGAACATGAAGAAACTAAGCTTTATTGCGTGGCTCACCATGAAGGCCATCTGTACATGCGCCTTTTGTATCACACCACTGGTTTCGTGCAACACGAAGAACGCCAACACATTTGCCGATTCCGGCCGTACACAACCCACCGAGAACCTGCTGGCCAACCTGAAGGCATTGGGCGACTCCGTAGGCTACATGTTCGGACATCACGACGACGTGCTCTACGGCATCGGATGGGTGGGCGACTCCGCCCGTAGCGACGTGAAGAGCGTCTGTGGCGACTACCCTGCCCTGCTCTCTTTCGACCTCGGACACTTGGAGCTGGGCGACACCGTCAGTCTCGATGGCGTGTCGTTCAACCGCATGCGCGAAGAAATCGTGCGCCACTTCGAACGTGGGGGCATGGTCACTCTTTCGTGGCATCTCAACAACCCGCTCACAGGCGGCACGGCATGGATAAACGACAGCACAGGCGAACGCCAACTCAACACCGTTGAAGCCGTGCTCGAGGGGGGAAAGCAGCACGAGAGGTTCCTCACGTGGCTCGACCGCGTAGCCGACTTCCTTAACTCGCTCCAAACTGCCGACGGCGTGCGCGTTCCCGTGCTCTTCCGCCCTTGGCACGAACACACCGGGTCGTGGTTCTGGTGGGGACAGGAGCTCTGCTCTGCCGAACAATACAAGGCGCTCTGGAAACTCACCGTAGACAGACTCAAAGAGCAAGGTGTGGTGAACGCCCTCTACGCCTATTCGCCCGGAACCGAGAACGGAGGCAACCCGCAAAAATACATGGAGCGCTATCCGGGTGACAACATCATCGACCTGCTTGGGCTCGACTGCTATTGCTTCGCTCCATCTGGCGATGCCGATGCCGTAGCCAAATATGCACAAATGCTCGACACCCAACTGGGCATGGTCTGCAAGCTGGCAAAACAACACTCGAAAGCCGTAGCTCTGACCGAGACAGGATACGAAGGCATCAAGACCGCCAGATGGTGGACTCACACTTTGATGCCCGTGCTCGACAAGCATCCCATCAGCTACGTCCTCGTGTGGCGTAATGCCCACGACAAGCCTGGCCACTTCTTTGCGCCCTACCCCGGCCACTCATCGGCCCCCGACTTCGTGGAGTTCTACAACCATCCGAAGTCCCTCTTCCTCCACAATGTGAACGGCCTCTATCAAGCGAAATAGCTCCCCTTAGCCCCCTAGGGAACTGAACAAACAAATCCGCACCATCCCGAATGCCGCCGAGTTGGTGCGGATATTTTATTATCACATATGGCATCTGAGGCGCTTAGGTGATACACCTGAGGGGCTTACATGCCACACCTGACAGGCTCAGAAGGGGCAAGTGACAAAAATTCCGGGAAAAAGAGCTTTATGTCTGAAATTTTTATTATATTTGCAACAGCTATTTAACCATTAAGCATTTTAAGATGAAGAAACTGTTGATTTTCGCCATTGGTGCCATTGTGCTGATGGCTGGTTGTAAGAACTCGGGGCCGGGGAATACCACGAGCCCGAAGGGTGCTGACTCTATAACGGCGGGCGACAGCACCCAGGCAGCCGTGAACGACACCACTCCCTTGCCCGTTTTCCTGTGCTATTTTGACAAAGAGCACATGCAGGTGCCCTTCTGGACTGAGTTTGAAGAACCTCAGAAAGGTGGCGACGACGACGAATCGTTCGAAGAATACCATCAGGCGTGGAAACTGCAAACCGACTTCCGCCGCCGTGCCACGCTCTACACCAAGCTGCTTGTGGGCCTGGAGACGATGGTGGATGTGAAATATGTGGACGACCTGTTGAAGAATCCCGACGGCGGTGATGCCAGCCTCGGTGTCATCCATAGCCGTGCAAGCATTCCCACCCAGGGTGCACGATATGCCTTCGCCAATCCTAAGGACGAGATGGAGAGCCAAGACGGAAGCTTCTATCTGCTGGTAACCGAGAGCTACCTGAAGAGCCGCAAACAGCTGGAATGCAAATACGACAATCAGGCGAAGGCGTTCCCGACATCGGTGGTGCAACAGCTGGAGAAGCAATACGACATGAAGGCGAGCCACTCGCTGATGTACATTCACTTCGCCGACCGATACACCTATGGCATCGTGCAGTTCAAGCCCAAGAACAAGAGCGTGTGGGCCGTGGAGGTGGTGACCGACGGCGACAAGGTATACTCCTTCCCCGTGAAGGGCTGGTATGATTCGGACACCAGCTTCGGATGGAACGTTGACGACGAAGGCGAATACAACATCAGCTACATCGATGCCGCCTTCGAAGGCCCCAACGGACTGGAGCTCTACTACACGCGCGGATGTGTGGAGAGCATGAGCGTGGGCATGCTGCTCTTGCGCGACGGCAAGCTCATCAGACAGCAGTATGCTGTTTTCCAAGCCAACATCCCCGACGAGATGACGCCCCTGTGGAAGACCTATGCCAAGCAGATGCAGAAGCTCTACGTGGAGCAAGATCCTCACGAGAACAAGGACTATGAGCTGACCCAATATTTTGCCGCTGACCTCGACGGCGACGGATACGACGAGTATTGGGTGCGCGACAAGGACGAGAAGCATGGTGCGCTCTTCACCTGCAAGAAGGGAAAGATAGAACTCATCGGCGTGGAGGACGGACAGCGTCAGGCTCAGCTGCACAAGATGAAGAACGGCAACGGTTTTGTAAGCATATCTGGTCCGGCAGGCGGTCCTTCCTACTACTACGAAATCTATGAGCTCCACGACAGCCACGTGGTGCACAGATTCCATGCCCTGCAGGTCTATGGAGAAATGGACGATTGCACGATGGACGGCAAGCCCTACAACAAGGAGAAGGGTGACGCATACCTGAAGGCGCTGCCCAAAGAAAGCGACTACTACATTTATTTCCAGGGTATCGGAGAGAATTGACAAGTATTCTTTTTTATCGTCAAGTTACTATGTTAGCGCTTGCAAGCATAGTAACTTGACTATAATTCTAACCACGTAGCCACTAACAAAATTGCGATTGATGGCAATTAAATTTGAAAACTTCTGAAAACATTCGTTGATTTCGCAATTAATCATTAACTTTGTAGCTTAATACGAAACCAACAGCTATGAGCGAATATATAGAAGTGAAAGGTGCTCGGGTGAACAACCTGAAGAACGTGAACGTGAAGATTCCGCGCAACGAGTTTGTTGTTGTGGCTGGCGTATCGGGGTCGGGCAAGTCGTCGCTGGCCTTTGACACGCTCTATGCCGAGGGACAACGCCGCTACGTGGAGTCGCTTTCTTCGTATGCGCGCCAGTTTCTGGGTCGCCTGAGCAAACCCGAATGCGACTTTATCAAGGGTCTGCCACCTGCCATTGCCATCGAGCAGAAGACCATCGCGCGCAACCCACGCTCCACGGTGGGCACGTCGACAGAGATTTACGAGTATATGCGACTGCTCTTCGCACGCATCGGCAAGACCTATTCGCCCATTTCCGGACAGGAGGTGAAAAAACACTCCACAGACGACATCGTGAAGTGTGTAGGACAATTCTCCACTGGCACGCGTTTCGTGGTTCTGGCGCCCTTGCACGTGGTAGAGGGACGCACGCTTCAGCAACAACTCGAGACGGAAATCAAGCAAGGCTATTCGCGCCTGTGGATGAACGGCGAGGCCATTAAGATTGAAGACTATCTGAACGACAACTTAGCATCTAATCAAACAGCTCAAAGTCCCGACCTTTGGCTGCTCATCGACCGCATGTCGGTGGACAACAGCAAAGACTCTATTTCGCGCCTGATAGACTCTGCCGAGACCGCCATGTATGAAGGCAACGGCATGTGCCGCCTGGAGTTCCCTCCGTCGGGCATCGCATACGACTTCTCCACACGCTTCGAGGCCGACGGCATCACCTTCGAAGAGCCCAACGACAACATGTTCTCGTTCAACTCGCCTCTGGGCGCTTGCCCCGAGTGTGAGGGTTTCGGACGCGTGATTGGCATCGACGAGCGGATGGTGGTTCCCAACTCCACGCTGAGCGTCTACGACGGATGCGTGCAATGCTGGCACGGCGAGAAGATGGGCATGTGGAAAGACGAGTTTTGCCGGCGCGCCGCAAAGGACAACTTCCCCATTTTCAAGCCCTACTACGAGCTCTCGCTTCAGGAGAAGGACATGCTGTGGCACGGTCTGCCCTCCGAACGTCATCGGGACATTCACGACCAAGTGAGCATCGACGCCTTCTTCCAGATGGTGAGGGAGAACCAATACAAGATTCAATATCGCGTGATGCTGAGCAGATATCGCGGTAAGACCACCTGTCCCACTTGTCACGGAACACGTCTGAAGAAGGAGGCCACATGGGTGACCGTGGGTGGAAAGAGCATCACCGACTTGGTTGAAATGCCAGTGGTGAATCTGCATGAATGGTTCACCAACCTGCAACTCGACGAACACGATGCCGAGATAGCTAAACGCCTATTAGTTGAAATCAAGAACCGACTGCAATTCCTTGTGGATGTGGGACTTGGATATTTGACATTAAACCGTCAGTCGAACACACTGAGCGGTGGAGAAAGCCAACGCATCAACCTCACGACATCGTTGGGAAGCTCGCTCGTGGGCTCGCTCTACATCCTCGACGAGCCGAGTATAGGCCTCCACAGCCGCGACACGGGCCGCCTGATTCACGTGCTGAAAGAGTTGCAATCGTTGGGCAACACGGTCATCGTTGTGGAGCACGACGAAGAAATCATGCGGGCAGCCGACTACCTGATTGACGTGGGCCCCGATGCCGGACGTTTGGGTGGCGAGATTGTCTTTGAAGGCGACGAGTCAACCATCAACAAGGCCACCGTGGCGGCTTATCCGCGGTCGTACACCGTGAAATATCTGACGGGAACAGAAACCATCGACGTGCCCTCGTCGCGCCGTCCGTGGAACATGTATATCGAACTGAAAGGATGCCGCATGAACAACCTGAAAGGCATCGACGTGCGTTTCCCGTTGAATGTGTTCAGCGTGGTCACGGGTGTGAGCGGTTCGGGTAAGTCATCGCTGGTGAAGGGTATCCTCTACCCTGCCTTGAAACGCCATCTGGACGAGGTGGCCGACGCTCCGGGCGAATACATCGCGCTGGAAGGCGACTGGCAACAGGTGAAACATGTGGAGTTTGTAGACCAAAACCCCATCGGAAAGAGCACGCGCTCGAACCCTGCCACTTACGTTAAAGCCTACGATGCCATCCGCCAGCTTTTTGCCGAGCAGGCACTCTCGAAGCAGATGGGATTCTCGCCCCAATACTTCTCGTTCAACGCCGACGGAGGACGATGCGAGGAATGCAAGGGGGCTGGCGTGATCACGGTGGAGATGCAATTCATGGCCGACCTTGAACTGGAGTGCGAAGCCTGCCACGGGCAACGTTTCAAGCGCGACATCCTCGACGTGAAATACAACGGCAAGAACATCAACGACGTGCTGAATATGACCGTCTCGGAAGCCATCGAGTTCTTTGGCGAAGGCGGACAAAAGCAGATTGTCGACAAGCTGAAGCCACTTGAAGATGTGGGATTGGGCTACATCAAGATGGGACAGAGTTCGTCGACACTCTCGGGTGGTGAGAACCAACGCGTGAAGTTGGCCTATTTCATCGGACTGGAGCGCCAAGACCCCACCCTCTTCATTTTCGACGAACCCACCACAGGCCTTCATTTCCACGACATCAAACGCCTGCTGGCTGCCTTCTCTGCCCTCATCGAGCGAGGACATAGCGTGATTGTCATCGAGCACAATCTGGACGTTATCAAGTGTGCCGACCACATCATCGACCTTGGCCCTGAGGGTGGCAATCATGGCGGAAATATCGTTTGCACGGGAACGCCCGAGGAAGTGGCCCAATGCAAGGAAAGCCTCACGGGAAAATACCTGAAGGAGAAACTGACGTGACATGATGAAAAGCCTTTCAATACTCATCCCGACGTTTAACGACGTGTGCCTCGAGTTGGTGAGCCAGCTCAGCACACAAGCCGTCGCCATCAAAGAATTGGAATACGAGATTCTGGTGGCCGACGACGGTTCCACGGATGTGGATGTGGTGAAGGCCAATTCGCCCATTGACGCCCTACCCCGTTGCCGTTACATACGCAGGGAAGAGAATGTGGGGCGTTCGGCCATTCGCAACTTCTTGGCACAAACGGCGCAATACGAAAGGCTGCTGTTCGTTGACGGCGACATGAAGATGGCAAGAGCTGACTTTGTAAGGAAATACGCCGAAACCGAAGGACCTTTGCTCTATGGCGGATACGTCGTGGAAGGCAATGAAGCACAGTTGAAGGACAACCTGAGATTCATCTACGAAAAGAAGGCAGAGGCCAGCCACACGGCTGAAAAGCGCCAGCTGAAGCCCTACGCCGACTTCCACACGTCGAACTTCCTTATCGAGCGCGATTTGTATCTTCAGCATCCGTTGGACACACGCTTCAGACACTATGGATACGAAGACGTGCTGTTGGGAAAAGAACTCAAAAAAGCAGGCGTTCCCATCCGTCACATCGACAATCCGCTGGCCTTTGCCACGTTCGAAGACAACCGCCATTTCGTAGAGAAGACCGAGGAAGGAATTCGCACGCTGGTTACGTTCAAAGAGGACTTGGAAGGCTATTCGCGCCTGTTGGCTCTTGCGGAGAAACTAAAGCGTATGGGAGTCGGCGGAATAGTTCGTGCCGTATATAACAAAAGAAGCGACAAATGGCGCAACAACCTTTGCGGAAGCCATCCGTCGCTCAGTCTTTTCAAATGGTATAAACTGGGCTATCTGCTCCAACAGCTTGCGGAAAGGCAAGCATAAGCATCATTCCAATTCGTAAACGCCGGAAGGCGTCTTGCGCTTCAAGACGTCGAGTTCGAAATCCTTACCGGCAATAAGGCCATAACTCCTCAATATCTGCTCCACCGACTTACGTGCCAGCTCAGGATGATTGTTCTCCTCGCTCAGGTGGCACAACCATACATGCTTCAACCGCGTGGTGGCATTCTCGGCAATCGCCTTGGCGCACTCCTCGTTGGCCAGATGCCCCTCTGGACTCTTGATGCGGTCTTTCAGATGAGCGGGATAAGGCCCGGCTTTCAACATCTCGGCATCATAATTGGCTTCCAGCACCAGATAGTCGCACTCGCCAATCATCTGCTTCATCTCGTCGGTCACATGCCCCACATCGGTCATGATGCAAAACACGATCCCGTCGTAACAAATGCGGTAGCCAACATTGTCGGTACTGTCGTGAGGCACGTGGAACGGAGTGATCTCGAAATCGTCGAGCTGAAAAGTCCTGCCCACTTCTATGATTTTCACACACGAGGGCTGGATTTTGTGGCGCACACAATAATTCTTGCTTATCCCTACATGCACCTTGTGCGTGGAATAAACAGGCAAGTTGTAATCTCTACTGACGCTTCCCACCGATTTCACGTGGTCGGCATGGTCGTGTGTGACAAGTATGTTCTTTACCGATGACAGCGACAAACCATATTCGCGGAAATACTTCTTCAACATGCGCGTTCCTATGCCCACATCTATGATGAACCCGCCGTTGTCGTTGTAGATGAAATAGCAATTCCCGCTACTGCCGCTGCCGAATGATATAAATTTCAGCATTTTGGTTGTTATTTTGCACAAAAGTAAACAAAAGGCTTGAATTAACCAAAGTTTTTGCCTACCTTTGTCCAAATTTAATGATTTTAATATGAAATTTAATATTAGAATAGCGATTTTCAACACACTCCTCGTGTTGGCGGGTATTGTGGTATCGGCTTGCAACAAACAAAAAGAAGGCCCCGAGACGACGCTTGAGGAGCGTGTGGACTCGTTTGCCAACGCCTACTTCAACTGGCAATTCTTCAAAGCCATCAATCACGTGACGCCTGAGTCGGAGAAATGGATGAGGTACGCCGCCAGCCAGGTGCACCCTGCCGACTTGAAGCTCATCAACGAGCAAGAGGAGAAGGCAAGTGTGGAGATTGACGACATCGAGCTCACCAACGACACATCGGCAAAGGTGAAAATCAGCGTGTCCAACTACATGCGCATGGACACCATTGGGAATGCGGGAAGAATGATTGACGAGGCAAAATTCATCCTGTATGCCCGATACAGAACAGACAAGAAGAAGTGGATGATTCACCTGACCGACCTTCCACGACACGAAAAATGACACACCGGCATGATTTTTTTGCCCTGATGTCTTGCTTGTTTGATTCTTTTGAATTATATTTGCACCATATTTAACAAGCAATACCAAGAAATGAAAGCAACCGAACAAACCACCCAGCAGATTGAACGCGCCATCAGAAAGATAGCGCAGAAATATCCCGCCAACGAAGAAACGTCTGTGCTCACCGACATCCATCTGAGAGTGACGCAGGAAAGTGGCGAAATGGTGGCATTCGACGATGACGAGAACGAAATCAACCGTTGCGTGATTGAGCAATGGATTGACAACAAAGACGAGAACTTCTATGAGGATGTCACGGAAATCTTGCGCAACTCGCTCAAGAACCTTCACGACATCGTGGACAACATGGGCATCATGAAACCCTATGGATTCGTGTTGGAAGACGACGACACAGAGACCATCGCCGAGCTCTATCTTGCCGACGACGACACCGTCATCATCGGTGGCGACTTGATGGAGAACCTGGACGAAGACCTCGACTCATTCCTCGACAACCTGCTGAAGGATTAGCAAGGGCGTGCATCAAGCACACTCCCCCTGCACACCATAAAAAATGCAAGAAGAGCAGTTTGCCTTTCTTGCATTTCTTTTTATCCCCTTTCATCATACATTCGAGTTTCCTATAGCTTCACTTTCTGCTTGACGGCCTTGCTCTCGTTGCTCATTCTGTCGAGTGCCGTGACCACATAAGTATAGGGCGTCTTGCCGTTCTCGTAGGGCAATTTGTATTGCGTCTGGGTGGTGATGGCCACAATCTTCGAAGAATTGCCAATGTCCACACGCTCGCCCGGAGCAAAACGATAGACCACATAGCGCACCACCTCGTCGCTCCACTTGTTGCCTGCCGGCTGCTTCCACATCAGCCAATAGCCATCAGGACCCCATTGGTCGCGAACAGACAAAGGTTTCTTGGGCGACGAACCGTCGATGAACGGCATCTGAGGAGGCAACGCTGGCGACTTCCAATACGACTTGCGGAGCACCGTTCCGTAGTTGCCCACGTTGTCGGCAACGGCTTTCGAATACCACAACACCGTTCCCTTCACGTTCCGCATCTGCGAATGCAACTTGAATTTCGCGGGCATCTGGTTCACCTTCGGATTCTTCAGGTCGGCAAACTTTACCGTGCGCTCCACGTCTTCGCCAATATAGAGATGACGCTTCCCGGCATGCTTGTCCCACCAGTTGATGAGCGTCTGGTAGTCGGCGGCCTTGTTGCCAATCTCCCAATAGATCTGTGGCACGCAATAGTCAATCCAACCATTGTTCACCCACATCAGCACGTCGGCATAGAGGTCGTCATAGTTCTGCGTTCCGTTAGTGTCGCTTCCCACCTCGGGGGCGCTCTTCTTGTTGCGGTAGATGCCAAACGGCGACACACCGAACTTCACCCAAGGCTTCACCTTCTT
>ODAI012110757.1_pt1 | contig 23223 bp, 17 predicted proteins | sample 1539321 | NCBI WGS metagenome assembly ODAI01 (sample SAMN02144231, study PRJEB22623) | gut metagenome | biome: sheep rumen | host: Ovis aries | place: New Zealand | reverse complement strand
GGCGCCGCCGGTCCAGTGCACATCCTGCAGGCAGCCGCGCGCATCGTCGGGCACGTCCACGCCGAGATAGGCCTTGTATTTCTCCTTCCAGAGGGCCGGGACTTCGTCCACGGTGATATCCCCGTTGACAAAGGCCTTGTCGAGCTCGTAGCGCACCATGATATGCAGGCAGTAGGTCAGCTCGTCGGCCTCCATACGGATGAGCCCCGGCTCGGCCACGTTCACGGCCTCGTACAGCTCGCGGTCGCTGACGTCGGCAAAGGTGTCGCCGCTGTAGGCGCGCAGCGTCGGCGCGACGAAGGACAGAAAAGCCTCGCTGCGGCCGATGATGTTCTCGTAGAAGCGGGAGATGCACTCGTGCATGGCGCTCGTCATGTTGTCGGCCGCATGGTCGGTATAGTAGCTCTCCGGCTCGTTCTGCATGAAGAGCGCGTGGCCGCCCTCGTGCAGGGTCGAAAAGACGTTGGAGATAAAGTTGTTCTCGTAATAATGCGTCGTGACGCGCACGTCGTGGGGGCCGTAGTGGTCGGTGAAGGGGTGCTCGGTCGTCATCAGCACCAGCGCGCTGCGGCGCAGCCCTTCGAGCTCCAGCAGATAGCGGGACATGGCCTCCTGCTGGGGGATCGGCACCGGGCGGGACAGAAAATCGGTGCGGATCGGCTTGCCCTCGGCGCGGATGCGCGCGATCAGCGGGACGATGCGCGCCTTCAGCGCGGCAAAAAAGGCGTCAAGCTGTTCCTCGCTGCCGCCCTTTTCATAGTCGTCCAGACAGGCGGCGTAGGGCGTGGGATAGCGGCGATCGCGCAGGGCAATGCTTTGGCGGCAATAGTCGATGTTGGCCGCAAAGGCGTCGCGAAACAGCGAGAAATCGGCGGCCTTTTTGGCCTGCAGCCAGTCGCCGTAGGCTTTATTGGCGGCCAGATCCATCTCATAGGAGAGCTCGGATGAGATGTTCTTCGTGCGCAGCCAACTGTCGTGCAGGTGCTCGATCGCTTTCTTCTGCACGTGCGAGAGCCCCTCGCCGTCGGCATGGAGCTCGCACAGCAGCTGCTGATAGCGCTCGCTGTGTGTCAGCTCGTACACATGGCGGCCCAATACGGCCATATCCGCGCCGGCCTGGTCGATCCCTTCCTCGCTCGCGCAGCACTCCATGTCGAACTGCATTTTGCCGATCGCGCGGCCGTAGGCTTCGCTCTCGTCGAGGATCGCCGAGAGCTCCTTCCATTTTTCAAGATTGGTCATGATTTGATCCTTTCAGGTAACTATTCAGTCCACCCTGGTCAGGGGGAGTTCAGAGGGGTTCTCTCCGCCCCCCTTTTGTCTGCTACGCAGACATTTCCCCCGCCGGGGGAATTTTCCTCTGATTTTTTGCCGCGAACGGCAAAAAAGACATTGAAGTCCGTTTTTGACGTGGCTTTGCAGCTTGCCCTGCGGGTACTCGGCAAAAACTCACTAAGCCGAGCTTTGCGAGGCCTCGCGCCGTCGTCAAACGAAACTCACTCCATTCCGCTTCCGCCTTAGGGCGAAAGCTCCATCTCCGTTCCTTCCGTTTTCCTCTCAAAATCAAAGCATAGGCTTTGATTTTGATAAGGAAGAAGGAGGGAGCAGAGCGCAGTTTTCGTCACGCCTGACGGAAACGGAGCGTAGCGAGCTTCTTCTGACGCAAGCCCGCTGCGATGAGCGCGAGTGCCCCCTAACTATTCAGTCACCCGCAGGGTGACTGAATAGTTACCCTTTCAGGGCGTAAAAGTCTGGCACAGATGGCGGATGGAGCAGTGCTCGCAGTCCGGTTTCCGCGCGTCGCACACGGCGCGGCCGTGCAGCACCAGCGCGTGGCAGAAGCTGTTGGAATGCTCCGGCGGCAGCAGCTTGCGCAGCGCCGTCTCGATCTTGACCGGGTCCTTTTCGCCGTCCACCAGCCCGATGCGGTTGGAGAGGCGGATGCAGTGCGTGTCCACCACGGTCGAGCCCGGGACGTGGAAAATATCGCCGAGGATCAGATTCGCGGTCTTGCGGCCGACGCCGGGCAGCGCCGTCAGCTCCTCCATCGTGCCGGGCACGCGGCCGCCGTGCTTTTCAAGCAGCACCTGGGCGCAGGCCACGATGTCGCGCGCCTTGGCGCGGAAGAAGCCCGTGGAGTGGATGTAGCGCTCGACCTCCTCCACGTCGGCCGCGGCGAAGGCCTCGAGCGTCGGGAAGCGTTCAAACAGCGCCGGTGTGACCTTGTTGACGCGCTCGTCGGTGCACTGGGCGGCCAGCCGGACGGAAAACAGCAGCTCATAGTCCTTGCCGTAGTCCAGCGTGCAGTCTGCCTCGGGATAGGTCTCCAGCAGCAGACGCACGATCTCGTCGATCTGTTCTTTGGTGCGCATGATTGCTCCCCCAATAAATTCTTGAATTTTTGGGGAGCAGTTTTGCCATGTTTCGCGGTTGCCCCGTTAAGGGGCGAGCGAAACGGCAATCAAATCATTATTGATGTGCCTGTATGACCTCATGACTTGATGCAAGTTTTAATGGGCACATCAATAAAAATCCCCCATTTCCCACACAGTCTACGGGAAATCGGGGGATTTGTCAATATAGGATACTTTAAGCCGGACTTTTCAGGGGACGGCAAAAGAGCAGGGACGTTTTGTCGCTTGACAAAACATGCGCGCGTGGTATAATGAGAATACAAAAGGGCGCTGTCGATTTGACGGTTGGCCCATCCAGTCAAACCAAGAGTGGTGACCGCACGGGGACCAGCCGGGCGGTCACCGAGCTTTTATCAGCTCAATAAGCCTTTGGAGCTATGTAGATCATAATCATTACGATCACGATGAAGCACAGCAGAAAGCGAAGTAGTCTCCGCTTATCCATAAGCCCCACCTCCCTTCGCAGGGAAGTGGCCAACCGCCTTTCAACAGCGCGCGCTTTCGCCGAGTTGCCCCGGTGGCCTCTTTAGAGGTTGCACTTATTCTATCCTTTGCGCTGTGATTTGTCAAATTATATTAGTGTTTTACAGGATGAGGCGGAGCTGCGCAAGCTGCCGCCTCTCTTTAATAGCTGCGCGGACAGAGCGTCTCAGCGCGAGAGTGAGATGTTGCCGCCGCAGTCGATCTCGGGCATCTCCTGTCCGCTGTAGCTGCCGCCGAACAGCCACTCGACGTGCAGCAGGTAGTTGCCGCTGCCGCCCTCGGCGAGATCCAGCGTGAAGCTGCGCGAGCCGATCGGCGTCAGATGGGCGCCGTTCTCTTCAATGTTCACCGCGGGCTGGTCCATGCGCACACTCTGCGCATCCAGCGCAAGGATGACGCCGCCGGGCAGCGGGGATAGCTGCAGGCTGTAGGAGCTGATCGACACCGAGACCGTCAGTTCGACCTGCGTGGCGCTGACAGTTCTGGCTGTCCAGTCGGCCTGCAGGTTCAGCCCCACACCGGTGTTCGAGACAAAGCTGCCGGAGCCGATCGGCTGCCCGTAGCTTGGCACCGGGGTCGGCGCGGCGGTCGGCTCGACCGTGGGGACCGGCGTCGGCACCGGCGTCGGCACGGGGGTCGGGGCCGGGGTATTGGCCGGGATCACGACGGGCTTTGGCGTGGCGACGGGCGTCTGCGTGGCAACAGGGGAGCGTGTGGCGACAGGCGCGGGGACCGAGGTGGACGTGGGCGCGCGCGTCGGAGCCGGAGCCTCTGTCGGCGCCGGGATCAAGGCGGGTTCATTGCTGGCAGCGGGCTGCGGCGTGGGGAGCGTCGGCATGGCAAACTGCGGCCGTTCGTCGAGACTCGACAGCCACGAGGCCACGACCGCCGCGATCAGCAGCAGTACGACAATAAACAAAATGGCACGGATCTTGCCTTTACTCAATCAAAACACCTGACTTTATTTTGGAAGTAGATGCATTATACCGCCGTACCGGCGAAAAGTCCAGCGACAGGGCGCGAGTTTAAGAACTAAAGATCAGCCGTCCTCGTCCATCGCCCTGAGCGCGAGAGACTTTTCCATGTTCCGCATGGCGCTGCGCAGGAAGACCGCACTCGCGGCGAGACTCATGAGCTCGGCGATCGGGAAGGCCCACCAGATCGCATTGACGTCGCCGGTGCGCGACAGCAGCCAGGCCGCGGGGATCAGCACGACAAGCTGGCGCAGCACCGACACCATGAACGAGGCGCCGGGGCGGTCGAGCGCCTGGCAGGCCGAACCGGCAATAATGCAGAAGCCTGCCAGCAGGAAGCTCCAGCTGATGCGCCTCAGGGCGGCGGTGCCGATCGCCAGCATCTCCTCGGAGGGGTGGAACACGCCGAGCAGCGGCTGCGGCAGCAGCTGGAACGCAAGGAAGCCGAGCAGCATGAAGCACTCGGCGTACAGCACACCAAAGCGGACCGTGCGGTGGATGCGCTGCGGATGGCGCGCGCCGAAGTTGTAGCCGATGACCGGGATCATGGCGTTGTTCATGCCGAAAACCGGCATGAAGAAAAAGCTCTGCAGCTTGAAATACGCGCCGTAGACCGCGATGGCCGTGCTGGTAAAGGCGATCAGGATGCGGTTCATCAGGTAGTTCGTCACCGAACCGATGCCCATCATCAGGATCGACGGGAAGCCGATGCGATAAATATCGCCCACGAGACGGCCGCTGAGCTTCATGCCGCGCAGCGAAATCGGCAGCTCGTGGTTGTATTTGAAGTGGAAGAAGAAGCCGAGCGACGCGCCGACGGCCTGGCCGATCACGGTGGCGACGGCGGCGCCGGCCGTGCCCATCGCGGGCAGGCCCAGCCAGCCGAAGATGAACACCGGGTCAAGCACGATGTTCGTGACGGCGCCGGCCATCTGCGTCCACATGCTGAGCCTCGACAGGCCCGTGGACTGCAGAAGGCGCTCAACGCAGATCTCGAGATACAGAAAGACCGAGCCGATCGTGACGATCTGCAGATAGCTGTCGCCGAAGGCGCGGATCTCGGCGTCGGCGGTCTGGGAGTAGATAAAGGGCTTGGCGGCGAACAGGCCGAATACGGCCATCAGCGCCCAGCAGCACAGCGAGAGCGTCACGGCGTTTCCAGCGACGCGGCCCGCACCCTCGCGGTCGCCGCGGCCCAGGGCGCGCGCGGCCAGCGTGCTGACGCCGACGCCCGTGCCGGTGCCGAGTCCGATCATGATATTCTGCGCCGGGAAGGCCAGCGACAGCGCCGACAGGCAGTTTTCCGACACCCAGGACACATAGATGCTGTCCACCACGTTGTACAGCGCCTGCACCAGCATCGACAGCATCATCGGCACGGCCAGGCTCAGCAGCAGCCGCCCCTCGTGCTCGGTGCCCATGCGGCTGGAATCCAACGGTTTTCCTCTTGACATAGTTTTCTTCTCTTTTCTATAAAATCGGTGCAGCCCATTATATCCCAAGCGGCTGCGGGGCACAAGTGGTACATCTGATGAAAGTTCATATGGCAAATCGGTCGCTTTGGTGCAGATGCCCATTTTCAAACGCGGCGCGGTATGCTATAATCCGGGGAGAAACAGAAATCAAAGGAGTAATCCCATGTCAGACTATATCATTGCCACCTCATCCACCGCCGATCTGCCGCGCACCTGGCTGGACGCGCACGGCGTGCCGTTTATCTCTTACAGCTTTACGATCAACGATCAGCCCGCCGTGGACGACTGCCGCGAGGAGAGCCGCCGGGCCATCTACGCCGGTATGCGCAAGGGCGATCTGCTCAAAACCTCGCAGATCAACGAATTCGCCTATTACGACTTTTTCGAGGGCCTGCTGAAAACCGGGCAGGACGTCCTCTTCCTCGATATGTCCGAAAAGATGTCGGTCTCGTTTGAAAACTGCCGCCGCGCGGCCGAGAAGATCCGCGCCGAATTCCCCGAGAGGCAGCTGATTGTGATGGACACACGCTGCATCTCCGGCGGTCTCGGCTTGCTCGTGCAGCACTGCGTCGCCCTGCGCGAGAGCGGGAAAAGTCTCGCCGAGGTCACGGCCTGGGGCGAGGAGAACAAGCTGAAAATCGCCCACCGCTTCACGGTGGACGACCTCAACTATCTCAAGCGCGGCGGGCGCGTCTCGAACGCCGCGGCGCTTGTCGGCTCAATGCTGAGCATCAAGCCCGTGCTCTATGTCCCCGACGAGGGCACGCTGAACGTCGCCAAAAAGGTCCGCGGCCGCAAGGGCGCGCTCAAGACCATCCTCGACGGCGTGCTGCACGATCTCAGCGCCGTGGACTGCACCGGGCGCGATATGCTGATCCTCAACGCCGACTGTCTTGCCGACGCCGAGTACATCCGCGACGGCGTCCGCGAGGCGCACCCGGAATTCGGCGAGATCTCGATCTCGTCGCTCGGCGTCGTCATCGGCGCCCACTGCGGCCCCGGCCTGCTCGCGATCTTCTATCTCTGCAACAGCCGCCAGCCGGAGTAAAGTGATATTGATACGAAACGCCATGCCGGTACAAAATCGGCATGGCGTTTCGTATCACCGCAAGCGGCGCGGCGAAAATCTTTTGAACTCTCTTATCAGGTTTCGGTATAAGACCTGTACGAAATACGACGGAGCGATCTGGGGATCGCTCCCTACGATGTACATTCCTTCATCTCGGGAGGCAAGACAAAGCCCGCAGAGAGGTACCCCGGAGCCTCTGCGATCTCTACCGCAGATGCTCCTCTCCGGCGCATTCGCGCCAGCTCGCCCCCTCGCTCCGCGTCGGGGCGAGCCAAGCTGTAGGGAGGCATCCCCAGATGCCTCCGGGATCTCCGCTCAGGCCAGTGCGCCGGCCTCGCCGAAGACGACGCGGATGCGCCGGGCGTAGTCGTAGACCTCATCGTCCTCCCGCGGCATAGCCAGCAGGAAGCGCACCCCCTCACGCCGCTCGCCGGTCAGCACGTCCCAGAGCGCGTCCAGGTTCCGCCCGTACCAGTCCTGCCCGCCGAGCACCGCGTAAATGCGGTCGTACAGCGCGCGGCGGTCCTCCGCGCCCTTGAGGTCGATCACGGTGCTGTCGGTCAGCTTGCCCAGCATGGCCCGGCAGCCGACGCCGATCTCGGCCCAGGCGGTATCAAAGTCGCGCGTGTACCAGGGGTCGGAGATGGCGCGCCGCTCGCCGGTGTAGTCGAGCAGCAGGTGCAGCTTGTCCTCCGGGTCGCCGCCGAAGGCGCGGCGCATGTTGACAAGGTTATACTCGTCCATGCCCACCAGCGCGTCGTAGCGCTCGTAGTCGGCGCTGCTGATCTGCCGCGCGCGCTTGCAGCTGCAGTCCAGCCCCTCGCGGTTGAGCAGGCGCATGACCGGCGGATAGACCGGGTTGCCCAACTCCTCGGTGCTCGTGGCGGCCGAGGCAATGGCGAAGTCCTCCGCCATCTGCGCGCGCCGCACCAGGTCCTTCATATAAAACTCCGCCATCGGACTGCGGCAGATATTGCCGTGGCAGACAAAAAGTATCTTAGTCAAATGCATTCAGCCTCCTCCCGGAAGGGACGGTTTCCGTGTAAATGCCAGATTGCAGCTCTGCAGCCGAAGTCTTCTGTCAGCGCCGCGACAGGCCCAGAACAAGGCACAGAAGGCCTGCGGCCAGGATGCAAACAACGACAGCCACGATCATCTGTATTCCACGCCTTTCGAATGTTTTGACTAATTATATCGCATATCGGCGTATTTTTCCACTATAAAAAATCGGCGCTCCGTGCAAAAAAGTCGGCGCTCTGTGCGCACACTTTGCCTCTACGTCTGCCAGAGTGGAACATGCTCATAGTATGGGGCGCCAATTCCGCGCAAAGATAGATGGCTTCGCAGAAATTGCTCTGTAAAATCGGCATCCCTTGTGCTATAATTTAATTTGTGATTTTAGACGCTGGAGGCGGGCGAAAAACTTTTAGTCCTCTCGATGCTTCCCGTCAATCATAAACTAATCAAGACTAAAAACGTAGTGCTTTAAGACCGTACTTCTTAGGGCAGCAGGTTGGAAACGCGCTAAGAAATGGGTTAAAAAGCTAGAGGGGATAAATCGTATGCCGACACTTGAATGGATCGGAAAAGATAAAGTCATCAATCATCATCTGGATGTTCCGTACCGGGTGCTGGAGCGGAAGTACAGCTATGATGAGGCCGGACAGCATGACGAAGACAACGGCAGCGAGAACATGATCATACACGGGGATAATCTGGACGCGCTGAAATCTCTGCTGCCCCGCTATGAAGGCCGGGTCAAGTGCATCTATATCGATCCTCCGTATAACACCGGCAATGAGAAGTGGGTCTATAACGACAACGTGAACGATCCACGCATTCTGAAATGGCTGGGACAGGTGGTCGGCGCTGAGGGTGAAGATCTCTCCCGGCATGACAAGTGGCTGTGCATGATGTACCCGCGGCTGAAACTGCTGCAGCGGCTTCTCTCCGATGATGGTGTGATCTTTATCAGTATAGATGACAATGAACTTTACAGTTTAAAAGCAATTTGCGACGAGATTTTTGGGGCGAGATGCTTTGTTTCCAATATATCATGGCAGCGTACATATTCCACGCGCAATGACTCTAAAGGAATTGTAAACGAAGTTGAGCATATTCTTTGTTACAGCAAACAGCCGGACTGGCAACCTAAAAAACTGCCTCGTACTGCTGAGATGGATTCAAAGTATAAGAATCCAGATAATGACATTAAACCTTGGACAAGCAGTGATGCTTTTGCCGCAGATGCAGCGTCACATCAGGGAATGGTATATGCAATCCAACATCCGTTTACAGGTAAACTCATCTATCCATATAATGGGGCACATTGGCGTTATGGTCAAAGTGAAATGCTATCCTACATGCAGGAGTGGACCGACTATGAACTCAGAGATCTAGATGATGCTGCTAAGCGAGCTGAAATATGTGGTGTTGCCGTTGATGCTGTGCGACCCGGTGTACAAGCAATTATGCTAAAAAAAGATATTTCTGAAGCGCAAAAAGAAGCGCAGGCAGTATTACAACGTGGGCACTGGCCTCGTTTCTACATAACAAACAACGGAAAAGGGGGCATCCGTAGAAAGACATATTTAGAGAATGTGGAAGGTAAACCACCTACAAATTATTGGCCTTATTCTGAAACCGGACACACCGATGAAGCCAAGAAAGAGCTGTTTTCCATTTTCAATGGGAAGTCCCTTTTCGATACTCCCAAGCCCCCTCGACTGATTGAGCGCATTTTGCAGATTGCTTCTGATCCAGATGCAGTCATTCTCGATTCCTTCGCTGGTTCCGGCACGACTGCCCATGCGGTTCTGAACATGAACAAGGCTGACGGCGGGCACCGCAGGTTCATCCTCGTGGAGATGATGGATTATGCCGACAGCATCACTGCTGAACGCGTCAAACGTGTGATCGACGGCTACGGCGGTGGACGGCAGGCTGTGGAGGGCACAGGCGGCAGCTTCAGCTATTATGAGTTGGGACAAGCCCTGCTCCTGCCTGACGGTAATTTGAATGAGGAAGTAGATACGGCAAAGATCCGGGAATATGTCTGGTATATGGAAACTAAAACGCCGCTTACAAAAGCAGCGAGGGAAAACCCATATTATCTCGGGAGCAGCAATAACACAGGCTACTTTTTCTTCTACGAAAAAGACCGTATAACTACGCTTGGTTATGAGTTCCTCGCAACGATCAAGGAAAAAGCGGAAGGCTATCTCATTTATGCCGATCTCTGTACACTCCCAAGTGAGGAGTTGAAGCGGTACAATATTACGTTTAAAAAGATTCCAAGGGATATTGCGAGGCTGTGAGGTGTCATTGATGAAGCAATCCAGACTTAGTGTTTTCGTCAGGAGCTATTGGGATTACTACTTGGAGTTGGAAGAACAGTTTTCGCAAACTAAAAAGTATATCGCTTTTGATATCTACAATAAGAACGCGTATTCTGTCGAGTTCTTGAAACTAATGCAAGCGGTTTGCAGCGAAATAGACGTTGTCGCAAAAGAGATCGCATCGGCCCTTGACCCTTCCTTCAAAGTCGATCGTTTTACCAATATTCAAAAGTGGGGATATGTGCTACAGAATAAACTTCCGTCAATCTTAACTGCTGAGGTCGTCTTTAACCATGACATTCGTGTCACTCCGTGGAAGAACTGGATGTATGAGCAGTATAGAGATTGCAAGAATGCACTCAGATATCGACTGAAGGGAAAGGCAGAAACGCCAAGTTGGTGGAATGCTTACAACTCTGTAAAACACCAAAGAACGAAGATAACGGCAGATGGGCCGATAAATTATACCAAGGCAAATCTTGAAAACCTGATTCATAGCTTTGCTGCACTGTACATCTTGGAAACAGAGTATATGGCAGCATTATATGGGGAACAGGAACCCGTTAATGGAATCGGAAGCAGCATCCTCTTCCAATCATACTATGAACAGTTTGGAGACTTGATCTACTGATTTGAGGGATTCATATGGAACTGAAAACCTATCAAAAGAATGTCATTGGCGATCTGTCACGTTTCCTTAGCCTGCTGACTGAAAACGGTTCTGCCTCAAAAGCATACAACGTCCTATGGAAAGAGAAAAATGTAAATGTTGGCCTGGGCGGCTTACCGTATTATCATTACAATCTGCATGGCGGTGTGCCCGATGTGTGCTTTAAGGTGCCCACAGGCGGCGGCAAGACCTTTATTGCTGCCAGCTCTATCAAAGCAATCTATGACGCTATGCCCACGGTAACAGCAAAGGCAGTCGTTTGGCTTGTTCCTTCGGATGCCATTTTAACCCAGACTTATGCAGCGTTGAGCAATCCGCACCACCCTTACCGTCAGAAAATCGACGTGGATTTCAGTGGCGCAGTAGAGGTTTACTCCAAGGCCCAGCTTCTGAACGGGCAGAATTTCAATCCTACCTCTGTGATTGAGCAGCTCTCGATTTTTGTGCTCAGTTATGATTCTTTCCGCACCAGCAAAAAGGAGGGCCGAAAAGCATATCAGGAAAATGGCAACCTTGCAACATTTCCGAAACTGATGCAGGACAAGTCCATGCTTTTGCCCGATACAGACGAGACCGCTTTGATCCAGGTGATCCGCTCCTTAAATCCGGTGGTGATCGTGGATGAGAGCCATCACGCAACTTCTCCTCTGAGCGTGGAAATGCTGGAGAACTTTAACCCCTGCTTTGTACTTGATCTTACTGCCACACCGAAGAAAAACAGCAATATTATCTCTTTTGTAGATGCGTTGCAGCTCAAAAAAGCGAATATGGTAAAGCTGCCGGTCATCGTCTATAACCGAAAATCTCAGGATGACGTATATGCCGATGCTATCAGCATCCGCCGCAAGTTGGAGATTCAGGCGCAAAATGAGCAGAAAACCACCGGACGCTATATTCGTCCTATCGTTTTGTTCCAGGCCCAGCCGCGAGTAGGCGCAGAAAGCACAACCTACGATAAAATCAAGGCTACATTGGTTGAAGCCGGTATTCCCAAAGAAGAAATCGCCATCAAAACTGGCGATAAGGACGAACTGAAAAATGTTGATCTACTCTCGCCTGATTGTCCCATCCGCTATATCATCACGGTCAATGCCCTGAAGGAAGGCTGGGACTGCCCGTTTGCTTATGTTCTGGCTACAGTGGCGAATCGCACATCCTCTGTCGATGTGGAGCAGATTCTGGGGCGTGTCCTTCGGTTGCCGTACACACAGAAGAATGCGAGCAATGTCCTGAACATTTCATATGTAATCACTTCCTCGGCTGATTTTGGCAAGACGCTTGACAAAGTGGTCAGCGGACTGAATAACGCAGGATTCACGGACAAGGATTATCGTGCGAAAGACGTGGAAGTCGCCCCGGAAAAGCCGACAGTTCCTGAATCGGTTCAACTGGAGATACAACCTCAGGAAGAACCAGAAGTTCCGGAAGTCAATACAGGCGATCTGCGCCAGAGAATCGAACAGACTATGCAACAGAGTGATACGACTCCGACGGAAACGATTGAGTCGGACGAACTTCTTTCAGCTGCCTTGGAGCAGAACGAGGAATACGAAGAAATAGTAAATACAGCCACGGAAACTGCCATCGACCTTGCCCCAACGGAGGTGAGAGACAAGATGAACACCTTCAGAATCAATGATATTTTTGTAGAAGAGGCATCCGCTTTGCGTTTCCCGCAGTTCATGCTAGAAGTAGGCCCGCTTCTTTGCGGATAACGAGTTTATCCCGTTGAAGCTGGAGCACCTAGAAGAAAGTTTTACGCTCAAGGATAAAGATGTTCTCATTGATTTCAGCACGGTTGATGCTGAAATGGCACGTGTAGATACAGATGATTCTGCGAACGCCGTTCCGAAAGTCTGGCAAATCAAAGGCACAGACAGCACCTATTACAAGGAATGGTTCAATGCCCAGCCGTCCAATGTTCGCTTGGCTCATTGCAAGGATTTGATTCAGACCCGACTTTCCAAAATGAATGGCGTCAATGACAAAGAGCTTCGGGGCTTTATCGACCGCATTGTGGAGACGATGACCGAGGATCAGCTCAGTGACATGGAACAGTCTACATTTCCCTATATCATTAAGATTGAGAAGAAAGTAAAGGATCTCCTGGCTGCCCACAGGTCAAATGTTTTTGATCTATGGCTTGAGCAGGGGAAGATTACTTGCAAACCAAATTACGCGCTCAGTCGGGTTATCTCTCCCACGAGTTTCTTCTCCACCTATCCGAAATCGCTGTATTCCAGCGAAGAAGATGTAAACGAATATGAGCGCAAGGTCGTCTGGGCACTGTCATCCATGGACAACATCAAGTGGTGGCATCGGAACATCTCCCGCCTCGGATTCCAGATTAACGGCGCAATCCACGCTTATCCCGATATTATCGCTATGACGACCAGCGGCAAGATTCTGATGGTTGAAACAAAAGGCGACCATCTTGATAACGACGAGTCCAAGGCGAAGGCGAAGATCGGCCACCAGTGGGACAATCTCGCTGGCCCCATGTATCGGTATTTCATGGTATTCCAGAGTAAAGTGTTGGACTGGCCCGGCGCATACTCATATGACCGTTTTATGGAAATATTACAGAAGCTATAAAAGATAGGAGAAAAACATGAATACAAAAGTTCTTATTCTTTTTAACCACAAAGGCGGTGTCAGTAAAACGCTGACAACTTACAATATCGCGTGGATGTTAACAGAGAAAGGGAAACGTGTCCTCCTTGTTGATTGTGATCCACAGTGCAACCTGTCTGCGTTGCTATTGAGAGATGATTTTGATTCATACTATACAGACGAGCAAACGAAGTATATGAATATAAAAGATGGTCTCAGGGTAGCGTTTGAAAGCAGGCCAACGCCTATCTCTGCAATAGACTGCTATGTGCCTTCATCAAACGAAAAACTAATACTTTTACCAGGGCATATGGACTTGTCGGAGTACGAGCCTTCACTTAGCTTGTCCATGAATAACAACAATTCTATGACTGCTTTACAAAACCTTCCTGGGGCACTGTATGAACTCATCCGCCTTTGTGCAGAAAGATATGCTGCTGATTATGTCTTTATAGACGTTAACCCCGGATTAAGTGCTCTCAACCAAGTAGCTTTCACTTCTTCGGACGCTTTTATTGTTCCAACAAACCCTGACCCTTTTTCCCTAATGGCGTTGAAAACGCTTTTGAAGGTGTTGCCTCGTTGGAAGAGTTGGGCTGATTCAACAAGGCCAATCCTTGCAACTGCATCTTACCCCATACCGAATGCAAGCATGAAGTTTTTAGGTGAAATTAGCCAACGCTTCAACCGCAGAAAAGGAAAGCCTACTTCATCCTATGAAGGGATAATCAAAGATATTAGGGACTTCGTTTCGAATGAATTCGTAAACGAGCTTGCAACCCACAAAATGGTGTATGAGCGTCCAGACTACCATATGGCAGAAGTTCCTGATTTTGGCGCTATGCTGCAAAAGGCCAACGAATTGGGAGTACCCGTATTCGACTTAAAAGACAACGAAATCCCTGGTGGTGCATCATTTGCGAATACAACGGCGAAGAGAGACGAGATAAAGACTATGTTCTCATCAATTGCTGATACCATTTTGGAGAATGTTGTATGACGAATGCACTAAGACTGTTTAAAGCCTTAATTGATCAAACTGCAATACCTAAAGGGCTATTCTGTTACATAACGGATCAAAAAGTGCCTGTGGATGCATCAGATTTGTTGCGTTGGGAATGGGTTCTTGCTGTATCTGCTTTGGATAAATACATCCATGACGTTGTTCGAATTGGAATGATAGAGGAGTTTTTGGGCACAAGACCCAAAACTAATAAATTCAACACTTTTCGAATTGATATGTCCAAATTCACAGATTTAAGCACTTCACCGACACCAGAACTTGAATTTGAGAATGAGATTAAGCGACAGCATGGTTATCTAGCATTCCAGCATCCGGAAAAATTAGCTGAAGCATTATCATTGATCTGGTTAGAAGAACATAAATGGGAAACGATCAGCAGAAACATGGCATCTTCTATCTCGGCAACAGACTTAAGAACAAAGCTTAATAATATTGTGATTAGAAGAGATCAAATTGTCCACGAAGGAGACTGCTTTGCTGCATCTATTCCTCTTCAGCAACAGCCAATAACGGAAGCAGATGTAAATGATGTTATCAGCTTTATTTCTGAACTGGTGCAAGCTATTCATGATTCGATATCATGAATTGGTCAGGCAATGGCTCGTGATGCGTTATTGTATCACGGGCCATCGTTATAGCATGATAATAGGGCTTTTTCCCATAATTCCTCCAACACAAAAAACGCAAGTCAAGTTAAGGGGGCAACTTTTGCAAAAAACGCAAAAAGTTACCCCCTTAACTTGATATTTTCTGAGGGTTCGGATATACTGTCAGCGAGGTGATTCCATGAACATCTATAAACGGGAGAAGTATCTTCGCCGCTTGCGCGGTTTTTTCCATGACACCGAAATGATCAAGGTCATCGCCGGTGTGCGACGCTGCGGAAAGTCCTGCCTCATGGCCTCCGTTGCGGACGAACTGCGGGAAACCGGCATTCCGGACTCTCAGATCCTCTTCCTGGATCTGGATTCCAAAAAGTATCGCAAGGTCAAAACGCCGGACCAGCTTGACGCCTTGATCGAAGGGGCAGGGGCCGGTGTTAGCGTCGGGAGTTTTCGACCATAAAGTGTCGGGAGAAACGAACTAATAATTGTCGGAAATCGATGAACCAAAGGGCGCAAATAAAAGCCAACAACCCAATTTAAACAGTAGTTTACTCTTCTTGCTGGGGCAAGGTACAGGCTGTAGAGCCAGTACCTACACCAGATGAATAATTGACCTAATGAATCTGGGCTGTTTGGTCATTTTTATTGATCCCAGATTGGCGTTTTTAGTTGAGCCTGAAATGGTCATTTCTGCCGGGCGCTAACAGAGGCGCAGATTACTGGTGTCAATCTTGTGAACGGTGATGAGCTAATTCGGTCTTTAGATTTGTATTATCCGGGAAAATACTGCCTCTAAAACCTATAGAAACCAAAAGCGAAGTTGTCAATGAAGTCAACTTCGCTTTTGGTTTCTTCTATCAGATTATTTAGTTTTCGGATTCGGTCTTGTTTTAAGGTACGAACTAATGCTAATGATATTCTGCAGTGCAAGCGTGTGATCCGGCAGGTTTAATAATTCCTCAACATCTTCCGGATAAATTGACAAGCCGTAGTCAGAAGATAATTCGTCCATGAATTCTTGCGGAGTGAAAACACTCTCCTGCAATAGCATAATAACAGATGTTCTCAATAATGCGGGTGAAGCAGTAACCAGCACATCATCCAACGGTTCTTCTTTCCGCTGACCACGGCGCTGCATAGTTCGAAGAAGCATTTGATAGTCTTCCGTTGTTATGACATTTAGATCTCTTGCTCGCCGAATCATGGCAGCAATAGAAACTCGCCATTTTCTCTTCAATTGTTTATAATACGCAAGAGAATACGGTTCTCCTGCAAGTAAATCTTTTTTGAACGCATCTGGAGGTAATAAAAACGCGGCAGCAAAATCATTAGCTTGCTGTTCCCGAGCCTTAAACTCTTCTTTTGATAGCTCTTCAATATCGTCGCTCCATTCGTGCATGACGATATGCCCCAGCTCGTGCGCAATATCAAAATGGACTCGTGCAGCAGAGGTTTTGTTGTTTGAATATGCAATCAAAAATGTCGAGGATCCGTCAACAACCAACGGTTCACTGAAAGCATCAATGTCATCGGTACTTGTAGAGAACGTTGTCACCAAAATACCATGTTGTTCTACGAGCGTAACTATATTATCGATTGGCCCCTGCCCTAAATCCCAAATAACGCGCAAATAGCCAGCAGCTTCCTCTGGGGAGAAGCCGCTGGGGATGTCAGAGGAATCAAACTCTGGGAACTCAATATAATCTTGCAGCAAGCGATAAATCTGCGCGATTATTTTCATTTTAGCAATCTGCTCGCTACGGTATCTTTTGTTGGTTGTGAGCAAAGACCTAAAATAGACTGTGCCCTGAGTTCCTACGCTTTCTTCATAAAAGAAGCGTTTCGGAAAGTTAAGCGCTCTTGATATTGCCTCGATTGTTGTCTCAGAAGGTTGACTCTTGTTAATCTCATACATTGAGAGGGTTTGTCGTTGCTGTGCAACCCTCTCTGCTAATTCGGCTACTGTCAGGCCTCGCAATACTCTGGCCTGTTTTAGGCGTTCGCCGTTAAATGGCATATTATCTCCCCTTCTTCATTCTGGTTGTTTGCTGGTTATTGATTCGCGCGCTCTTCCTTTTCGTGATTATCCTTAAGCCTTGCGGTCGCTTTTCGTTCAATGGCTTTCGCTTTGAGTTTTAACCCATGCGTTGGGTTGTTCGCTGGGGAATTAGGCTTGGTAACCTTATCTGTAATAACACTTGGCTTTGCAGAAATCAAGCCAGACAGATTGGCTTCGCCATCTGCCGCCAGCTCCAAATCAGGCGTTACCTTGATCGCCCGTATGCTGTAAAGGGTGAAGCTTCGGGCCTCAAACAGGATGAGGACATGATTCCTTACCTGATCTGCTTTCCCGCCGAAGTCCTGCAGCATAACTTCAACACGTTTTTTCATCTCGTCAAAATCGCGGGGCGGCTTTTCTAAAAAAGACATTTGCGGATACTGGGGGAGCAGATCCCTGTTTAACGTAGCTGTTAGCATATCCACATAGTGCGGTTTGCCGCGTTTATGCTGTTGCCTTCTGAGATCTGCAAATCTTTTCTCGCGCATGATTGTGATAATATTTCCTGACTCACCATCATAGATAATGGGGAATTTCCACGGCCCACTGTTAGTTGAGATAACCGGGCAGCCTTTGGCATCCAAGCGTTTAGTGAGGAGGGAAAAGATGTGGTCCCATACGCGGTGAGGAGTGCTGTTCTGGTATACAAGCTCACTGCGAGCCAGGTCTTCTTTGATGACGTCGCCGGTTGCATCCTCAACGCACCGAACGATAATCTTTGCCAAGTCATCTGTGATGATGTTGAACTTCATGATCGAGGTTATCCTCCACGGTAGAAATCTTGACGTAATTATAGGCGTTTCGCATTATTTTGTCAAGCCCTATTTGTTCTTCTCCTATCTTCAAAAAAGAAAAGAGAACATTAGGTTGATTTTTACCTATAATATGTTATACTAATAAACGGAGGCGATTGGAATGATGATCGATACTAATGCGATTGTAACAGCAACCGAGGCGAATCAGAATTTCTCTCGGGTTGCGAAAATAGCGGAGAAAAAGGGCCGAGTATATGTATTTAAAAACAACAGGCCTAAACTGCTTGTGATCGACCTGGATACCGAGCCGCAGATTGAGCTGTCCGAAGATGAGAAGTTTCAGGTGGTCACCCAGCGTATTTTAAAAGAGCACAGAGCCGCGTTTGAGGAGCTTGCCAAATGATCAAGTTTTCAAAAGATAAGATACTCCTTCTGCATAAGATCCTGGCCGAAGCGACCGGAGGGAGCGCAGGCGTGCGTGACGAAGCCCTGCTCGATTCCGCACTTGAAAGCGCCTATGCAGGTTTTGGCGACAAGGAATTCTATCCCACCAAGGAAGAGAAAGGCGCTCGACTTGGGTATGCCCTAATCTCCAACCATGCATTTGTCGACGGAAACAAGCGGATCGGGATCTATGTGATGCTATCTTTCTTGGAGATGAACGGCATTCCGGTTCAGTGCACGGATGAAGAACTCATTTACGTTGGTCTATCAGTTGCCGACGGCAGTATGGGCTATGATGAACTGCTGCAGTGGGTTTTGGATCACAGACGGTAAAACTTGGTGGCTTTATAGATGTTTCAAAAAACTGGCGGTTTCACCGATTCGGTGAAACCGCCAGTTTTAATGAAAGACATAAACAGATATAATTATGTATCACAAGGCAGAGCCGGGAGCGTTCCCGGCTCTGCCCTGTGCTTGTCATACTGAGGCTCAATATTCGGTAGTAAATCGGTAGTAAAAGCCAGAACTAACCGTGGTTTTTCGTGGTGAAACGGCGCAAAATAGAGCCGGTTTGTGCCCTGCCGTGGCAGACAAACAGGATCTTTGTCATATCGTAAATTCACCTCGAATATCGTGGTTTTTCTTGATTTCCCAGGGCTTTCCGGGCTTTTGGCCTCTCCCTGTATCTCGCCTTATCAGGCAGATCAATTCCATTTGCATTCCTGGATCTCTATCTGCTTCATGTTCTTTCCCCGGGTCAGGCCTCTCAGACCTCGCCGCTTCCTCAAAGTCCTTGCCCTGCTGCCGTCCGCGGCATCTGCGGCGGACAAAACACGATGTATTATTATAATCGATCCGCGCAGCTTGTCAATCTGCCGCTCAATTGCGCCCGCGCGAGCAGCGCGAAGGCCTCCTCCATGCCCGTCATCGCCTGCCGATAGGCAAGCCCCATCCGGATCTGAACCCCGTCCTCCAGCGGGACCGCGCGCAGCCGCAGATGCGCGGGGATGCAGAAGCCCGGCACGACAGCGATCGCATCGCTGTGCGACAAAAGCTGGATCAAAGCGTTGTCAATGTTGAAAGCCTCCTCCAGCCAGCAGTGCATCTCTTCGCGGCTCAGTACTTTCATGATGGGCTGGATATGCGACGGTATATTCGTCTCTCGAAAGGCCCTCGGCGGGAGCAGGATATGTTTTTCAGCAAGTTCTTCCAAAGAGAGCTGTGTTCTTTGTGTCAGAGGATTCTCGGCATCCGTCACACAATAGTGCCGGTCCTGATAAAGGGGGAAGAAGGACAGGCGGGAATTGCCGTCGATCAGATCATCGGAGGTGAAAACAAGATTCGTCTCCTCCTTTTCCAGCGCAGCGCCCACCTGATCCGGCCGCAGGCGCCGCGTCACGATGCGGCAGTCCGGATACAAACTCTGGAACTGTTGCAGTACACCCGCCAGACAGGGCGCGTCGCTTGGCCCCACATAGAACAGGCGCAGCGTCTGCGCGCTCCCGGATTCACGGGTGCAGTCGCTCAGCGCCTGCCGGTAGCGCTGCAGGATATCCTTCGCGGCACGGTAAAAGATCTCCCCTTGTGCTGTAATCTTGACAATGTGCTTATTACGCACCAGCAGGGGAAAGCCCAGCTCGGCTTCGATTTTCCGGATGAGTTGTGTCACGGCGGATTGGGAGACATAGAGACGGCGCGCGGCGTTGACAAAGCTTTTTTCCTCCGCAACAGCACAAAATACTTTCAGATCGTGAATTTTCATAAAATCACCAGGTAATAAGAATCTACTTATTACAAAGATACCACAATCGAATCACCGTTGTAAAGGACTTCTGTTATAATCTGGGTGGATTGTTTGAAAACTGACGCATTCCCGCATCATACTGGGCTGTCTGAGCCGCTGAGTCACCGGCGGCCATCTCTCTCAAATCAAGGAGGAAATCAAATGAGCAGCAACATTTCCAGACGCAGCTTCATCAAGGGCCTGGCGGCCGGCGCCGTCAGTCTGGCGGCCGGAACCGCCTTCCATACCCCTGCCCACGCGGAGGGCCCGGCCATCGGCTTTATCCCCGGCAGCTACACCAGCGTACAGTCCACGCCCTACGCCACCGTCGAGGTCAAGTGCTCCTTCACCGAGAACGCCCTGACCGAGGTGAGCTATGAGGTTCTCAAAACCTCCGACGCCGATTACTTTACCCCCTTTGCCAATCCCCTCAAGAGCTACTGCGAACGCATCGTCGAGGCCGGCACCACCGAGGGTGTCGATGGCGTGACCGGTGCCTCCCTCTCTTCCAAGGCGATCCGTGACGGCGTGAACGCTTGTAAGCTCCAGGCCCTGGGGATCACGCTTCCCGCCGCGGCCGAAGCCGCCGTTCTGAACCCCCAGGAGGAGGGCTTTGACTCCTTCGAGAGCGACCTGGGCGAAGTCTTCTCTCCCATTCAGCTGGGCAGCATGACGATCCGCAACCGCACCGTCAAGTCCGCCGGCAGCGGCCCCTGGGCTGATCGGAACAAGGACAAGATCCCCGTCTCCGTCGAGCTCTACGGCACGATGGCGAAAAACGGCGTGGGCCTGATCCTCTTTGCCGGCGGCGTGCTGTCCGGCGTGCCGGTCTTCCCGGACGGCCTGGAGGTCAAGGAGGGCACCGTGGAGGAAGGTCTTGCCAAGGCCGAGCCGCTGATCACCGCCATCCATGAGGGCGGCGCCAAGGTCGGCTACCAGATGTTCTTCGGCGGCGGCAACCCGGTCGTGCCCGACTCCGTGATCAACGACACCCCCGTGGAGGAGCTGGATGCCTTCATTGAGCGCGTCGGTATCGCGGCCGGGCGCGCCAAGTCCATCGGCATCGACTGCATCGAGGTCAAGGGCGCCAGCGCTGACGCGCTCAACGGCTTCCTGACCCGCCGCGTCAACCGCCGCGAGGACGAGTACGGCCCACAGTCGATCGAGAACCGCACCCGTCTCTTCCGCCGCATGATTGAGAAGATCAAAGAGGTCAACGGCGCGGACTTCCCCGTGGGCGCGCTCATCAACGGCGTGGAGGAAAACGACGCCTCCCTCGGCGACAACGACCTGTTCCTCACCATTGAGGAGACCAAGGAGATCGCCAAGGCTCTGGTCGAGGCCGGCGCCGACTGGATCCAGGTCCGCGTGGGTGCCAACGGCCAGGAGATGAACATCTGGGCTCCCGATGTGCAGCACATCGTCAAGGACGCCGACGGTCTCACCGGCTACGGCACCATGTTCGATTACAGCCAGCACTTTGAGGGCATGACGGACGGCAGCCATTCCGGCTTTGCTTCTTTTCTGCCGATGGTCAAGGCCATCAAAGAGGTCGTCGACGTGCCCGTGGGCTGCGCGGCCTACATGGATCTGCGCGTCGGCCCCGACTACCTCAACCAGGCCATCGCCGACGGTGCTCTGGACCTCGTTTTCATGAACCGTCCTCTCAACTGCGACCCCGAGCTGGTGCGCAAGATGGAGGAGGGGCAGCGCGAGGACGTACGCCCCTGCATGAAGTGCATGCACTGCCACGACAGCATCGGCACCGGGCGCAAGGTTCCCTCCTCCTGCCGCATGAACGCCGCTTCCTACAACTCTCTCACCGATACCATGCCCGAGGGCGCAACCCCGCTGCCCGCCGAGAATCCCCGCAAGATCATGGTCATTGGCGCCGGCCCTGCCGGTATGGAGGCCGCCCGCGTCGCCGCCGAGCGCGGCCACAGCGTGAGCCTCTACGGCAACTCCGACAAGCTGGGCGGTCTGATGCATTTTGCCCGCGGCGTCAAGGGCAACCACGAGCGCTTTGATGACTACTTCACCTATATCGCCCACCAGCTGGACAAGAACGGCGTGGATGTTCACCTCTTCAAGAAGGTGGATGCCGCCCTTGTCAAGGAAGAGAACCCCGACGCCGTGATTGTCGCCGTCGGCGGCAAGCGCGTGAGCAAGCTGACCGGTACCGACTTGACGCCCGTTTTCACCCCGGAGCAGGCCTTCGGCGGCGAAAGCAAGCTGGGTGACACCGTGGCCATCCTCGGCGCGGGCGTCCAGGCGGTGGACTTTGCGGCTTACCTCGTCACGATGGGCAAAAAGGTCGTCATGATCCACGAGGACAGCACCGACAACATCGACAATGGCCAGTCCGGCTGGTTCAAGACCTATACCCTGGCTTACCTGCGCGCCAAGGGCACCAAGATCTGGAGCGGTGCCGAGATCCTCGGGCTGGAAGACGGCGGCGTGAAGTTCGTCACCGAAGCCGGTTACGAGAAGACCGTCAAGGTCGACAGCGTGGTGGAGTTCTACAACATGATCCCAAACACAGAGTTGGCCGATGAGCTGACCGCCGACGGTTTTGAGGTCTATACCGTCGGCGACTGCGCCGAGCCGCACAACATCCAGCGCGCCGTTCTCAGCGGCAACCTGACTGCCCGCCAGATCTGAGTTTTCCCTTTGCTTTTCTGATATCCGATAAAAAAAACAGCCCGGAATCACGTCACGCCGAAAGCGGCACCTGTGATTCCGGGCACTTTTTGTCATACTGTGGCTCTAAACTCAGTAGTAAATCGGTAGTAAAAATCAGTCTGTACCATGGATTATCGTGGTGAAACGGCGCAAAACAGGGCCGGTTTGTGCCCTGCCGTGGCAGACAAAAAGTATCTTTGTCAAATGTGATCAGCCTCCTGAAAAGCCGGTTTCTCCACAAGGGACGCCTTCGGTGTGCCCCGTTTTGCAGCCCATCTGCCGGGCAGAAAAAGCTGTTAACAAACTGTGACTTAAGTCACGGGAAAAGCAAAATACGGCAAAATGCGGCAAGTCAATGCCGTCAATGGTAGTCAAATGGTAGTAAAAATCGGGGGTTCTTACTACCGTCAGGTTTGGGACTCTGCAGTTGGTGAAGTGGAAATGTTCATGTTAATAGTTCTGAGAACACTTTCTTATAGTCAGAATCGATTAAAACGACCTGCTCACCAGCACGTTGAAAACCAACCATCATGTTACAGTTATCCTTTTTCAAATCAGAAACTGTACAGTCTGCGGCAACCAATCTCGATTCTATCTGCGACTCGTGTTGAATAATCTCCTCAAAATGATCCTCTATATACTCTTCAGTCATTGCAAGGCAGATAAATCGGATCGATGGTAAATACTGCTCGTTAAAATCCCTTCTCCAGCAGAAAGGAATATAGCAACCTTCTACAATAAGATTTTGCCGATTCTCAATTGCGGTCTTTACGATTTCCCGGACAATCGGCCATAGATATCCAGTCAGCGCATCATCGTCTTCCGGCGTCAAATT
>ODAI010077036.1_pt1 | contig 23223 bp, 24 predicted proteins | sample 1539321 | NCBI WGS metagenome assembly ODAI01 (sample SAMN02144231, study PRJEB22623) | gut metagenome | biome: sheep rumen | host: Ovis aries | place: New Zealand | reverse complement strand
TACTGCCAAGATAATTATACCAATGCCTCAGGCGGAAGTCAATGGAATTGCCATTATCCGATATATATTTTGGTGAATTGCACCTATTATACCGCTGTTATGCCACGGCAAATCTAAATATGTTACAATATTATTACGGCTTTGCTGATATACAGATAAGACCGACTGTGCTGACGATCGGTCTTATCATATGCTATTATATTGCATTATTTTTCGTTTACACAGAATTCAGGAGCGTTTCGTCCATTGAAACTTCCAGTTTTTCAAGATTGTTTTTAGCTACTTCGTTTCCTTGTGCTGCCGATCTCCTGTACCACTTGATAGCCTGTGAGCTGTCCTTGGATAATACATACCCGGTCTCATACATATACGCAAGATAACACTGTGCGACAGCATTTTCTTGTTCAGCAGCTTTTTTATACCACTCGGCTGCGGTGTTTCTGTTTTGCTCAACACCATATCCGTTCTCATACATAACGCCAAGATTAAACTGTGCAGCAGCATTTTCGTGTTCAGCAGCCTTTTTATACCACTCGGCTGCGGTGTTTGGGTTTTGTTCTACGCCATATCCGTTCTCGTACATAACGCCAAGATTAAACTGTGCATCAACATTTCCGTGTTCAGCAGCTTTTTTATACCACTCGACTGCGGTGTTTTTGTTTTGTTCCACACCTTTTCCGTTTTCATACATCCACCCGAGATTACACTGACCGTTCGCACTTCCACGTTCAGCAGCTCTGCGATACCACCTGAATGCTTCTTCATCATTCTGCTCTACGCCATTTCCGTTCTGATACATAACGCCAAGATTAAACTGTGCTTCAGCATTATCCTGTTCAGCAGCTCTGCGATACCACCTGACCGCTTCTTCGTCATTCTGCTCTACGCCATACCCGTTCTGATACATAAAGCCAAGCTTATACTGTGCATCAGCACTGCCCTGTTCTGCATTTCTGAGATACTTGCTCATCTTAGGCTCAAAATGGCTTCTCGTGATACTGCCGTTTTTATCTATGCAGAGTATATCGCCGTCCTCTGTATCAATACACTTGTACTCTGACTCGTTAAGTCCCAGCTGGTTTATTGCCTTCGTCATTATGGACTCCGTTGACGCGTATACATAAAGTCCGAGCTCCTCAAACTTGACAAGGTACATTGGATTGCTGCCCTTTATTATGTACAGGTTATCGGACTGGTCAAGCACACTGAATGTAAAAATACCGTCAACCGTATCAGCCATATACTGTAAGCTGCCGGAGTCCAGCTTACCCTGCTTCTCTATCAGCTGTACGCCTATGTAGCTGTCGGTGTCGATATGAGAGTCTGGGATAGTTCCGTTCTTACGAAGCTCCTTGTCGTTCCACAGGGAACCGTTATGAGCGAGAGCAAACTCCTTATCGGCATAGCCTTCAAAAGGATGATTGTTGCAGTTATTCTTTTTATTGCCCTGAGTAGCCAGCCGATCATGTCCCATAACAGCCTTTGTGCCGTCAGGGACGTTAAAGTGTATCTTATGAGCAGGCTCAGGTCTTTTGAATACAACGATCTTTCCGTCTTTCACATAGCTGATGCCTGCTGCATCAGTACCGCCCTCCTCGGCAGCATTTGCCAGCGCCTGAGTGAGCTTTTCAAGCACCCTGTACGGAACAAAACCTTTATAGTCGAGCCAGCCGAATAATGCACACATATTATTTATCCTCCCTGATCTTAACGTCTGCAAATAATGAACTGTTTTTTAACAAACGATAGCTTTTATATCAAAAGGCTGTAACGCCTTCTTTTTCAGTATAATAATTATACCATAATACGAAAGTTTAATCAAGGACTTCGTTAAAACAATTTTGCAGTATATTTGAACGGTTTCAAGTACGGCAAAGCTGAAATGACGAGGACATAAAACAAACCCGAAAGCAGTCATATAAGACCGCCTTCGGGCTTTTAAGCATATTGATTTCAGGACTTATCAGGCGAACAGCGAGCTCACAACGATACCGGAAGTGATAAGCATTATTCCGCAGATCTGCCGTTTAGTCACTTTCTCTTTAAAGAAAAAATAGCTCATAATTGTAACAAAAATATACCCTGATGATTCGAGTATAGGTGAGAAAGAAAGCGGAACGACCTTCAGCGCATACATTGAAAGGAACGTACAGCCGAAAAACAGCGTATAAGCTATTATAACAAGCGGATTGAGATACTCACGGAGATGAGAGGAATATGTGGTCTGAGAACTCTTTTTGAGCATCATCTGCGACAGCGAGGATATGAAAACACTGAGCACCATAATACAGGAGAAAACAAACATCTCACTCATTGCTGTCCTGCTCCTTATCAGTCTCCCTGCCCGGAGACAGCATTATAAACATACCTGCAAGTATCATTATACAGCCAATGATCCTTGCAGCACTCAGCTTCTCGCCGAATATGGTGCAGCCCCAGAGCATTACCCACACTACGCCTGCCGCCTTATTAGCGTATGCGATGTTGAGCGGTATTTTCTTCAGTACCTGCTGCCATACCACTGCATATACAAACAGTATCAGCAGAAGGAGCCCGTAAAGAATGCACCATTCGGTTGACATAAACTTTTTTGATGCAGCTGTTTTTGAGCAGACTCCGCCGAGCGTATTTATCATCACAATAGCATGAAGCGCAATATATGGCAGTATTTTCTTCATACAGCACCTCCGGTTTAATGCTTTAAGTCTTATTTGTAATACAATTCACAGAAGTAGTTGACTGCATCTTTTATTTCGTCTAACTGTATATCATTTACTATTCTGAGATCTTTTGATACATTGGTCATAAGAACTGCTGTAAGCTGATCGTTTACCTGTTTCTTATCTTTTCTGATTGCTTTGATAAAGCCGTCAAAATCTATTTTTCTCAGATCATAATCAATATGGATGACCTTTAATAAGACTTTTTCACTTCTCTCAACAATTTCGTGCGAAAGAATATTTCTATTTTCCGATATACGGTCTGCCATTATCATTCCGATAGCAACAGCAGTACCATGCGGAATAGCGTAATTAGTTACAGTCTCGATGCCGTGTCCGAAGGTATGGGCAAAGTTGAGCTTTATACGCTCGCCCTTATCAAATTCATCAACTTCTATGAAGCTCTTTTTAAATGAAAGGCTCTTTTCAATGCATTTCCTTAAACTGTCCTCTTCTCTGTTCAAAAGGTGGTCTATTTCGTTTTCAATGTTCCGGAGTCCGTCCATACTTGTCATAATGTTGAACTTAACTACCTCTCCAAGACCGCTTTCATAATCTTTCTGTGTGAGAGTCTGGAAAAATGCAGGGCAGATAAATATCTCATCAGGTGGGTAGAACGTTCCGAGGAGATTTTTAAAGCGTTTGTAATTCAGGCTCGTCTTTCCGCCGATGCAGCTGTCACAGCCGGCTAATAGAGTTGTGGGAACGAATATCCATTTGATACCCCTGTACAGTACGTTAGCGGCAAATCCTGTAATATCCTGAATTATACCTCCGCCTATTGAAATAAGACGTGCATTCCTCTTTGCAGGAATATTTGTCATTTTCTCGCATATAGTCAGCGCGGTATCGAGCACTTTGGTTTCTTCTGTCGCCTCAATAACAATAAGGCGATCAGAAGAAATTCCGTCAAAATGTTCCTTATATAATCTGTAAACGTTTTTATCAACGACAAATTCAGAGTTGTCTAAAGCCTTTAGCTTATCAAAAAAGCTCAGGTCCTCTGTTATTTCAACATTATAATCCTTAAATCTGGAATGAATAATCATTTTGCAGTATAACCTCCATCGACAGCTATCTGCTGACCTGTAATATAAGTATTATCTCTTCCTGCCAAGTAACATACGACCTTCGCCTGCTCAACAGGTTCTGCCATACGGCCGATCGGGATAAATTCTGAGATCTCTCTGATCTGCTCGGAAGAGTTGTTCTTGTAAGTCAGTTCCGTTAATGTAAAGCCCGGACATACTGTATTTACAAGTATATTATACGGAGCCAGCTCAACTGCCAGCGTCTGTGTAACGCCGTGAATTCCGTGTTTTGTGGCGGAATAGACCGTTCTTCCAGGCTTGCCGGCAAGTCCCCATATCGAACCGATATTTACGATCCTGCCGTAATTCTGCTTCTTCATATTAACAGCAATTCTCCTGATAAGCCGGATCGGAGCGATAAGATTGACATTCATCATACGAAGCATCTCTTCTTCTGTTATTTCATCAATATTATGGATATCATTCAGACCGGCATTATTTACAAGAACGTCAAATGTAACGTTACTGTACTTTTCACAATATGCTTCTATACTGTTTACATCGGACAAGTCAAGTTCGGAATGAGAGGGCTCAAATACCTCATAGCCCTGTTCTTTCAGCAGCTTTGCAGTTGCATATCCTATTCCGCGGCTTGCACCGGTAACCAAAGCCTTCATCAGATAGTTTCCTCTTTTCTTAATATCCTGATAACGGACAGATCAAATAACAAGATCTGAGCCTGCGACCTCAAGCCGCTTTATCATCATCTTCAGTCTTTCCTGATCTTCGATCGCCATTCTGTCATAATAATCACATTTGTTTTTGAGATATAAGGTCTCAAATTCCATTGCCTTCAGGAGACCGTCCTTCAGCTTTTCGATTTTGTCGGTAGAACGGAAAACCACCTTTCGGGTTTCAAATCTGTCGTTCAAAGGATACATATTCAGTATAAAAGGGATAGCGTGGAAGGATATTCCGCCGCCGAAATTAACGATAAATCCGTTAGCTTTTGCTCTTTCAGCTATATCCTTGGTCTTTGCCAATACCGCGTCTCCGTTGATCTCATCTCTTGTGAGTCCCATTGAGGCTGAAAGGTCAACACGTCCTATCGAAACTGTTGAAAGAAATCCCTTTCCGGCTTCAAATATTTCATCAAGATTTTTGTGGCAAAGCACGGTCTCGGCATTGATTATCCATTCAATATCGTTCCAGTCATTTCCGTAGACCTTGTGGGCTGCACTGACAAATTTTTTCATTGCAAAAGGTGATTCTATCATAGGCGCCATAATTCCTGATGCTCCAAGCAATCTGCATTGGTCCAGATCTCTTACTGCTTCGCAGCCGCCTATCTTGATATAGAGCTTCATATCAGCTCTGAAAATGATCTCGTTAAGCATTACAAGTTCGTCTGTTCTGCTTCCTTCTGCTTCAAATTCAGCCTTTACGGCGATAACATCGTGTTCGTTTTTCAGATACCGGAGTATCTCAAGCATTTTTATTTCAGTTTTATTCATATTTATCCCACCCTGTGTTTTATTAATACATGATCTATTGCATATGGTCTGTATCCGTTCATTATCAGAGCCTTGAGCTGCCCTACATTATTTGATGAAACGCTGGTCACCAGTCTTTTTCCGCCGAGCTTTCTGGTGATCTCAGGCTCTTTCTGAATAATACCGGTCCCGGATCTGCGGAATTTCTCATATCCGCCTCCAAGAACGGAATAGTATGTCTTTTCATCTTTTTTATCCAGAACTACAAATCCGACATTCTCGCTGCCATAGGTTATAACATAGAACAGAGCTCCTCTGGCTCTGAGATCGTTTGTCCAGTTGAGATACCGCTTTGCCGAAGTACCGCTGGGGAAGTAGCTGTCATTTGATATTCTGTCGTTATCGAACATACCCTTTTCGATCTCTGTGCGGAGCTGTTCAAAGTCAGAGTCTGTCATTGATCTGTATGAAGTGCTTTCGTACAGCCGCTTCAGAACACGGCTCATCTCGACCTCGCGGAGATCGTGCTCGACATGGATCATATCTTCGATAAATACATATCCATTTTCCTGAACGGTCTTGAGGAGATGCGACATTCCAGACGGTACCTTGACAACGGAATATCCGCTGCTGATACCGGCGAGCTGCTCCGAGACATACTCCGGAGTATCATCTTTTTCAATTATGATCTCGGCAGAAGTTACGCCAAGATTTCTTTCTTCCCAAACTGCATCTATGATCTTCATATTGGTTTACCGTAGCTTGTCTCGTGAGGCTCTATTATCATCTCATTAAAGAATACATCTCTGTCGATAAACGGTGACTGATCCTCAATCGGTCTGAAGCCTACCTTTCGCTTTCCGTACATAACTAACGCATTATGGAGATCAAACTGATCAGGATCGGTAAATATCTCCAGAATGAACGGTACATCTTCAGAAAATACAGTGTCGATGCTCTTATCCAGTTCATCAATACTGTGAACACTAACATATCTGATACCAAAAGCGTTGGCAATAGCGCTGTAATCAGGGAAATCCACGCCGTTGCCCGGATCAGTTCCTATTGATTTCCCTCTGAAATGAGCTTTTTGTCCGTGTCTTACACCTGAGTAGCCGTTATTGTTGATAAGAACTATCTTGATATTATAGTTATTTCTTCTGATAGTCTGCAATTCCTGAAGGTTCATCATAAAGGAACCGTCGCCTTCAAAAGCAATGACCGGCTTGTCAGTTGCTGCTGCCACACCGCAGGCTCCGGGGATTGAGAAGCCCATTTCTCCCTGAGCGAATGAGTGGACGAGCCCGTCCCCCTCCTTGAATATGCAGCAGGCAGAAGCCGCAGCTCCCGTAAAGCCTGCATCGGATACTACCGCCGAGCCCGCCGGCATTTTCTGAGTCACCCTTCTCATCGCATATTTTGCGTCAATGAGGTTATTCGCGGTCAGCGGATCTTTATGATCATCGAACAATTCTTTCCAGTGATCACATTTTTCTAACCAGTTCTGGTCAGCGGTAACAGACTCTCCGCCGGAGAAGGCGTTATTCAGCCCGATGAGGAAGTCCTTTGCGTCGGATACTATGAGCTTGTCTATCTTAACGCCATTCTTTTCGTGCTCTGTCTTATCAATATCAACTACTATTATCTTAGCGTCTCTGGCAAAGGTCTCCGCGTTTCCACCGAAAGTATCCATACTTAGTCTGGAACCGATAACGATAAGCAGATCGGAGTTCTGTACAAGGAAATTTGCATATCTGTGTCCGCCGGCTGTTCCGTTAAGAATGCCGTAATTGTACCTGTGGTCAGTTGGAAGCATATCGTATGTCCTTCTGGAGAAGGTCACGGGAATGTGAGACGTTTCAACAAATTTTATGAGCTCCTCCTCGGCATGGGCGCTTCTGACACCGTAGCCGGCGTGAATGACAGGTCTTTTTGCATTTCTGACAGCATCAAGAATGTACTCATAATCTGCCGCGGTCACCTCAGAGATGATTTCTTCAGCAGGTGTATATCTTTCCAGCTCATTTTCATCGACCATACTGTTCTGAACATCAAGAGGAACATCTATCCAGACAGGTCCTTTTCTTCCGCTTCTTGCCAGATGTATCGCCTTGTCCATATGGTATGCGATGCTCTTGGCATCAGGAACAGTTACAACGTATTTGGTCAAAGGAGCAGCGATAGCTTCGATATCAGCCTCCTGTACGCCGACCTGTCTCAAGGGGAGACCTGTTGCTTTTATAGTACGGGCATAGCTCTGCTGACCGGATACGATGATCATAGGTATGCTGTCCTGCCATGCGTGCAGTACACCTGTAAGAGTATTCGTTCCTGCACAGCCCGTGGTAACAAGACACGCACCGAAATTATTGGTATATTCCGAATATGCAAGTGCTGCCATAGCAGCTGCCTGCTCGTGATGGCAAGATACCGCGTTGAGCTCCTCACTTCTTCTGAGAGCATCACAAAGAAATACGCACTGTCCTCCGGGGACATAGAACAGATCCTTTACCCCTTCGTCAGCAATTCTTTTCATAATATAGTCTGCAACTCTGATCATCAATTCATTCTCCTAAAATTATTAATGCTGTCTTATTCCTTGATATTCTTCTGGGTCTCGATCTCCTTAATGACGTATTGCGGTGAATTATTGATACAAATGTATATCCTTCCGATATATTCACCTATAAGACCAAGCATAAGCATAATTATGCCGCCTATTATCATTATTACGGAAATGATCGAACTCCAGCCTGTCTGAAGATCAGGATTTATGAACAGCTTCTTGATTATGATGTATATTGCGTACAGTATACCCAGAATAGAGGATAAAAAGCCAATATATGAGCCTATTCTCAGGGGCTTGACTGAAAAAGCCGTAAAGCCGTTCAGCCACAGGTTGACGAGCCCTTTGAATGAATATCCGGATCTTCCTTCCATTCTGTCTCTGTGAGTAACAAATACGAAACCGATATTTCTTGTTACTCTCAGTACCAGTCCGCCCATATAAGGGTAAGGGTTCTTATATTTTATCATTTCATCAATGATGAATTTCTTTGCGATATAGTAGCTGCTTCCGTGGTTTTTGTCGCCTTTTATATCGAACATATAGTCCGACATCGCCTTAGCAAAATTTGAACCGAGCCTTCTGATCAAATTCTGGTGCACTTCGCCGTATGAAGCATAAACGACGTCAAAGCCTTCGTTCAGTTTGTCTACCAGCTTGTACAGTTCATCAGCCGGAGTCTGACCGTCGTCATCAAGCGAGATGACATAGTCGCCGGAGCAGTGATTGTATCCGGCGAGCAGTGCTGAATGCTGACCGAAATTCTTTGCCAGATTTATAGCCGTTACCCTGCTGTTTCTTTTTGCAAGATCAGCTATCACAGACCATACATTGTCGGGAGAGCAGTCATTTACCAGAATGATCTCATAATCATACCCGTCTCTTGTCTTTACTGTTCTTTCTATCTCATCAACGACCTTCAGTATCGTATTCTGAGAACGATAGCACGGTATCACAAATGATAATAGCTTCTTATCCATTACCTCAGTCCTCCGTCCACTCTGATTACCTGAGCGGTTATAAACAATGCCTTCACTTTATAATAATCATAGTTAAAACTATCTTTTCATTTCCCTTGTCCCTACTGGAATTTTATGGGACCTATCTTAAATAGCATACAAAGTTAAATCCAGATGACCGCGTGTGTTCTGACTATTTCTTAAATACAGATTATACTTTTTTGATTTCAGATCAATGAAATACTGAGGTATTGTAATGAGATCATCTTTTTTATGATATACTCTTACAGCAAATCTTGGCATATTTTTTTCGATAGTATTAAGAGCACCATTGAGAACATCTAATTCACTTCCCTCAATATCCATAAGTACCGAGTTGACAGATCCATATTCTTCCATTATACTGTCAATAGATTTTACTGGAATTTGAATAGTATTTTTGCCAGAAACAGCATTCTGAACAATGGTACTTCCGCTATCTCCCTGCTGATCAAATAGTAAAACTCCGTCTTTTGAAGCTACTCCGAACGGCAATGGTTTGATTTTAGGCTTTTTTGTGATTTTATCACACATAGTATTGAAATTATGAGAATCAGGTTCTAAAGCTAAAATAGTCATATTCAAATCGGCAGATGCAAGGTAATCGTCTAATTCTATTGCAGTTTTGCCGTCGAAAGCTCCGCATTCAAGAACTAATTTGTTATTGCCAGGATTTGAGAATAACAAATCATAGTCATAATCATGAACGCAATCCTGATTAAGCAGACCGAGTAATTCTGAACGTCCGGAAATACAAGTATTAAGATACTCAACCATTACCCTTCTTGATAAAACGTCACTGAGTGCATTATAAGTTTGCTGGAAAGCATCAATATTATCAAGAATATACTTATAACTTATAAAATCATAATTAATATAACAATGTTCAAAATCAAGTATTTCTATACCTGGTGCATAGAATAAAACCTTTGCTGTTTTATTGCGTAGAAAAGCTTCTTTTCCGATTAATGTTTCAAATCCTATGATCAAAATAGAATCGCTATATTTCCCTAAAGAACTAAGCTTTATTACATTTGAATCAGCACTTTCATTGTAATACTCATCATCAACAACATAGTAATCTACATCTATCGACCATTTTTTCAGATTGTTAACAATATATTTTGCATATACTCCATTTCCGTAAACACCAATTGATTTATTTGACTTGATAATCCTGCTGATGTTTTCGTATATTAGATTTGTGGAATAATTAATATTTTTCAGCAATTCACTGCTTAGTTTTTCCATAATAATCACCTCAACCCTCCGTCAACTCTGAGTACCTGAGCTGTTATAAATGACGCATTGTCCGAAGCAAGGAAAGCAGCTGCATTTGCTATTTCTGCAGGCTGACCTTTTCGCTTCATTATATTCATAGATAAAGCTATCTTTTCATCTTCTTCATTCATAACATTTCCCATATCTGTCTCGGTAAGTCCCGGTGCTACTGCATTGACACGGACATTGTAAGGTCCTAATTCAACGGCTAATCTCTTCACTGCACCTATAACAGCGGCTTTGCTGGAACAGTATTCAACGTTTGCTCCTCCGTCATAAGCAGCAGATGAAGAAATATACACGATACTTCCTTTTTTGTTCTTCATCATATTCCTGCTGATGAGCTGAGTTAATAAAAAAGATGAAAAGAAGTTGATCTCGAATACTTCTTTCATAGAATTCATCGGAGTCATTGCAGCCATTCTCAGCGGAAGTCCGACTCCGACATTGTTTACGAGTATATCTATCGGCAGCTTGTATGACAATATCTGCTTGGCTGCCGCCTTAACTTCTTCCTCTGAAGAGAAATCAGCATATACCGGAACGATCTTCACACCATTTTCAGCGGAAAGCTTTTCTGCCAATGCGCTGAATTCATCGGAGTTTTTCCTTACAACAGCAAAGATGTCCGCACCGTTTCGGGCAAAGTTTTCGAGTATAGCTTTTCCTATTCCCCTGTTGCAGCCTGTGATGACTGCGGTTTTATTCTTCAACATAGGATTTCCTCTCAAATTGCAACAATTTATGTGTTTTTTTCCATTATATTATACACCTCATTGTCAATTTTGTCAATCCCTTTGCAGTCCGAGCTCAGCAGCTTTATTTGATCGGCAGCATACTTTTATGCAGAATATTACAGTTGTCAAAGTGTCAAAAATATGATAAAATGATAATATGATATTAACCAACTCTATTGTAATGGAGGCATAAATATGTGGGCATATGAAAGTGTATTCTATCAGATATATCCGCTCGGCTTCTGCGGAGCACCGTTTGCGAATGACGGTATACCGCAGCCGAGGATACTGAAGGTCATCGACTGGGCTGACCATATCAGAGATCTGAACTGCAATGCAGTCTATTTTTCGCCGGTGTTCGAGTCGGACTCTCACGGCTATGACACAAGAGACTATACAAAGATCGACTGCCGTCTCGGCAGCAACGAGGACTTTGCAAAGGTTTGCAGGGAGCTTCACAGCAGAGGAATAAAGGTAGTTCTGGACGGCGTTTTCAATCACGTCGGCAGAGGCTTCTGGGCGTTTCAGGACGTGCTGCAAAATCGTGAGAACTCGCACTACAAGGACTGGTTCCACATCAATTTCGGCGGAAATTCCTGCTATAACGATGGCTTATGGTATGAGGGCTGGGAAGGTCACTACGAGCTTGTAAAGCTCAACCTCTGGAACAACGAAGTCGTTGAACACATCTTCTCCTGCATCAGAGGCTGGGTAGAGGAATTCGATATCGACGGATTGCGTCTTGATGTGGCATACTGCCTTGACAAGGAATTCCTGAAAAGGCTCCGCGGCTTCACAAACGGACTCAAAGAGGATTTCGTTCTGATCGGCGAGCTTCTCCACGGCGATTATTCGCAGTTCGTAAACAACGATATGCTCCATTCGGCAACGAATTACCAGTGCTACAAGGGGCTGTATTCGAGCTTCAACAGTATGAATATGTTCGAGATATGCCACTCGCTCAAAAACCAGTTCGGACCTGAGCCGTGGTGTCAGTACAGAGGTATGCACCTTCTCAGCTTCGTTGACAACCACGATGTTTCAAGAATTGCAACGATACTCACAAACAAAAATCACATTCCGCTTGTTTATGCGATAATGTTCGGAATGCCGGGAATACCGTGTATCTACTACGGAAGTGAATGGGGTGCGGAAGCCGACAAAAAAGACGGCGATCCGGCATTGCGCGTTTCCTTTGACAAGCCGACAGACAACGAGCTCTCGGCTTATATTTCCAAGCTCGCAAAGATACACCGTGAGAGCAAGGCTCTTTGCTGGGGCGACATAAGCGTTCCTGTGCTCACGAATAAGCAGTGCATCATTCAGCGCAGATGCGATGACGAGAGGATACTTATTGCCATAAACGCCGATGACCAGCCGTTTACAGCACACTTCGACGCAGGCTGCGGTATGGCTGATGAGCTGATAACAGGTACAAAGCACGATTTCGGCGGCGGAAGCGAGCTGCCTCCTTATTCCGCACAGATATGGAAAATGGAAAGATAATATCTGCCGTAACATTGAACTGAGATATGCCGCACATCAGCGGCATATCAATTTTTGTATAGGAGTATTCTATGTGTATAATAAAAAAAGCTGAACGTGCTGACCTACAGGAGATATTGCAGCTTCAGTATCTTGCGTATCAGAGTGAGGCAGACCTGTTCGGAAGCAGAGATATACCGCCGCTGAAACAGACTCTCGATGAGGTCGCAGAGGAGTTCAGCGGCGGCATTATACTGAAAATGACAGATGATATGGGTAATATCATCGGCTCGGTCCGTGCAAAGGAGAGCGGCGGAACGGTTTACATCGGAAAGCTTATGGTGCACCCAGATTATCGCCGCAAAGGCTTCGGTACGAAGCTGCTGTCGGAGATAGAGCAGTGCTTTCCCGGCAGGCGTTACGAGCTCTTCACAAGCACCCGGAGCCTTGATAATATCCGGCTGTACCAGAAGCTCGGCTACGCGGTATTTGACCGCAAAGCAGTAAATGACGAGCTTGAATTCGTCTATATGGAAAAATCAGCTGACTGATGACGGCTTTACTCCTCCGTTCCTAAAGTGAAAAACTGCGCGCACGAGACGTATTTCCCCGAAAAAGCAGTTCCCTTGCTCTTGTCGAAGAGCATTCTGCAAATACCGAGGATAGTGCTGTACTTTTTGGTGTTCCGCGTGTTGATGCATCTGGAAAACTCCGCGGTGATGCTGCCGGGAGCCTTTACTTCATCAAGGAACGACAGCGTTTCTTTCAGCAGGTGTGAGCTGTGCGAGCTGGCAGTGAGCTTGATGAGCTTTGCGGCTGCTGCCTTGATTATGCGGTTTTCGGCGCGGTCGGGAGTAAAAACATCGTGGCGCACATATATGCGTTCGCGGTGGCTGAGATTGCGGCGGATATTCTCGGAAAAGAGGATAGTGCCGTGGACCTTGTGCATATTCTCCTCGCGGCTGGTGTAGGTCGAGAGGACACCGCTTTTGATGATCTTCACCGACTCCCGTGCAAAAACGGCGATCAGGTACTCCATAAAGTTTGTGTCCGGCTGGAGAAGCGGCGGATCGAATTCAGCACCGCACCGCCTGCAAAACTCCTCGCAGAGCAGCTTCCTTGCAGCTTGTGTATCGCCCTTTGTCTGCGGAAGTATCTCAAGGAGAGTGCCGTCGGTGAAACAGGCATAGCCGCAGTAAGCTCCTGCTGCGAAATACTTTTTGCCGTTTTCCTCACGGACAGTGACTGCTTCTCTGCCGTCAGCAGCGCAGACCTCGGCAAATTCACCGAGCATATTTGCAAGCTCAGCGTTTTCGGGAGAGTTTTCCGCGATCATATCGCCGGCTGATACGCATAGATGTCTGGTGTACATTTTATTCTCCGTTCATCAGGAAATGTCCTTGTAGATGTTGATGAAGTGCTCCTTGTTCCATTTTGAGGGATCGCCGAGCCGGTAGAGCTTCTGTCCCGAGTCGAAATGCTTGATATACTTCGGAGTTATGCACTCGATGAAGGTGTTATCATCGTTGAGGACGAGCCTTATCCTTTCGTAGTCGTCGAAGAAATACTCCTGAAGCAGCGGGATTATCTTCGTTGAAAAGACCGCTCTCAGCTCGCTGAGGGTTTTGATGCAGCCCTCGCTGTTCATAAAGTATGCGTGACCGATAGCGTGTTCGCGGTCGTAGTAATACTCGATGCGCTCATTGAGTGCAGTCAGGAGCTCGCAGAGATCAACGCCGTCGCAGCTGCCGAGCAGTGAGGGCTCCGGCATCATTTCGATGAAGTCGAACCTTCGTCTCAGAGCCGTGTCGAGCATTGCGATGGAACGGTCGGCAGTATTCATAGTTCCGAGGATATAGAGGTTCGGCGGCACTGAAAACTCGGTCTGCGAATAGGGCAGAATTACTGAAGTTCCGCGCTTTGACTCCTCTATGAGCGTGATGAGCTCGCCGAATACCCTTGATATATTTCCGCGGTTGATCTCGTCTATGATGATGACAAAGCTCATACGCGGACTCTTCGCCGCCTTTTCGCATAGCATCTTGAAAATTCCGCTGTACGGACGGTAAATTACCGTAGTATCGGCGTGAGCGGTGCTTGTGTCGTTGCCGAATTTGTCAACTACAACAGGTCTGATACCCTCGACGAATTCCTCATAGCTGAGCGACTGGTGGAAGGTCGTGAACTTTATCTGACCGGTCGCGGCATACTGGTCGTATCTCGACTTTATAGCGGAATACGGTTCGCCGGAAGCTATCTTTCTCCTCTCGATAAGTTCAACGGCATATTTCACGATATTGTAGGTCTTTCCGGTTCCGGGAGGACCGTACAGTATCTGGTTCAGAGCGGCATTTGCGGTCTTTAGCTGCTGCTCTGAGGCTGTCACTGGAGGCGGGGCAGGTTCGCTCTTGGCTTGCAGTATCTCCCACGACATAACATCGAACAGCCTCATATTCCGGAACTTGAAGTTATCGTCGCGGAAGAGCATTATTTCGCGGCAGTTATTGATGTACTGCGATATATCGTCGGGATCCTTGAGCTCGACGCCGATAGTCCTGAAGATCTGCGACTCCTTGTCGCTTTCGCCGAGGATAGGGAATGTGAACGGCTTGAGGCAGTGAAGTATCCTCGAGACAGCAAATACCGGCAGTCCCGTGCTTTTCACCTGTGAATTTATCATTTTCTGTGCCGTATCAAGAAGCGCGAGGTCGTTTTCGAGCTCCGAAAGATTTATGCACATCTTGAAAAAGGACTGTATCGCCTCTGGATTTTTTGCGAACGGCTGCTCCTTGAACAGAACGTGAGCCGTGAGAAATTCCGTTTCCTGCTTGCCGGCAGCGTGAGTAAAGAGCGTCCTTGCAGCCTTTGTCCAGATCTTGTCGAGCTTGTTTTCGAGCTGGAGCTTGTCGTTATGAAGGAGGTGGCTCTTCTGTATGTGGAGCTTGCGCTCCTTTTTTTCTGTGCTCCATATGCCGAGCGACAGGTAGTATAGCAGTTCGAGGTCGGTGTAATTGATGAGCGAGGTCTTCCTCAGATTTGTGTAGCATTTGACCGCTTCGCGCACGGAGCGGTAGGTTCCGTCAAATTCATTTGGCAGGATCTCATTTTTATGTCTGAGTTCGTCAATTATCATCGTTTTATCCATTTATAATGCCTGCCTTTCAAAAAATATCCTACGATAATTGTATCACAGCAACAAACGAATGTCAACGAAATAATAAATTTTTACACATTATTCACAAATGCACGGCACTTGCTTTATACTAATAGTCAAACCGCAGACAAACAGCCGTCTGAGCGCTGAATAGCTGCCCGGACGGCTGTCTGTTTTTACATATTGCACATCTTGTCATAAAAACCGGGAATGAACGAGGTCGCAGCTATCTGCATCACCGTTGCGGCGTCTATGACAGCGTGACCGATCATTATCGGCAGCGGATCGCGTTTTTTGTGATAATACCAGCAAAGTATGACGGTCAGCGGCAGGAACGAAATGAACCTGTATATCATATACCTTGCATCGGGCAAGGTCGGGATAAAGCAGTGCTGAAGCGCAAAGAAGAATGCCGGTATCAGTATCGCGGCGGTCTTGTTTTTTATGCTGTTCACACCGTATCCGAGGTAGAGACCGTCCTCCGCAAAAGCCGTTGTTATGGGAAGAAGCGGTATGTTTATGAGCGCAACCGCTTTCGGCACAGGCGCTATCATCATCGGAGCACCGTATGGTATCACCCCGTAGCATATAAATCCGGCTAAGAACATCCCCGTCATTCCTACTGACAGTATCAGCAGTGAAATGAGCACGATGCTGCGGACGCTTGTCGTGCCCTTGCGGTAGTTTATGAGCTCGGCGTAGGTCTGACCTCTGTGCTTTGCAGCGGCTATGAGCAGCAATACCGTCAGTATGTTCACGATAGTGGCTGTGTATGACCACCAGCTGCTTATGTCAGACAGCTCCTTTCCGGCTATTGCAGCACCGGTTATGAATATCAGCGGAAATACCACCGAGCGCAGCGGCAGTAGTAAGAGCAGAGATTTTTTCTCCATAGTTCAGCTCCTTGACGTTTTTATCTTTCAGTTATATAGAATTATATACCAGCAGCCCCGCCTTGTCAACAGAAAAGCCGCAGTATTCCGGAAATACTGCGGCTTCATTATTACTTTATGCAGACAGCCTGCTTGCCGAGGTCGATGTAGCGCTGCTTGAACTTTGCGTAGTCGTAGTAGACATTTCCGTAGAGCGAGTCAGACGCATAGATGATGCCCTTGGTCTTGTCGTAGCCGTTGAGAACAACGCAGTGCTCATTAGCGAGCCACTGTACGAGCTTGTTGCCGGGAGTGTACCACTTATCGGTGAGCTTTGTCTCGATGAGGTTCCAGCCTGTTATCCATACGAGAATGGGCTTATCCTTTGCGGTATATTCCTCAAGAAGAGTGTCAAAGTCTGCACCGGAAATATCATAGGCAGCGAGCTTGCTCTTCTGTTCTTTGAGGTACTTGTTCGCTGTGGTGACTATACACGGAGCAAGACAGCCATAGCTGTTCTTGTTTCTGGGATTTCCGGCAAAGGTGGTCTTGAAGTCAGCACCGTAGAGCTTGCCGTCCTTTTTATAGAAGTCCATCTTGGGGAGATACTTGTCCGAAAGAGTCAGCTTGTCAACGGAATAGCCTAAATGGTTGAGGAGCATTGTGAGGGCAACTACCTCACAGCCTGTCGGGAGCTCGGGATCCTGAAGGATATTATTCACCTTGATGTACTTGGCATCAGGCATCTTTTCCGCCGGCTTGTCCTCAGGAACAGGTATCTTATTGCCGAGAACTACTCCGGCTTCCGAGCACTGCTTCTTGAATTCATCACTGAAAAGGAAGCCGTTTGCTATGTATTCGCGCGAGCTGCCGTCATCGAGCTTCTTTACCCAGCTCTGAAGTCCCTTGTTGTCTGGGAGACGTCCGAGGATAGTTGTGTAGAGGAGCGTTACATAGCTTGTATTTGTGTAGCCCTTGCCGGTGAACTCCTTGCTGAAGAAGAAGCCGTAAGCGATGCTTGTACCGGTAGTGCCGTTTTTCAGCTTTTTGCACCAGTCCTCAAGTCCGGCAATATCGGGCTCTCTGTTGAGACAGTTCTTGTATAGACGGTATACGAAAGATGTTCTCTTGAAGTTCTCATCGCGAGCATAGCGCATAGTGATCGTACCGGGCTCAATGCCGTACTGCTTACAGAGTCCCTTGAATTCATTGCTTCCGATAAAACCGCTGCACACCGACTCGACGGTCATACCGATGTCAAATCTTGCGCCCCATGTCTTGAGTCCCTGAGAATCGGGAATTCTTCCGAGCATAGCGTTATAGCAGTCGGTGACCATTTCGTATGAAGTCTTCTTCTTGTTCTTGTATTCGTCTGAGAAGAAGAATCCCATTACGATGTCAGAAGCCTTTGCGGTGTGAGAAGTGAGCTTGCTGGTCCAGTTTTTGAGTCCGTTGGGATCGGGCTTGCGTCCGAGGACGAGAGTGTACATTCTTTCAACGAACGCCTCTGTCTTTTTTTCGCTTTCCGAAGCAGCCTGCGCCTCTATGCTGTAAGGAGCATATTTCGCAGATATCAAAGGCGAACCCATACCGAATGTCATTGCTGCCGCTGTCAGAAATGCAGCTATCTTTTTCTTATGCATATAATTGCCTCCCATATATTGTTCCATAGTCACTATCGCATATTATACACTAAATGTAACACCTCATTTGTTAATATTCTGTAAACATTCGGTGAATATGATAGTTTATTTATCGAAAGACCTCAAAACCGCCCGGAATCAGCGTTCCCGGACGGTTTTTCCTTGCTTATCCGAGGTCGAGGGTGAGCTCGGTGATGTAGCCGAAGCTGTAATGTCCGTACATCTTGTCGTCCCACTCCACTGAGCCCTTTTCGTTTGATGAACAGTTCTTGTCGCAGAACTTCACCGTTATCTTCTTCGAGTCGGTCGGCACACAGGCTGATGCGAGCTTGCCGTCCCCCATATCAACGGGGTTCATTCCGAGCGGCTGTATCGCCTTGCCGTTCTCGTCAAACAACATAGCCATCGGGTGAACGATATGAACGTGACCGTCAGCAGTACCGTTCTCGAGCTCCTCTCTCTCAGCGATGTCGTAGGACTCCGGATACTCCGTCCTTACCAGCATCATTGCAGGCGATATGCTGTAAACCGTCAGTGAGAAGCCGTCCTTTTCGACAGTCCTGTTTATCTGCTTTACAAGGCTCGTATCTGCGGTTATGTTGGTGCTGAGCGTGAGGAAGTTTTCCTGCTTGAGCGGCATTACCTGATATGCAACATCGTGCTCAAGAGCGGCATCGTAGTGAGATTTCTCATTCGCCCAGATGTTAGTGAACTTCACCGTCACCTCAGCCTTATCGTCAAAGCGCACCTCAGGCGGCAGAACGCAGGTCATACTTCCGGTAAAGCTGTTTGCCGTTCCCTCGTCAATGACGAAAGAGCCGCTCCAGCAGTAGTTATCCGGATAGGTCGGACAATCCGGTCTCTTGATGTCCTCGCCGTTTATCTGAAGCGCTGTCGAGAAATTGAGCATACTCAGCGACTGGCTGTTGCCGTCCGCGATCTCGCCTGTGAAGCCGAAAATAAGCTCCGTTCCGTCAACGTAGGCGCTGTCGAGATCAACCTTGAAATACTGGTTTGAAGCGGACTTCACCTCCTCAAACTGTACCGCGTGGGGAGCTATCTGCTCATAGTCATTGCGGTCGAACTTGTCGAGCGGACCGGTATAGCCATTAGCATAGGTGACGGTCCTTTCACTCTTGCCCACGAGCTTGTCGAAGGAGCTCCTGTTTGCGGCAGCGGCGGCGACCGTACATCCGCAGGCAGCTGCCGCGGCTATTGATATGGCTATGATACGGCGTTTAGTCGGTCTGTATCTGATATTCTTCCTGTTGTTCTCATTTTTTGCAGCGAGAGCTTTTTCGCGGCAGCTCTCACTGGGCTGAATGCGGTCTGCGACCTTTTCGTAATCTCTCATATTCATAAGTACATCTCCTCTCCCAATGCTTTTTTCAGCATTTTTCGTGCGCGGTACAGCTGTGTCTGCACCGCGGTCTCGCTTTTTCCTGTTATTTCGGCGGTCTCCGCGACCGAATAGCCCTCATAGTAATAGAGGTGTACCGCTATCCTGTACTTCGGCGGGAGCTCCATTACTGCGCGGAATACTGCGCTTTCCTCGGGCGTTTCGTATATAAGTCCGGCTTCCTCGAGCGGTACGGAATGGTACATAAACCTGTAACGCGGTGAACGGAACATATCCCTGCACCTGTTTGCCGTGACCTTCATCAGCCAAGCCTTTTCAGCTTTTTCGTCGCGGAAGTCTATATTGCTCTGAAAGCGTTTTATGAAGGTTTCCTGCGTTATATCCTCGGCATCGGCAGAGTTTTTGCAGTATGCGAAGGCTGCACGATATACAGCGCCGCTGAATTTGTCGTATATCTGCTCCATTTCTGCGTCGTTCAATGTTTCGTCTCCTTTCTCTTAGTGTGAAGCGCTTCTGTAATATAAACGCATTAGCCAGCCGGAATATCACAAAAAGAAAGGGACCTTCAACTGAAAGTCCCTTTATATCTATTTAGTTTTGCCTGCTTCAGGAATCTGACTCGGTCTCTGAGCTTGCTTCAGAAGAAGTGCCTGTAACCTTTTCAACGTACTTTTTGCTTGAATCCCACTTATAGTTTCCTGTATCTACAAGGCGCTGAAGATTGTCCTTGGTGATAACGTAAGGAGTGAGGAGGTAGGACTGAACGCGCTTTACGCCGTTGTCGTAAGTTTCGGTATCGTAGTCTACATCAACAGAAGTCTGCTCAGCGAGTGAAGCGGCAGGAGTATTGCCTGCGAGGATAGTTTTGCACACCTCAAAGGTAACAGTTGCTTCCTCCTGAACGTTCTTGTAAACTGTCATTGACTGCTTTCCGTCAGCGATATTCACGAGGTTCTCAACGTCGCCGTCCTGACCGGTTATCAGGACATCATTTGAGCCCTTATAGTTCTCATCAATAGCCTGTCTTACGCCGAGAGCTGTGGAGTCATTAGCGCAGATAACTGCATCGAGGTTTGTGCCTGAGAGGTACTTGGAAGCAAGTATCTTTGTCATATCAGCCTTAGCGTTCTCGGTCTTCCAGCCTTCGGTAGCAGTATCTTCGATAGTTGTTCTGCCTGAGAGAACGTTGAGCTTGCCGCTCTTGATATATGGTTCAAGTTCTTCGTAAGCGCCCTTAAAGAAGTAAGTAGCGTTAGGATCAGCGGAGTCGCCGGATACAAATTCGATGTTATAGGATTTGTCAGTAGACTTGAGCTTGAGCTGATCTACGATATATGTAGCCTGAAGTCTTCCTACGCCGATGTTATCGAAAGAAATATAGTATGTGATAGCGTTGGTGTTATTGATAAGACGGTCGTAAGCAATTACCGGGATATTTGCGTCCTTTGCGGAATCAAGAGTGCTTCCGAGCTTATCTCCGTCAACTGCAGCTATAAGAAGAAGGTCTACCTTATCATTTATCATACCGATGATGTCGTTGTTCTGACGAGCTTCGTCGCCTTCAGCAAATTTGAGGTCAACCTTGTAGCCGGCTTCCTCGAATTTTGCCTTGAGGAATTCACCGTCATTGTTCCAGCGCTCAAGGAACTGAGCGGGAAGAGAGATACCGATTGTTTTTCCTGTGGGATCGTCCTTATTTTCAGACTTGCTCGATGAACTTCCGCATGAAGCAAGTGAACCTGCGAGGACTGCTGAAGTGAGGGCAGCAAATAATTTTTTCATAATATCCTCCTTAAGATAATACTTTTCTGCCTAATAAAAAGTTTTCCTACCCTATAATTTTACACTTTCTTAACATATATGTCAAGCACTGAACGCTGATTTGTGAAAACCCTACAAGTTGAACGCTGGTCAGTCGATCATTATTAGCACAAAGAACTCCGTTTTTCGAGCTGTATTGATTTTTTAGCGGAATAATGCTATAATTTGTATGTTGTTATTGCATTAAGGAGTGCTTTTTATGAACAGTAAATATATGGACGAAGCCGTCAGGGAGGCTTATGAGGGGATACGTTCCGGTCACGGGGGACCTTTCGGCTGTATCATCGTAAAAAACGGCAGGATAGTCGGCAGAGGACACAACCGCGTGCTCCTGAAGCACGATCCCACCTGCCACGGCGAAATGGAGGCTATCCGCGATGCCTGTGCCAGACTCGGTACGGAGGATCTTTCCGGCTGTGAGCTATACACCACTGCCGAACCCTGTCCGATGTGTCTTGGCGGCATACTCTGGGCAAATATCAAGCGCGTGTACTACGGCTGCAGCAGGCAGGACACCCACGGGATAGGCTTCCGGGACGATGTTTTCTACAAATACCTCGACGGTGAGGGAGATATACTCGAGCTCTCGGAGTGCAGCAGAGAATCCTGTCTTGAGCTTTTTGAGGAATACAGCTCCGATCCGGAACAGAAAAGATATTGATAAGGAGACATTTTTAATGAAGAAACTGACAGGAAAAGCCGCGGCGTTTTTCCGTTCACAGCCTGTACTGGCTATATCATTCTTAGCGGCGGCGGCAACTATGTTCGCAGTACCGCCCGACAGCGCCTACAAGGGCTATTGCAGCAGGACCGTCCTCATACAGCTTTTCGCACTGATGACGGCTGTTACCGGTCTGCGCAGCGTGGGAGTTTTCGATGCCGCAACGCGCTTCATACTGAAAAAAGCCGGAAATGTCCGTACGCTCGGGCGAGTCTTTATACTCGTCTGCTTTTTTGCTTCGATGCTTGTCACTAACGACGTTGCGCTGCTTGCTTTCGTGCCGCTGACCATACTGATATTTCAGGGGAATTCCGACGAAAAGAGCCGCATAATGGTCATAGTCCTCGAGACTGCGGCGGCAAACCTCGGAAGTATGATGACGCCTATCGGCAATCCGCAGAACCTCTTCCTCTACGACGAATACGGGCTCACAGCCCTCGACTTCGTAAAGACCACCCTGCCATTCGGCGCGATCAGCATAGTCTGCCTTATGGGACTCTCGTTCCTGCTGCCGAAAACTCCCTGCAAGGCGCCGGCTGGTTCTGAGGGCGGCATAATCGCCCGGAAATGCGCGGTATATACGGTATTGTTTGCCGTGTGTCTGTGCTCGGTGCTGAGACTCGTTCCGGACTACGTCTGCCTTATCGCGGCAGTCGCAGCAGCGGCGGTCTGCGATATAGCTATCCTGAAAAAGGTCGATTACGCCCTGCTGGCAACATTTGTGTGCTTCTTCGTTTTTGTCGGAAATATCGCCCGTATCGGTGCGGTGAACGACTTTTTCAGGGACATTCTCTCCGGAAGGGAGATACTTGTCTCGGTCGGACTTTCGCAGCTCATAAGCAACGTCCCGGCAGCCGTTATGCTCGCCGGCTTCACGGATAACGGAAAAGCCCTCCTTGTAGGCGTTGATATCGGCGGTCTCGGAACGATGATCGCTTCGCTTGCAAGTCTCATCTCGTTCCAGATATACCGCAAGAGCGAGGGAGCTCGTCCCGGAAGATATATGCTTACCTTCTCGCTGATGAGCATTGCTATGCTTGCGGTACTCCTCCCGGCGGCATTATTGATAACCTGATGAATTGTGCATAAAAAATTATGTGTAAATTCGACAAAATGCAGATTGAAAATGCTGTCGAAATGTGGTATAATTATTTAATAACATACTTTTAAGGAGACCTCTATGAATATTGAAGTTACAAGAATCAACGAGCGGATATGTGCTGATCCGTCCGAATACATAAAAAACGTTAATGCCGATTATCTTTACAAACTGGAAAGGATAGCTGACGACATCGTTCAGCACCGCAGCGAAAAGCCCGTTATACTGCTCTCGGGACCGTC
>ODAI011598484.1_pt1 | contig 23228 bp, 18 predicted proteins | sample 1539321 | NCBI WGS metagenome assembly ODAI01 (sample SAMN02144231, study PRJEB22623) | gut metagenome | biome: sheep rumen | host: Ovis aries | place: New Zealand | reverse complement strand
TGACTCTGTCTGGCAGCCTTACTTTTTTTAATGGGAGTTGAATTCAGGGCCTTGACCAAACAAAATCAAAACTGTCAATCTGCGTTTTCGATAATCTCGTACCAATGGGGTTGGCCGGCGTCGTCTTCAACGAGTAAGCATTTTTTCCCGGCGGGGCATTGCTCGTTCGGGCGGGTTTGTTTGGTTGCCTGTAAATCCGCAATCGCTTTGGTTTGGTTGATAGTGTTTGTCACAACCGACCGAATTGTCGCAATCGTGTCGTTCAATTCCGTCACCACCGGACTAAACCGCGCCGAATTGTACGCGGTCGTGGCAATGCGGATTTCCACCACCGGCCCGGCAATAAATTCACCTGTGCCCGCGTTAGTGAAAAAATTCCCACTAACCGTATCATACATGCCAACCACACCACTTGCATTTTTCGCAGGAACAAAATCGCCAATCAAAACACCATCTTTTTTCACACTCATAGAATAAAGTCTGGCGACACCTTTTGACGCATATGAACCATTTTCATCGCATCTAAATATTCCCAATTTAGAATCCGCCGGCAATGCTGTTCCAGCATTAGGTGCTTGATAATTTTGTCCATCTAATACAAAAGAACCATTTTTGACCACTACGTTATGAATCGCATTTGTACTTGCTGAAACAGCTATACTGCCACCACCAGCTCTTGAATTTGCGCTAATAAAATACTTCCCAGAATTTGTTTGATTAAAAATCAACCTGTACGAATTGTGCGATTCATCTTTATACACACCAAAAATGAAACCATAACTGGCCGGTTGGGTTGAAACAGTCGTCATCCATTTGGCATAAATTTCCCAATCCCCAGTGTTAAACCCAGAAATCCCTGTATCAATATACTGTGCCCCTGTTGATTCAATATATTCAAGTTGTGTATAACCGGCGGGCAGGGTGGCCGACCACGATGTCCCGGCAAGCAACATTCCCAACAATGCGCATAATATCTTTTTCATTTGTTCTCCCCTTTTGGTTTTTGGTATGTGGCGTGATTTTTATTTTTTGCAATGCAAAAAATAAAAATACCGCTAACGAGAGAAGCGGTCGGGGTGTTCGAAAATCAGCTATACCAAGTGACTCCGCATATCTTTCGTATATGCGGCACCCTGACCAACACATTGGTTTAGGGTTTAAATCAGTTGGATTTTATATACAAACAATTGTCGCATAAAAATTACGCCGACAAATATTCATATATGTCGGCGCAAAAAACTGAAAATGTTATATCAAAAACTCATGGGACAAAATATCCCAGCGATTCGGAATAACGATACAATTTTTTGCACCGGGTAAGCCAGGCTTTCGACAGCCCCGAATATAACTCCCGTTATATTCTGTAAAACATGATAAAACATTTTTGTGTTTTATTGCAATAATTTTTATGATTACAAAAATAATCAAACAAAACCCGCGAATTCCGCGGGTTATAAATATTTATATTAAAATTGTGTTTCAAATGATAATAAAAATCTGCGTTCTTTATCATTTTTATCAATGCGCAACGGCCAGCCCCAACTGAAATTCATTGGACCCATTGGGGTATTCCAATACACACCAAATCCCGCCGATGTGCGCCAACCTGAACCAATCTCGTTCAAATATGCCGCGTTTTCTTGACCCGCCGGAACATCTGGGTCGCCCAAGTATCCATAATCGGTAAATACAAAACCTTTGACCTGGTATTCATCAGGTATAAACACAGGAAAATTTAACTGTGTTGTGCCATTAACTTTCCATAATCCACCCAACGAATAAGAATTTTTACTGATACGACCAACACCTGCAACATCAAACCCACGCAATGATTCACCCCCCAAGAAATATCGATACACACGTGGAACATAACTATCGCCAATTGGGGCAATATATCCGCCTTCTAATGCAGTTTTTAATTGCCAACGGTCGTCCAAGAATTTAACCATTGCGGTCACATCGCCTGAATAACGCATATATGTTGTTGTGCCACCAAACCCAGTATATGTTACACCCAAATTACCAACCAAACCAGTATGTGTGTTTTGTTCAAAATTTGTTTCCAAATTATAATACCGCAGTGTTGTTCCCAACGAATATAAACGCGCATGCACCATGCCGGCGGCCTGTTGCGGATCAGTATTTTGATCAAATGCCGCAGACAAACGCATACTTTGTGACCAATGGTCTGTTAATTTCCAACCCAATCGTCCCGACACACTAAGCGAGTCGCGGTCGTAATCAAATCCGGTAAGTCCCCGATAATCATACATTGTGTATGCAACATCAAATCCCGCCGATAATGCGCGTCCAAACAAATATGGTTCGGTAAAACTGAACAAGGCCTGTTTTTGATATTGCGCCAACGAGCCTTTGATTTGGACAATTTGACCGCGTCCCATAAAATTATTTTCGGTAATACCCGCATCAACCATAAATCCATTGATATTAGACCAACCAACACCACCCGACAATTCGCCTGTGGGCTGTTCGGCAACACGCACGTCCAGATTCATCATATTTGCATCGGCAATTCGTGTCGGCACCATTTGCACATCTTTGAAATAACGTGTGTGCATTAAATTTTGACGTGCTTCTTCGATTGTTTGTAATGAAAACGGGTCGCCCGCACGCATCGGCAAAGATTGTTCAATCACACTGTCAAACGTTCGCACATTTCCCAAAATGTTAATAGAATTTAAATAAATACGATTAGTTTTTTGAATTTTAAATTCCAAAGATACAGTGCGATTTTTATCGTCTTTGACCGGCACAGGTTCCACCGTAATAAACGCATATCCGGCGTCCGCCACCGCGCCACGCAACGCAGATATTGTCGCATCAACCTTGTCTATGTTATATGTATCCCCTGTATCCATTTTTATAACATCGTATAATTTTTCATCTGGCACATCTGGGAACGGATTATCAATTTTCAATTCACCGAATTTATATTTTTCACCTTCGTTAATTTCAAAATTAACAGAATAATATTCGCGCGTTTCTGTAAATTTCCCAGTCGTATTTACGACATTTGCATCAACATAACCATTGCGCAGATAAAATTGGCGCAACATTTGTGCATCGTATTGGATTCTGTCTTCGTCAAAAACATCAAATTGGGTCATAAAACGCCACCATGCATGTTCGCGCGACAATATTTCACCACGCAAAGTTCTGTCGCTGAAATGTTCATTACCAGAAAAATCAATATTAGAAATATATGTTGGGTGACCTTCGGTAACTTCATACACGACATTGACGCGATTGTTATCCAATTCGATTTTTTTTGGATTTATTTTTGTTCCAAAAAATCCCTTGCGTTGATATATAGTCAGCAATCTTTGCACATCGGCACCAATAACCGTTTCATCATATGCTGCGCGTTCCGCCAATTTAATTTCTTTTTTTAAATCATCTGTCGAAACTTCGTCATTACCTTCGACAGTCACCTGGGACACCACAGGTGATTCAGTCAGTTTTATTTTAATTACACCGCCATCATTTGTGACATTGATACTGGAAAAATAACCACTGTCTTGTAATCTTTTTGCAATTTCATTTGTCGTTGCCGACCCAATGTTATCGCCAACCTTGACCCCAGACAAAATCCGCACAGATTCCGCGTCCATACGTTTTGTTCCCGAAACATCAATGCGTGAAATCGTTGCCGCACCTGCTGTGCCAACAACGCACATTGTCCCAATCAAAGAAATAATATTTTTTCTATTCATTTTAATTCAACCCAAAAACCCTAGCAATATCGTTCCACATGGTCAGCAACATTAAACCAATAATCAATATCCAACCCACCGCAAAAGCATATTCCATGGCTTTACCTTGCAAACGGCGACGCGTGATAAATTCAATTATCAATATCAACAAAAATCCACCGTCCAATACCGGCAAAGGTAATAAATTTACCACACCTAAATTAACAGATAATAATGCGATAATTGATAAAAATGCCCAAAATCCAATGGATAAAGCCTGGCCAGAAACCTGGGCAATTGTGATGAACGACCCCAGTTGTTTAGATGAACGTTCGCCAGTAATAATCTGTTTTAATACGGTCAATAAAGTTTTTGATTGGTTGTATGTTTCACGTGCGCCCCAATACATGCCGTCAATAAAACCTTTTTTGCGTAATTCTGTTTTGGAACCGTCTGCAACCAAACCCCACCGTTCCGCAGGTGCCAAAGTGACATCAATAAATTTTTCGCCACGCATCAGTTCAACATTTGCATCGTGTTGCGCCGCCAATTCTTTGGCCAAAATAATTTCACCCCAATTAGAAACCTTTTTCCCATCAATTTTTACAATAACATCGCCCGGTTTTACACCCGCTTTAAATGCAACACTTTGCTGTATAACCTGACCAACCACAGGTAATTGAATTTCGCGTGGGTGAAACATAAATGCCGCCGAATAAATAAACCAAGCCAACATAAAGTTCATAAATACACCCGCGCCAATGATTATAAATTGTTTCCACCGCGCCACCGACAGGTAATGTCCAACTTTTTTTTCATCACTTAAATCATCGTATTTTTTGCGGTCGAACATATCTTCTTGACCGTATATAGAAACATACCCACCCAACGGCAAACATGCCAACTGCCACTGGGTTCCATGCTTGTCATGCCATTTAATTAATGCAGGTCCAAATCCAATAGAAAATTTATCAACGCGGACACCCGCCCAACGTGCCGCCAAAAAATGCCCTAATTCGTGAATAACGACCACGACACCTAAAACAATCAACAACGCAACAACAGTCATCACGATATGCATTTTTATAAATCCTCCCCAGTTAAATCCAAATTTATTTTAACCCAAAATCCACCACACAATCGGCAACACATAAATCCAGCCATCAAACCTATCCAGCAATCCGCCATGACCAGGTAAAATTGTCCCGAAATCTTTGATGCCCAAATTGCGCTTTATAAAACTGGCGGTTAAATCACCGTATTGAGATAACAATGCAACCGATATACCAATCCATAATAATTCAGGTTGATAATTTCCAACAACCAACGGCCCAAAAGCCAACGATACCAATGCGCCACAAATGATGCCTGCAATTTGTCCAGTCCATGTTTTGTGTGCAGAAATTCGTTCCCACATTTTATCGCCACCAAACATTTTTCCAAAAAACCATGCACCAATATCAGCAGCACAAATAACAGCCAACAATAAAACCATATTGCGCGCATTTGCACCAACATAATATGCCGCCGCAATCAACATAACCAACCATGCCAAGAACACGAAAAACAATAAACCATGTTGCGCGATATTTTCGCGTTCTGTATTAAACAGGCGATTTGCCATTTCATAAACCATGCCCGATGCAACCAATACAGACAACCACCGCACCGCAGGAATATGAAAATGTTCCAATACCGCGGCAACACAAACGATGCCCAGCATTACGAACGACACTAACACACGTTTCATTGTTTCAGACATAATTATTTTCCCTTTGCTTTACCTGAATAATCTTTCTTTTTTCCGCCACCAAATCTGCGATTGCGTGTGGCAAATTCGTCCAAAACATGTTGCCATAATTTTTCACTGCGAACCAAATCAGGCCAATGTTCTGGAACAAATAACAATTCAGCATACGCCAATTTCCATAACATAAAGTTAGAAATTCTGCACTCGTTGCTGGTTCGAACCATTAAATCAATCGGCAACAAATCCCCTGAATCCATAAATGTCTCAAATGTTTCGCGTGTGACAGGCTCGCCATTTTCAATTGCCATGTTTGCCGCACGAACAATCTCGTCTTGACCACCATAATTCAACGCGAATACAATCGTCCCACCGGTGTTTTCTGCAGATTTTTCTTCCAGTTCATCACACAATTTTGCCAATTTTTTGGGCAACTTATCGCGCGACCCAATAACACGATAACGAATATTTTGTTTTAAAGCATAATCCTTATTTTTTTCCATTACATCGCAAAATAGATTCATCAAGAAATTTACTTCTTCTTCACTGCGGTCCCAGTTTTCTGTGGAAAAGATAAAGAAAGTTAATGTTGTCACACCGCGGTTAATAAACCATTCTGCCATTTTTTCAAAGTTTGCAATGCCAGCCTGGTGTCCCATCAATGGCGGCAAACCGCGGTTTTCCGCCCAACGACGATTGCCATCACAAATAAAAGCAATGTGCTGTGGAATTTTTGTTGGATTAACAGATTTTGTTTTTTTGAAAAATTTAAACATATTCGTCACCTTTCCTATATAAAATGTTAAGTTTTATATTTTTTGATTTATGAAATTACACAGCCATAATATCTGCTTCTTTTTTCTTTGCCATGGCATCAACCTCTGCACCGCGCGCATCGAAAACCTTTTGTATATCGTCTTCGTATTTGCGTTGATCATCTTCGCTGATTTCTTTATCTGTGACGGCGCGTTTAATCTTGGACATTGCATCTTGGCGAATATTGCGCATAGAAATCTTGGCTTCTTCGGCATATTTGCCAGCAACCTTGGTTAATTCTTTGCGGCGTTCTTCGGTAAGTGGTGGCATATTCAAACGAATAACCGCACCCGCAGACATAGGGTTCAATCCCAATCCGGAATCACGAATTGCTTTTTCCACCGGACCCACATTATTCATATCCCAAACAGTCACATTTAATGTTTGGTTATCAGGTGTTGAAACAGTTGCAACTTGATTTAATGGCATATCGGAACCATAAACCGGCACACGCACACCGTCCAACAAATGCACAGATGCACGCCCAGTGCGCAATCCAGCAAATTCATTTTGTAAAACCTCGATAGTTTGGGCTGTTTTTTGTTCGACTTCATTTTTTAAAGTTTGATAATCCATATAGTTCTCCTTAGATGTCAAAAGGAGAGTAGCAAAAATATTTGACATTTAGCAAGAAGAAATATAGAATATGTTTTGCTTTGTGGGGTTGTAGCTCAGTTGGTAGAGCACTTGCATGGCATGCAAGGGGTCGTCAGTTCGAGTCTGATCAGCTCCACCACGAATTTTCGTTATTGCGCGCAAGGCGCACAATTAAGAAAATTCAGTGTCCCGCCGTAGCCTTTGGCGTAGGCGGACATGTAAAACATAAAACCATTGTAAAAGTTTCATGGCGGATGTAGCTCAGTTGGTTAGAGCGTCGGTTTGTGGTACCGAATGTCGCCGGTTCGAATCCGGTTATCCGCCCCATAAAATTCAACCCCACCAAAACGGTGGGGTTAAATTTTACCAAGGCGGTCCGGATGAGAACCGGAGGTTCGACAAAATAGCAGGCGAGAACAAACATCGTGATGTTCAAGCCGTTGCGATTTGGAAAGGGGCCCACGAACGCAGTGAAGTGGGAATATACAATCCGGTCATCCGCCCCATAAATAAAAAAAACACCCCGCCAGGGGCGTTTTTTTATTTATTGTGTGAATATTGGTTTGAACCGGCGAACAATCCGTTCGACAACAAGTAAAAGAGCAGAGCGCATAGAAGTCGATTTTTACAGATTCTTTTGTTTTTTTATCACGCTTTACACAACTTTTATTGACTAAAATTGCAAAAAGCGGTATTATGTAATTATGAAAAAAATAACATATTCTTTAATTGCGTTATTGTTGGCGGCATGCGGTCAAAATGACGCGCCACAGTGCAAAAAAATCAAAAATGTAAATTGGGAAAATCGTGATTCTGCGATTAAAATATACCAGGACTGTATTGGTGATGCGGTTGATTTGCCTGATGATAAATTGGTGTCTTTGCCTGAATCTAAAATAGATTCCATGTTATATTTATCATACATTTATTTAACGGATAAATTGCATTATGATTGGGATTTGGCAATAAAAATGTTAAATACGGCAACAAAATCGATGTTGCAAAAATGTCAATATGCCAAAATCAATGGCGATACTTTGGAAAAATATGATAATTATTGTTATCCCTATTATGATTTTAATAAAATGACATATACAATAACACCAACACCAATCAACACAATTGATGATGCAATGTTTGTGTATCAAATGTCTATGCCATGCGTTTATATGGATATGATACGCGAAAATGAAGATGCGTTAAAATTGATAGATGCATGGTTTGGTTCAACGCGTGATTTATCGATTCCGTCTGTTTGCGAATATGAATTAAATGGAAAATTCATAGATTTTGATGATTTCTTTGATGCGGACGGTTTGGAATATTTGTTGTCTTTAAATTCATTTGGCGCGATTGATGGCACAATACGTTTTGGATACAGAACATCAAATTATCATGATTTTATTTACATGATGACATATCCAACGCACTTTTTTAAAACAGATAATTTGGACGATATTTATGTCGAACGCACCGCATATTGCGATTGGGAAACAGATGATGCCGATTGTGACGACAAAGATGTTCATATTACCGCCACAGATTTAGAATCAAAAATATTGGCAAATTCACACGCAAAACGCGGTTATGAAAAAATGAAAACAACATTGGAAAAATATTATATAACGGTTTTGAAAATGGACGCTGCGACGGCAAAAAAATATGCGCGGTTCAGTGCCGACAAAATGTTGTTGGATTATATTTATATGATGTAAAGGATAAAAAAAGTGGCAGATTTTTCTCAATTCACCCCAGCAGTAAAAATGTTGTTGGAATATGGAAATAAATTGGTATATGAAAGCACCGAAGGTAAATTAATCAGGGCAATAATTAAACGCAACCCTGCGTTTTTTGTATTGTGTTGTGTTGCAGATAAAAATGTAGATGCCAGTATTGCATGGAAAATTCCAGACCTGGTTCCATACGATTCATTTGCCGAATTAGAAAAAATCACAGAACAACAATGGCAAGAAATATTAACACACGCGGGTTATAATCGGCCAATCAAGGTATCCAAAGAATATGTTTTAGCGATACGCCATATGCGTGAAAAATACGACGGTCATGCTGATAAAATTTGGACAGAATCCAAATCTTTTGCCGAAATAATTGTGAAATTTTTGGAATTCCAAGGTGTTGGCAAAAAAATTGCAACCATGGCGGCGAATATGTTGCACCGCTATGCCAATGTTGGTGACAATTTTTTAGACGAACATTTTATGGATATATCCCCAGATACACATGTAAAACAGATTTTTAACAAACTGGGCTTTGTTGATAATGAACACAAAAACAATACAGATATAATTGTATATATGGCACGCGCATTAAATCCAACTGCACCATACAAATTGGATTATCCTTGTTTTTATATAGGCAAGAATTATTGTAAAAAACGCGGGGTGCCACATTGCCAAGATTGCCCTTTGGGTCCCAAAAAGGCCAATGTTTGCAAATCCCCACATACCAGATAAAAAAAACGCCCGGCTTTTCGAATACCGGGCGAACTTTTTAACCAACCAATTTTCTCCAAATGGATTTCTTTTGCGGTTGTTTCTTTTTTGCATGTCTGCGTGGCGCAGTTGTTGTTGTGCGCTTTGCCTCGACATGTTGTGCATTTTTCTTTTTCGCATCGGTTGATGGGGTATGAGCCGCCAAAACATCATCTGTTTTAACTTGTTCTGGGGCGACGCGTTGAATAGAATATTGGTCAATATTCATCAAACTGTCATCACCAACGATAACGATTTCTGTTTCGAATTCATTTTCCATTGCCGACAATTCTGCACGTTTTTGATTTAACAAATAAATTGCGACATCGGTTGGAACCGTCATAATAATTTTCTGGGCAGATTTTGCCAACAGTTTTTCTTGCAAATGACGGAATAATATAATCGAAGCCGTTTGAATACTTGGCACGACCCCGGCACCCATACAGTGCGGACATGCAACATACGAAGATTCAATGAAACTGCTGCGCATACGTTGGCGCGACAACATCATCACACCAAACGCATTGATTTTTGCAACCTGGGTGCGTGCACGGTCGCGTTTCATAACTTCGCGCATTTTCATTTCCAATTTACGATTATTGCGTTCTTCTTCCATATCGATAAAGTCAATTGCAACAATCCCCGCCAAATCGCGCAGTCTTAATTGCAACGCAATTTCTTCGGCGGCTTCCAAGTTGGTATTCAAAGCGGTTTGTTCAATATCTTTTTCTTTGATTGCGCGTGATGAATTAACATCGATTGTCACCATGGCTTCGGTTTGATTTATAACAATCGACCCCCCAGATGGCAAAACGACATATGGTCCATGCAAACCTTCCAACTGTTTTTCGACACCGGCCTTGACCATGATTGGCAACGCGACATCTTTATACAGTGTGATTTGTTTGCGTGGTGCGCGTCCGTATAATTGCTGGAAATAGGTTTTTGCAGCATCAAACGCTTCTTCGCCTTGGATAACCATAGAATCATCTTTGTCGCTGATAAAATCACGCACAACACGACGGAGCAGGGAATCTTCGGCGTGAATAATAACAGGCGCGACCGATTCCAAAGTCGTTTTACGAATATCGTTCCACAGATTCACCAAATAATCATAGTCTTTGGCGATATCATCGGCAGATGCCCCCGCGGCAGCGGTGCGTAAAACGACGGTCATACCGCGTGGAATTTTTAAATTGTGTAATATTTCACGCAAGCGGGCTCTCTCTGCCTTGTCTGAAATCTTTTTAGAAATTCCATAACTGTTGCGTTTGCGTGAATTAGGCATCAAAACCGCGAAACGACCCGCCAAAGACAAATATGTTGTCATTGATGCGCCTTTTTGACCGCGTTCTTCTTTGACGCCTTGGATTAACAAGATTTGTTTAGGTTTGATAACGTCTTGGATTTTGAATTCGCGTGCGCGTTTCAAAAATTCCTTGTTGTCTTCCCCAGAACTTTGGTCATCGTATTCTGCGACCTCGTCATTTTCTTCATCTGGGTCTGTATCGTCATCAATGATATTGGCATGTGCCAATTCCAATAATTTCTTTTTTTGTTCTGGGGTCACCTGGTAATAATCAGGATGGATTTCTGAAAAAGGCAAAAATCCATTTTTCCCCGTTCCATAATCAACGAACGCGGCCTGAAGCGATGGTTCAACACGTATAACCTTGGCCAGATAAATGTTCCCTTTTATCTGGGGTTTTGTTGTTGTTTCTACATCAAAATCAGACACGCGGCTGGTTTCGGAATCAACAACAACAACGCGTGTTTCTTCCGGATGGACAGCATCCACGTATATTTTTTTTGACATATAAAAATCCTTTTGCGTTCATGCGCATACATATACGGATACAACCCGTCCCCATGGGGCAATCCCGCCCATGCCAAGGGAGGCAACCACCGATACCACACATTGCCATGCGAATTGCAGAAATTAGAATTAAAAACAATAAAACTAACCCCGTCAATATGCGACGCGACCCAGATTATCAAACATAGTTTATAAAAGCAAGTTAAAAGGAAAAAATGCATAAAAATTAAAGGTTTATCGCTCGCCGGTCTTGGCAACCAATGTGACACCAATTTGTAAATATTGATTTATTTTTGCCAAATGCCAATCCATCAGTTTTTCATACCCGGAATTATTAACCGCATGTTGCTGTTTGATTGCATTTTGTTTTCTGGCATCAAAAGTATGCTGCATAAATGGATAATTAAAAGAATCCCGACAGATATTCTGGAAAATTATACCATCAACATGACCTTGGGGGTGGGTTTTATACAATTCTGTCAAAGAATTATACATAATATAATCTAACACCTGGACAGATTGTTTTATTGCTGGATTTACATTGCCATTGAACACAGGAACCGTTTTTACATGATTATTTACGATATAAAAAGTATATTTTTTGGGGTCTGCAACCGCACTGCCATAATCACCCAGGCTCAAAACAGGACCTTGGTATAAATGCAAATCCATATATTGTTGTATTGGGTGGCGGTTTAAATCGCGACTGGCGATATCGTACAGTAAAACAATCATTTTATTAGCGGTATCGGCATCATATATAAATTCGCTTTTAAGACCAATTATTGAAAAACGATTATGTAAATATTGCATTTTTGCGCATGGGATAATTAAATTAGCCAACTGAATTAAATTATCACATTGTGGTAATTCTGCATTTAATCTGTTTCGCAATTTTTGTGCAGACACGTTAAAATCTTTGGGTATTTTAAAAGATGTATTTAATATCTCTGGACGTTTTATATCCGGCAAAAACAATTTTTGCCAATCATATTGTATTGGAATAGATAATTGTAAATCGTCCGCCATAAATATATACCTGTTGCGTGTTTGTCTATTAATCACTATACCGACAAAATCCACAATTACAAGTTTTTTTATTGGTTTTATGCGCATTTTTAAACAAAAACACCGCCAAAATTGGCGGTGTTAAATTGCTAAATCTGGCTTTATTTGGAACCGCGGCCCTTTAACCAGCCAAACAAAGACCATTTTTTATTTTCACCAACCAAAGAATTTTCTAAATTCTTTCTGTTATCGTCCTGGGATTTTGTAAATTTAAATAACCGTTTGGAATTTTTTGGTCCCAAAGACACCTTTTTGCCTTTTACATAAACTTCATAGGTATCAGATGCTTCGATATATTTTACAGAATAAAAAGTGCGCTGACCACCCTTGGCGGATTTGCCAACAACGGCATATTTGGTTTCGCCACTGATTTTTGTATCCAAAACGATTTTGTTTGCCTCTTTACTGGCCAATGCACACAATTTAACCAACAATTTACCTTCGGTAAATTCTTTGTGTGCCTTGACACCCAATTTAGTTTTCGGCAGGTTTTTCAACATAATAACTCCTTTTCACTTTGTGTATATTATACCACAAAAATCAGTATATCCAAAATAAAATCATTAAAAACAGATGCTATTTTTCTGGGCCAGACAAAATATCACCTGATTTAATGTATTCTGGTGTATCAGGTTTTAATACAGATTGGGCTTTTTTTGCAAATTGTTTTGCTTTTTTTGCATTTCCGTTCATATTATAAAATTCAGCCATTGCCCAATATTCGCGTCCATCATCATACAGTTTGCTTAAAACCCAGTATGTCAAAGGTGCTTTTTCATGCAACAAAGCGGTTTTGCATAATTCTGTGGCACGCGCATTATCGTTTGGCTTTTTTCTTTCCGCCAAAACCAATGCCAATGCCGTTTGGATTTGCGGTGCATTTGGTTCCAGTTTCAAAGCCATTTCGTATGCATTTGCACTGTCGTCATAATGTCCAAATTGATATTCTATGTCGCCCAATAATTCAAAAAAATAAGGGTTTTTCGGGTCGCGTCCAATCAGTGTTCGTGTGCCTTGGGCGGCCCCAGACAATGCGCCCCGTCGCATATTTCCAATGGCACGTGCATAAATGGCAGGACTGGTTGTGTCACGATAAGGGTATTTATCCAAAATTCTTTGTTCAGGATACAGGTATCCAATCAACTTGGCACGCACCAATTCATATTCGTCATTTGAATATTTTGTGAATTCGCCATCATGTTTGGTGTTTTTTAACTTTTCACGCGTATTTTTTAATCGTTCATTTGTCAAAGGGTGATTTGTGTTGTGTTTGCTGATTTTTGATTCTGTTGCGCCCATCATATCGTTCATTTGATTAAATACGGTCAGTAATCCTGCCGGATTTATATTTGCGCGCACCATTAAATCCACCGCCAAATCATCGGCAATTCGTTCTTCGTCACGTGAAAAAGATAACAAAGATTGTTTTGCAACCCCGCCGGCACCCGCCAACACACCCGCGCCCAATGTTGGATTGCCACCTGCGACCATTAATCCAATACCCAATGCCTGAATCATCAATGCGCGTTTCATTTCGGCTTCCATTCGGGCAGACATTTGTTGAATATGACCCCCAACGGTGTGTCCTAATTCGTGTGCCACAACCGCCTGTAATGCATTTACATCATGTATCCGCATTAACAATCCTGTGTATAAAAAAACATCTTCGCCACCGGTCACAAATGCGTTAAAATCAGCATCATTTACAATATGTATTTTTAATCTGGATTCTGGAATGTTCGCCGCCGTTGCCACCGGTGCAATTATTTTGTGTAATAATTTTTCAGTTTCTGTATCTGTAATCACAGACAACGCGTGCGCTGGGATAACTGCAAATATAAAAAATAAAACCATCAAAATTTTATGCATTTATATTACCCACACAATTAAATATATTCATTAAATCTTGCGTCCATTGTGACACATTATTATCCGCCGCCGCGCGTGCCGCCAATTTGAATAAATCCCTGTGTTCACGCCAATCAGCAAAGTGATATTGAATCCAACCACTTTGTCGTGTTCCCAACAATTCGCCGACCCCACGCATCATTAAATCTTGTTCGGCGATAACGAAACCATCGTCTGTTTCGCATAACACGTCCAATCGTTTTAATCCGTCCGGACTGATGTTCATACCATATAATAATATACAGAAAGATTGGATATTGCCGCGTCCAACACGTCCGCGTAATTGATGTAATGTTGCCAAACCAAACTGTTCGGCATTTTCAATAACGATTATAGATGCTTTCGGCACATCAATTCCAACCTCTATCACAGTGGTTGCGACCAACAAAGACATGTTGGAATTATTGTCTGCAAATTCAGCCATAATTTTATCACGTGCTTCTTTTGACATTTGCCCATGCACTAATCCTACATTTTTAAATATCTGGCTCAACATTTCATGTCGTGCCACCGCCGCACCAACACCCAATCCGTTTTCGTCTTGGACCAATGGGCAAATCCAGAATACCTTGGCACCATCGTCAATCTGTTGTTTAATTCTTGCGATTAAATCGTTTGTGCGTGCGATTGGTAATTTGGTTGTTCGTATTGGTAATCGGCCACTGGGTTTTTCATTTATGATTGAAACGTCCATATCGCCATACATCGTCATAGACAAAGTTCGCGGTATTGGTGTTGCCGACAAAGCCAACAAATCGACCAAAATACCTTTGTTGCGTAAAGCCTCGCGTTGATTGACCCCAAAACGATGCTGTTCATCAACAATAACCAAGCCTAAATCTTTGTATTCCACATCTGTTGAAAATAGGGCATGCGTTCCAATGACTATCTTGGTTCGTCCAGACCGCAAAGATATCAGTTTTTCACGACGCGGAGCCCCTTTGTCGCGTCCGGTTAAAACATCAACAACGATTCCCAGTTTGTCGCACATAGGTTTTATTTTTGCGAAATGTTGTTGTGCCAATGTATCTGTTGGTGCCAATAAAGCGGTTTGCCCACCACTTTCCGCCATATTTAATGCAGCAATCAAAGCAACGATTGTTTTGCCCGACCCAACATCGCCTTGGACCAGGCGCATCATTGGCACAGTTGCCGCCATATCTGTTTTGATTTCATCAACGACGCGTTGTTGTGCATTGGTTAATTTATAAGGCAATGTGTCATAAAATTTATTCAGGTAATCATACTTTTTAACACGAACCGCGCGTTGATTTTTTTGTTGAATTCTGGCGCGGCGACTGATTGCGATGGCAACTTGGTGTGCCAATAATTCACAGTAAGCCAATTTTGCAACATATGTTGAATTTGGTAATAAATCCGCAGACGATTTTGCAAAATGCACATGTCGCAACGCGTCAAAAAATTCGACCAATAATTCATCATCATCGCCCGATATAACAGAATCCAGTTTTGCAAAAATCTGGTCGCGAACCGATGTAAATATTTTTTGCGTTAAACCTTCGCCACTGGGGTAAATCGCCTGGGCAGAAGGAATTTTATCGGCGGCATCCATTGTTTCGATAAATTCAGGGTGATTCATAACAGGCGGATTTCCAGCATCTATTTTGCCACTAACCATACGCCATTGCCCGACGGGCAATTTATTGAGCCAATATTCTGTGTATTTTGAATTAAAGAATTGAATTGCAACCCGATATCCCAACTTATCAACACATAAAACGCGTGTTGCGCGTGCGCGTCGCAACCAAGGTGCAGATTTCCCCGGGCTTTTATGTGATTTTACCAACAACGGCACAGTAATAATTGCGCCTGCATCGACATTTGCCACAGATTCATTTATTTCCCGATTACGAACATACGCAGGTTTATGTAATAAAAAATCCAAGACCCGCCGTCCGCCCAAAACATCATTAAACCGTTCCGCCAGAACCGGACCAACACCTTTGATAAATTGTAAATCTGTATTTAAAAATTCGGCAATTTCTCGTCTCATAATAATAAAAGTATAAAATTTCGCTTTTTTAAGCAAGTGAATTAAAATTTGCATTTCATTTTATATGTTGATAATATACCTTTTTGCCAAAGGGGAAAATATGTCTGCACGTGCAAAAAGGCTTTTAAAAAAAATAATCAGTTATGCTGGGATTTTCTTTTTTATCTTGGCGGCTGGTATGTTGTGGTATCAATTACGTAATTACAGTTTCGGCGACATTTTGAACGCGGTTTTTTCAATACCAAAACGCAATTTAATCGCGGCATGCGTTGCGTGTTTTGCCGGATATTTGGCATTGGCTTTGTATGATTTTTTGGCATTGAATTATGTTGGTGCCGGGACCAAGGTCGCATGGTGGAAATGGATGTTGGCGGGTATGTTGGGTTTTGCAATCAGTAATAATGCCGGACATGCGGTTGTATCTGGGGGTGCAATTCGTTATCGGCTTTATACGCGGTGGCGCATTACCGGTGGCGATATATTAAAAATGCTGACATTTTCTGGATTTACATATTTTTTGGGCTGCACAGCGATTGTGATTATTGGTTTCTTTTTGATTCCACGCGATATTTTGAATCAATCGGCGGGTGTTGGCCTGGGGGCATTGTTTGTATTTTGTTTGGGGGTATTATTGGCATATTTCGGTATGACGGTGTTTTTTCACGACAAACAGATTAAAATAGGTCAAATTGTATTTAAAATTCCACAAACCAAAACTGCATTTTTGCAAACTGTATTGGGAATCACAGACAGTGTTTTGGCGGGTATGGTATTGTATTTTTGCCTGATACCATTTTGGCATATATCGTTTGGAACATATATTGGATTGTTCGTGATTGCGCAAACAACCGGGGTATTCAGTCAGGTTCCCGGTGGCATAGGTGTTTTTGAAACGGTGTTTTTGCTTGCGCTGCCTGATGATGTGGATAAGGCGACTGTATTTGGTGCATTATTGGCATATCGTATAATTTATTATGTTTTACCATTGATTGGGGTGGGGGGATTATTTGTTATTTATGAACGTTGGTTGCGTGCGCGTGTCCGTAAATGGCGCGCCATGGCGCATGACAAAGGTGCCGAGGTTGTGGAAAAAATCAAGACCGTCACCCACAATGTCGCGGATTCTGTTGCAAATAAAATTCCGCACCACAAACACCATAAACATCGCAGACATAAAAAATAATTACACTTTTTCTTGATTTGTCAAAATTTTGTGCTATATTACCTTTGAACAGAGAGGTGAAAATGACACAACAAGAATTTGATTCATTTGTTAAATTATTGATTGATTTGAACGGTGCAACGCCACCGGCATATTGGGATTTATTGAATTTGGCGCATAACAAATTAACAGATGAACGGGTGAATAATACAAAAAAATCTTTATCTTTGAAAAATCTGGCTGACCGCAAATTAAACGAATTGGTTGTAGATTTTTATGAGCACCAATCAGACCCTGATGTTAAAATTTATTTAAAAACGGTTCGTTTATTGTTGCCGATTATTGCGCGTCACGACCAATTTGATTCTCACAAAGAATTTGCGGAAATTGAATACTATAAACACATTATTGAATTTGTGCAGTTTATCGATGATTCAAAATTGCAATACGACATTTTGACACGTGTAATTGATAAAATAGATGATAAATTTAAATTAGTTAAAAATTGGGACGTATTGTATCCAGATTGGCATTTAACATATTCTGTGGCGCGTGCATTACGCAGTGCAAACGATTTAACAAAATTTCCAGAAAAATATATTGCCGCCAATGACATCACCAGACTAGGTGGTAATAAAATCAAATTTGTTCGTCAAACACGTATGCAAGATTTGGGATATTATATGCAAATTGCTGATAAAATGCATGAAACAAACGAATTGAAATTTGATATTGCCACTGCTATTGCAAAATTGGGTTGGGAACAAATGGCGGATATAGCACGTGTCCCACATGCACATTTTGGTCCAAACAATCAATTTGACCAAGATATTGCCGAAATAGGCAATAATGTTCGTAGAGGTGTTGCCGCTGCGGGTATATCCCCACAAATCGATGCATTATTGGATAAAGTTGTTTGGCCAACATTTGCAACATCAAATGTGAGTAGCCAAATATTAAACGGTACATTTAATCCAAATGAAATAGCGGCCAAAACAAAACAACTACAACAGAAATTAGCCGCAGAAAAATTACAAGGCAACAAAAAATAAAAAAAGAGGCATTTGCCTCTTTTTTATTATGCTGCATGTCTTTGTTTGTATTTGTTCCAGAATTCAACTTCGACAATTTTTGCCTGGGACACAGGTGCGGTATCTTTATCTTGGTCAAAGCCTTCGGTAAATTCATCACGCACATCTTTCATTGAACGGAACCAAGGATTTTGATGCGATTTGCCGTATGTTTCCAGCATATCCCAATACGCCATTAATTTCATATAATTGTCGCCATGTTTGGATTCCCAATCTTCGGACATGCCACGAACTTCGCGAACTTGATGGATTAAGCCACGAACATTGTTGTCGGCTTTATCATTGTCGTCTATCAGTTTTTGATCGTTTTCAATTTGGGTATCCAGACCTGTTATTCTGGTGTCATAATTAGCAATTGCGCTTCTTAAACTGTTTAAATAAGTCGGTCGCAGTCTATTCCTATTTCTTATTTTTTCACTGCACTCTGCTTGTATGCCATATAATTCATATTCTAATATATCGATTTCTGCCTGTGGTGCGGCGGCGGTTCTTTTTGCGGTTATTTCGGCCTGTTTTACAGCGATTTGATTGTTTAAATTTGTGATTTCACTGGTTAAATCCGCAACAATATTTGGGTTTTCGTCCAATTGTTGTTCCAATATATTCAATCGATTTTGTAAATCATTGCGACGATTTTCCATTGTGTCTTTTTGGGTTTGATGGTTGTTTATGTTTGCCTCAACTGCGGCGCGTCCCCCCGCAGCATACAAATTGCTATGCAATATTCTGCGTTCAGCGATAGAATTTCTTAAATCCAATTCCAATTTATCACGAACTTTTTCGTCGAACTCATCTTGTTTATTATCTTTTTTCCATTTGTCATGCGCTTTGTCCAAGAATTTTGTTTTACCGCGGAATTTTGTATGGTCGCGGAACCATTTATTGCGCAATGCGGCAACACCATAACCAATACCTAATGAAGCGTATTTTAATGTTTTGTCAAACACCTTGGTAAACATTTGTGGGGCTTCGTATTTATTCCAAGATGCACCCTTGTCGGACAAAAATACAAATTCTGCCTTTTTTAATTCTTGCATTGTTTTGCTGGAAAACATGCCGTATTTCATAACGGACAACATTTCCAAAGCGGTTTTAACCTGGGCAACTTTACTTTCTTTGATGCCATCAATAATAAAAGCCGAAACGATTTTTTTCATTTGTCGCGGATTTTTAAATGCGCCCGCAAAAGCCTTTGGGTATGTATCGGCATAAACTGCCAATTTTTTTGTAATCCAATCAAAGTGGCTGGCGGGCTTGCCCTTTGGATCGTCCCCCAGTTTTTTCAAAATTGCATCTTTGTTATCTAAAATTCCCTGCAAACCATCGGTTGGTTTTATTTTTTTGCCATCTTTGGTTTTTACCTTGCCGCATGCCTCTATAATTGCGCGTGCATATGGACTGAAAAATCTGCGACGCCCACGCAACATATCGGTCCATGGGTCGATATGATTTGCGACAAAATCTTCTTTGGCTTTTTCAAATCTTTGCCAAATGTTTTTCTCGTCATCGTCTTTGGGTTTTACATAATCATCACTGTCGGTTTTATCCCATGCCGTAAAATCCAAACCAGACTGAATTTTCTTACTGATGGTTCCGCTTTTCGGGTGGGGACTGGAACTGTCGTATGTTGTAAAATCTTTGAATACAGTGCCCGACGATACCAATTTATCAAACAGTTCTGGCAATCTGTGTTTAAATGCCGGGTTATATACATGCGTGAACCACTTGTTTGGGTCTGTATCATTCAGTTTTTTTACATTTTCTGTGACCCCAGATTCATTTATAAATTGTGAAGATGTAAAATCGTATGCCGGAACACCGGTCGGCCATGCACCATAATGAACCGCGTTTTCATCGGTAGAGTTCGCTTGAACATAACCCGCCACCGCATTCAAAGCGGCACGAAAATCTTTATCGTTATATTTATCGGGTTTGCGTAAATCGCTGATAAAAGAATTATAATCAAATTTTTCAGGCAACCCAGATGCATTGCTTAAAATTTTTAATTTTAATTTACTGGCGTGTCTGGTCAAAAAATCTGCAAAATGTTTTAATCTTTCTTCCAAACCCGACACAGGTTTTGATGAATCAAATAATTTACCGGCCCCATACCATTTGTCTAAAAATGCCAGTGTTGTATCTTCCTTGCCGGCTTTTTCTAAATCCGATCTGTTTTCGGACATGTTTTCGAACGCGGCCTGGAACATAGAATATAATTCTTCGTATAAATTTTCACTGGTCAGGTACGGAAATTGTGGTGGATCTTGATCAACGTTTTCCAGGTATGCCGGCCAGTATTTGTGGTGTCCGGAATAATCCTTGGATTCCATTTTTTTACTGAACCGCTTGCGCACATCAGGCGGCATGTTATACAAATGTCTGTGTATAGCATATGATTCAATAAAATCTTTAACTTTGCTAAAATCCAACGGTTCCGCCATAGATGTCTCCTTAGGGAAATGTGCGTCAATCTTTCTATATAATTATAGTGCAAAATGTCCCCAAAATCAAGTCTGTCGCGATAGCACACAATGCTTTGAATCAATCATGTGTTTCCACAAAAACAAAAAAACGCCCAAAAGGGCGTTATTTATTTTTGGTGGAAACACAGGGATTGTAATTCCCACTCGCTTTTCTCGTGGGCCCCTTTCAACTTCGTTTTCGAACCCAACCGGCAAACTGATGTTTGCCTAATGCTTTGAACCAATCATATGGCTTTACAAAAAAACAATTCCCCGCATCAAGGCGGGGACTTATTTTTTTGGTGGAACCACAGGGATTCGAACCCTGGACCCACTGATTAAAAGTCAGTTGCTCTAGCCAGCTGAGCTATGGTTCCATTGAAACTTTCAACAAGTTCGGGGCTAATTTTGACATAATTTTTTTTCAAATGCAAGAAAAAAATTCCGCCCCAAGTGTTTTTGCCACGTGGGGAGGGGGACCTTGCTGTAGCGTTAGCGAAAGCAGGTGGAGGGGGTAGCCACTTACATATTTTCCAACCGTTTTATTCTTTCCGCTGTACTGGGGTGGGTTGAAAATAAATCGCCCATAAATGATTTGCCTGGTTCGGCAATACACGCAATCGCCATAGATTTTGTTTCACTTAACGATTTTACGGTTGCATTGCCACTGATTTTACGCAATGCGTCCGCCAAAGCACGTGGGTTGCGTGTAATTTGTGCGCCACACGCATCTGCGGCAAATTCGCGTTTGCGTGATACGGCCAACTGCAACAAAGGCGAAACAACAACATTAAACACTGTAAATGCCAACCATACCATCAATAATACCGCCCCGGTTCCTGCCTTGCCGTTTTCGTCACGATTGTTGTTTGATTGCAATGCGATACGCAACAAAATATCGGCGGCAAATACCGTCACACCAACCCCGGTAATCAACAGCATGTCCAGTCGAATATCGCGATTGCCAATATGTGACATTTCATGTGCAATCACACCTTGCAGTTCATTGTCGTCCAATTTGTTTATAATTCCGCGTGTTAATGCCACCGATGCGTCATTGGGACTGCGTCCTGTGGCAAATGCGTTCAATCCATTGTCGGGGATAATATATACGCGTGGTGTTGGTAATCCTGCCGCCAATGCTACATTTTCAACCATGCGGAAAATTTTTTTGTTTTCAGGTGTGTCATCGTGAATTTCATGCGCCCCAGCACCCGACATCATCATAGAATCACCAAAAGCCCATGATATAATCAACCAAACCAGACACACGACAAATGTGGGAACAGCCACCTGGACGGTTGTATTTAATGCATCTTGGACCGGCATAATTATCCAACAAAATAAAAACACCAATGCGATAAAAGATATTGGAAACATTGCAACCAAAACGGCTGTTTTTATATTGTTTTCGCGAATATGGTCATATACAGTTTTTACTTTGTGCATGATAATTCCTTTGTTTTTTGCATTATAATAAACGCACAAATACATTTCAACAAAGTTTAAAATATGATATAATTTAACACAATGAAAATAGCAGGGTGGATTTTTATAGGCATAACTGTATCGGCAACATGTGCATTTGCAGACAGTTTGCTGACACCAACCAGTTTTCCAAAAACTTTCAAAGATGTCGCATTTGCTGACCGGTTGGCTGTTTTGGCCGAAGGATATGGTGCGTTTGACCGTCAATATGATGAAAATGGAAAATGTATTTCTGGGTGTCCGTATGCGGGTTTGACAATCGAACGCGATAAAGAAAATACAGAATATGCAAATGCGTATTTTGCAGATTTGATTGCAAATGCAGATACACCTGATACGACTGTGCCCGGCGATAAACCAATCGCACCAGATACACCAAATACACCTGGGACAAATTCAAATTCTGGGGTTCTGCCATCAATACCAAATACGAAACCACCGCGCATCACACGTAATTCTTTGCCATTGCGTTCGCCATTGGGTGAAAACAAGAATATTATTATCACCAGTGATTTTGGTTTTCGCGAATACCAAGGCGGAAAATATTTTCATACCGGTATAGATATTGGTATTCCAAACGGCACACCGATTTATGCAACTGGCGATGGAACGGTCACACGTGTCACCCAAGATAAAACCAGTGGAAAATATGTCGAAATTCAACATGTTGGCGGTATGAATTCGCAATATTTGCATTTAACGGCGCAAAATGTTAGTGTTGGCGATACTGTGCGTGCGGGTGACTTGGTGGGGACCAGTGGTTGCACCGGTAATTGTTATGGTCCGCATTTGCATTATCAAATTTATTGGAAAAATAATGGCGAAAAAGCATTTGTTGATATTTTGTGTCCTTG
>ODAI012091697.1_pt1 | contig 23241 bp, 38 predicted proteins | sample 1539321 | NCBI WGS metagenome assembly ODAI01 (sample SAMN02144231, study PRJEB22623) | gut metagenome | biome: sheep rumen | host: Ovis aries | place: New Zealand | reverse complement strand
TTTTTTTGTTTTTGTGCTCTCTTTTTTTGTCCTGTTTTTGGGGGGTGGGCCGTGAATTCTGGCGTCTTTTTTTTTGTGCCGGGGCCGCGTCGGCCTTTTGGGTCCCGCGGGGAGCCAAAATTTAATTATATCATATCGCTGGCTTTTTTGTCAAGAGAAAATCTGCATAAAAAAATTTCTCTTATTTTCCTATATTTTATATATTTTGCCATATTGCATTTTTATGTCTTTTCGCTTATAATAATAATTGTCAAGAGGACAGAACAAAATATTCACACAGAATAAGGAGAATAATAAATGAAAACTACTTATGAAGAACGTGGTCTTAAATTCGCAGTAATCCTTGCAAAAATGTTTCAGGCTTGCGTTTATCTTGAGGATTTTATCTCTGTCATTGAACATTATAATGAAACTCACTCCAGAAAACTGCGTTGGAGCAATGGCGTTTCCCGCATTGTCATTATCAGGTCTGATTATGTAATAAAGTTTGATTATCATCCCAACCGTTTTTGGGAAGATGGTCGTGCGGGCAACTGTGAGAGTGAAGAAGAGGTTTATCAGATGGCTGTTGAAGATGGTATGGAGCATCTTCTGGCTAAGCCTACAGTAAGACACCTTTTTAACCATACTGTCTCTATTATGCCGAGAATTAATGGCATTGGCGATGGACGCAGAAACTGGTGGGAGCACTGCACAAGAGAAGAATATCTCTGGCTCGAAGATAATATTAATGATTTGCATGATAAAAACCTTGGCTATAGAAATAAAAAAGTCTGTGTTATTGATTATGCTTGGTATGCTTATTAATATTTAGGGAGTGATAAGATTATCACTCCCTTTCTTTTTGCCTGCGCCGCGGTCCACAGGGCCGCGGCGAAATTTTATTATATCACAGTCCAGCCCCTTTTGTCAAGAGGAGATTTGCACAAATTTTCTTTTGTAAAACGCCCGAAATTTGTGCATATTTTTCTCAAATTTTTCTTGCTTTTCCGCTTGCTATCCTCTATAATAATACTTGTAAGGAACAAGGAAACCCACTAAGCAAAAGTAAAGGAGAATGGTTGGGGAAATGGATAGAAGAATTAAATACCTGATGGGGCTTGATACAGAGACTTGTAACGGCATTGTTCTTGACGGTGATAAACTGGATTTGTCACAGTCTCTTGTCTACGATATTGGATGGGCAATTACAGATAAAAGGGGAAACATTTATAAGACACGTTCTTTCCTGATTTATGAGGTGTTTGTAGCCATGAAAGATGTTATGGCGTCAGCCTATTATGCTGAAAAAATCCCCATGTATTGGGAACAGGTGAAGAGCGGTCAGCGGAAACTTGTTCGTTTCCAGACTATGTACAACATGTTCTGGAATGACCTTAAAGAATATGGTGTTTCCGCAATTTTCGCACACAATGCACGCTTTGACTGGAAAGCACTTACAAATACTATCCGTTGGGTTTACAAGTCAAAAAAGCGTTACTTTTTCCCTTATAAAATGGAAATTTGGGATACTCTGAAAATGGCACGCCAGACAATCGGAAAACAGAAAAGTTATAGACGGTTTTGCGAAAGAAATGGATACATGACTAAACACAAAGTTCCACAGGTTCGGCTGACTGCTGAAATCCTTTTCAGATATATTTCAGGCATTAATGATTTTGATGAATCCCATACAGGGCTTGAAGATGTTTTGATAGAAACTAAAATTATGGCTCATTGTTTTAAACAGCATAAGCCGATGGAATATCGGCTTTTTGCCTCTTGACAAATTAAAAAATTTTTGATAAAATTTTTTTAGAAAATAAAGAAAGGGGTACACCATGAAATATAATTTTAATGGTAAAGATATTAATATTCCCGATGGGGATATTAATAAGTTGAAAAATCAACTTGAATTGTCCACAGAAGAAGCGATAGAGACATGGCTTTTTGACCATGACTATGTTGATGACGCAGAAGCGGATGAAATGACCAAAAAGGCAAAAGAAATCCGCCGATATGAAAAAGCCGATAAAGAGCGGAAAAAGGTCGTAAGAGAACGCAAGGTAGACGCAGAAAAAGGCGGTCTGTTGACTGCTATTAAAACTGCGGTTGAAGCGTTCGGCGGTGCGGTTTCCAGTGTAAAGAATGAAGCGGAATTTTCGTTTACTTTCAACGGTAATTCGTACACTGTGAAACTGGTTAAGCATCGTCCCCCGAAAAACAAAAAGTAACAAAAAGTCACAACTGGCAAGTTGCACAAAGCAACTTGCCAATTTTTGTAGAAAATTACCACTTGACAGCCAGAGCGGCAAGTGGTATAATGGGCGGCCCGCGCTCCTTTGTCGCGCGGCCGAATTTTGTCAATACTGTAATGTTGCACAATTTTTCGTTTCAATTTTTGTTTATTTTGCCTATTGTATTATTCCTATAATCTGATATACTTATATTATCAACAAGGAAGGAGATTAAAAAATGGAAAAAAATATTACTGTTACAATGTCACTTCCCTCAGAATTTCTTGAGGAAGTAACTGAGCGTGTTCATGAAACTATACGTATCTTCTACGGAGATATGGAAAAGTATGTTTCTTCTGAAACTTATTCTGCTTTTTTCAATGCCGTTCTTGATGCTATAAAATATGAATAAGAAAAAGGAAGGAGAATAAAATATGTTTAATTATGATGCAGACAAAAAAATCTTCTCAGTGAGTTTTGATTCTGAAAACCTTTTTGCTGAAGCAAGAGAAGCTGTTGACAAAGTTATTGAAAACTTTTTTGGTGACAAGGCTTTTTACGCTATGGATAATAAAGATTTTAATGAATTATATAACAATATTTTGGATTCTATCAGAAGATAAAAAATGCGCTCGACTGGTATAAAAAACTGGCCGGGCGCGTATCGACCGATACGCGCCAAAATTCTATTATACCACACTCCGAGCCTTTTTATCAAGCATTTTTTTAAACAAATTTACGATAAAAAATTTCCCGATATTCGTACTTGCAAAATTAAAAAATTTCTGATATAATTTAATTACAAAATGAGAGAGGGAAAGAGCCGAAAGTCAAGACGGTTAGCACAGCCCCAAAAAGTACCTTGCGGATTACGCCATGGAGTATCCGCAAGCGAAACCTAAAAAATTACCGAAAAAGGCTTGACACGGAATAACATTTATGCTACAATATCTTTAGAAAATGAGGTTCACGAAAGGACACTAAGTGTATGGGAGTTTGTAGTAAAGCGCCTTTTAGGTTTTAAGGTGTGCACACTTTTTTATCCTGTGGGGGCGTGCGTTCACATAAATACCCACGAAAAAGTAACAAGTGACAGAAAAAAATAAAAAAAATATATTGACAAACAAAAAACTTTATAGTATAATAAATACATAAAGTAAAGAAAACAAATTCTCAAAAGAAAGGAAGTACATTATGACAAACATGACTTACGCACAGGCACTGGCAATCGCAATCGAGGCTATCGGTGATACCAACGCAGAGGCTACTGACCGCCTGAAAGCCCTGTCCGCACAGCTCGCAAAGCGTGGTAGCAAGGGCGGTCCTACTAAGACTCAGAAAGCCAACGAGGCTCTGAAAGCTATCATCCTTGAGATTCTTGGCGAGGCAGAGGACTTCATGCTGATGGCTGACCTGATGGCGGACGAGAGGCTTGCCGACCTGTCTGTCCAGAAGATGGGCGCACTGCTCGGACAGCTTGTGAAGGCTGACGAGGTACAGAAGAAGGTCTATAAGAAGAAGACCATGTATGCGGTTGTGGGGGTTGACTTTGTCGCTCCTAATGCTGAGCCTGCTGAGGCTGATACTCAGTAATCCACAGGCTACCACTGTAAAAGGTGGTAGCCTTTTTGGCGCGCCTACAAACCAGGCGCGCCATTTTTTTGTCAATATGTCACTTTTAACAAATTTTTCATCCATTTTTTGTATATTTTGCCTATTGTTTTATTCCCATTATTTGATATAATAATAATTGTCAAGAGGAAAGGAGATAAAAAATGCACTGTTACACCACTAATGAGATTATTAGCTTAATTTTTTTAGGTATCGCTATTGAAAACTGGTTAATTGCCATTATTGGAACTATATTTAAAAAGAAATTTAAATAATAGGAGAATAAAAAATGATTACTTATGATATGATTATTGAAGCACAGAACTACCTTGTTGAAAATTGGGGAGAGAATGGTAAAGAAGTTATTGCAAATGCTTTTACTGTTAATCCTTTTCGTGGTACTATGACTGATTTTCTTGGTCATTGCACAGCTTGTGGCGGTAACTGGGGTGGGATGCTTTTAACAGGTATTGAAGAATTATATCCAAATGTTTACAATGTTATTCCTACAAAAATGGGGCCTTTTGCTTTCACTTGCATTTGTTACGTTCTATTACTTTGCGGTGTCGATACTTCAAAATAAGGTATTGACAAAAAATAAAAAATTTGATAAAATAATATTATCAAAAGAAAGGAAATAAAAAAAAATGAAAAATGTAGCGTGTATGTGCTGTCTCTGTAAAGATTGTATTAACCGCAAAGAAGGTTGCTGTGATTGTGATATTTGCGAAAGAGGTGATATGACTGTTTTCGCCTGCAATCATTATAAGAATAAAAGAGAAGATAAAAGAGAGGATAAAGAATGATGTATTATGTTTACCCTGGTTCACAGCCACATCTTGGCACTATTGTAATCCTTGGGTTACTTCTTGCGGCTGCCCTCCTCGTTTGGGGTGAAAGATAAATACAAGCGCCAGCTATGGATTGGTTGGCGCGCGTACAAACCACGCGCGCCAAAATTCAATGTCAATATATATAATCAACAAATTTTCATTTGATTTTTTGTGCAACTCGTATATTGTATTATTCCTATAATTTGATATAATAACATTATCAACAGGAAAGGAGAATAACAAAATGGAAAATACAGCACTTCTTAACTTTATCAATGAAGCATGTAAACAGGATGACAATGATATTGATATTAGTATTGCGGAACTGACTTCCGCCATTCACACTCTTGAAGAAGAAAAAAGAAAAAGAGAAAATAAAAAACGCAGTATATTAATTGGCAATTTTAAAAAAGCATTTCTTGCACTTCGTGAAAATCATATTAATGTTGCTTATGATTTTGAAGCAAATTACGCTCACGAAATGTATGATGAATTTAGTGATGAAGTTCGTTTAATTCTTGATGATTGTGATTATTTTGTATTTGATTAAAAGGGGGGTAAATATGAAATTTCCTATCTCTGTAACTTTTGAATGCCCTATGTGCGGAAAGTATCATTTTCTTACTGTTGAAGCAGAAGAATTTTTAAATTTTCAGTCTGGAGAAATCCTTGTTCAGGATGCTTTTCCTCACATGTCACCTACTGACCGCGAGCGTTTTATTTCTGGTTTGTGTCCTGATTGCCAGAAGAAAATCTTTGTAGAATTTTAAGGCGGTCGCCTTTTCCAGAAATGGTCGGGGCGCTGACCATTGAGTCAGCGCCCAAAATTTGTCAATATGTAATATTCAACAAATTTTCAATTACATTTTTGTGCAACACTACCTATTGCATTTTTCCCATAATTTGATATAATAATAATTGTCAAGAGGAAAACAACAGAAAGGAAAAAATTATGAAAAATAAAGTTACAATGGATGATGTTAAAGAGTATGTTGAGCTGATGCTTTCTTATGCAAGGAGAGCAACTTCCGCAGATTCTGTTATGAATTTTCGTGCTCAGGCTTATTCTGTAATCATGTTTACACAGAATTATCTTCCCTATGATGAACTTGCTTCTTATTGGGAAGGTGGAAATGTTGGCGGTATGTGGGCAAAATTCAATGATATTGCAAGGGAGAAAAGTAGATGAAATATGACGTAACAATTTGTATAACTTATTCTATTGAAAATGCGTCTGATAAATGGGATGCAATAGAACAAGCGGAGAACATGTTTTCTTGTGATACTCACCCTAATTATGATATAGATATAAATCCTATTTGTGATGATGAAGAGGAATAAAATAAATGACAAACAGAACTATCTTTCAAGAGGTTGCAGAAAAACAAGGGAAAACCATAGAAGACCTTGTCCATAAATATAAAGATTCAATGTCTTTAGAAGATATTGAAAAAGATTTACTTTACAGTTTTAATATTATTGTTAGAAATATTTGTTATCGTATTGAAGTAGAAGAAAGGGAAAAAGATGAGAATTAAAATTGACATTATAAAAACTATTATTTGGTTTTTTATTCTTATTCCGATTTTTAATTATTATTTTCCTAAACCCGTTCCTTATTGGCCTGTAATTTCTATAAGTCAGATAATTATTAGTATAGCTATGTCTTCTAAAGTAATAATCTATTAACAGGCGGAAACGCCTGTTTTTTTATATCTGCATATTGTTAAATATTTAACAATCAGCGGCGCGCGGTCTCTGACCCGCGCCGAATTATACCACAAAAATCGCCCGTTGTCAAGTTTTTTTCCAAAAAAAATTGCACAAATTTTTCGCCAAAATTCCCAAAATTTTTGTGCAAATTGCACAACCGCTCCGGCCCGCTTTAGCACTGTGAAGTGATAGTACATTAACGCGTTACCACTTTAGCACGGTAACGCGTTAACACTTTAAAGAGGTGACGTGCCGGTTCTTCTTCCCTCCTCTTTTTATACCTTATATGGCACTTAGGTTCAGACCGAGGCATATGGCCACACCGCCAAGACCGCACTTGATTTTATTAAAAAAATATGATATAATATAAAAAAAGGCTCACCGAAGTGAGCCTCGTTTAATAAGAAATCGTATTTGATTTCTTATTAATTTTTTATTATAATTATAATGGGGGAGAATTTTTTTATAAAAAAAATTCTCTACGTTAATATTCGGTATCTGTATTTTATATATGAGATAGAAGGTAGGTAGGTCGGCCACCACACATCCCCAATTTACTTCAATTTTACATAATTACATCAATCTAAATACATAACAATCCTCCTTAATCTAAATCAAAAAAATGCTTTTCCTTCTCATCCTTCTTATAAAAATAATAACCCACACCATATAAAGCCAACGTAAATCCAATTATAATTCCAATACTTATTATCTTAATCATCCTTAAAACGCTCCTTCAATCCTATCAACCTGAGTTCCTTTTATCACTTTACAACCAATCTTTTCTTGTAACTCTCTTAAAAACGTATAAAAACCAACACCTTTCATATTAGTCATTTCCGTTAAAACATCCCAGGCTTCTTCCTTACTAATCTCTCCCGCCTAAACCATACCTTGCACTAAAATCTGCTTCTCCGTTGCATCGCCAAAATACTTCTTAATTAACTTTTGTTTAATTTCCTCTTCCTCAAAAGTCAATTCCCTTAATTTTCCATCTTCCGCTTCCTTACACCATAAATATCTACATTTTCCCAACATTCCACCCTTCTAATCAAAAGGCTTCCCATATAACTCATTTCTACTTTTTAATGTATAATTATATACAGTACTATCTGCAATAGCTAACTCATAATTATTCTTTTCAAGAATCTTTTCACTCACTCTTTTACACGTATCCAATCCACTATCATCCCAAACTTCATCAACCTGCCTTTTAATTTTCTTAAAATTCTAACTTCCTTGTTTGCAATAAACAGGCTAATATATATAAATTATTTTTACTTTCTTTTGTTTGTTACCAACTTCCTCAAAATCAGCAAAAGCCTTTAACTCTTCCAATTTCTTTTTCTTATATTTACTTAAAGAACTTGGCGTAATACCAAACCATTCTGCTAACTATTTATTAGTATAAACTTTTAATTCTAACTCTTTTACCATAATATATTTTCTCCTTTCAATTAAGAATAATAGTTATACTAATATAATATAAAAAAATAAATAATAAAATGTCAAAAGTTTACCCAAACTTTTTATAAAACTTAATTCCATGTAACTTTTTACTTTTTTTTCACCGCTAATAAATAGTCCCCAGTGAAAAAAAAGTCAAAAGTTTCATAAAGCAAATTACATATAGCACCATTTTTTTAACAAAAATTTTTAACAACTTCTATATTAAAGTAAATTACATATAGTACCAAAATTTTAACAACATTTTTTAACAATTAAGTAAAAATGCTATCCGAAAATCCACATACTAATATTATAGAAGGTGAATTTTGGGATAGCATTTTTACATCAATCAAGTAAATTTCATGCGGGATCCGCACCTTAATCAGGAATAATTGTACATTCTTTTTCTCATCTATCTATTGCTTTCATATAAAATATCTATAATCTTTATTATAAATAAGCATATTCTTATATAAAATAATAATTATAACAATAACAATAACAATATATATAATCAACAATAGCAAACTTAATGCACAATATTTTTCAAATGAAATATAGAAAAAGGTTCCCCTTCCAAAAAAACTAAACCAAAAAATGCAAAAAGGTTCCCCCATGCGGGATCCGCACCTTAATCAAGAAATACTTTACCCCCATTTTCAGGGAACCTAGTCCAATTTAACCTACCCCCCATAAAAACCTTGCGGCAGCCCCTCCTTTTTCCAGATTAAATCTACATTATATAGGTCTCTTATTTATCTCCGTGCCTATAACAGGTATCTGTAAAACTTCAACCTTCTTACCTTTCTCAAGAGCATACTTATAAGTATAATAAGTACCCCCTTTTTTTACACCATCCCACACAACCAATAACACATCACAATCATCAACAATGCGGCGGTCCCTCTTAAAATACACATTAGAACTATATTTATCTTGCTCGAATCTAGTGACTTCCGCATTTACTAAGACATAATCTTCTAAATCACTAAACTTATGCGGAAAAGGATAGTAACATCTTACTCCTACTCCCGCATTGATAGCAGTTGTAGCAGCAATCTGATCAACACCTCGCGCCATTCCAGTAATTAAACTGACTCTTTCTCCTCTTGTTTTATATTCTTCTAACTTCTCAGCTATCCATCTTTCTACTATTGGCCAATTATTTCCTAATCTTTCTGGTCTATGTCCTGTGATTCCTACTAACACTTTCTATAACCCTCCATAAATTTCTACTAAACTGGCTCTTGCCAATTCCGCATAGTTAATCTTTTACAAATACCCTATTTAGTAATTTTAACTAACCTATTTCTACAAAAGCGGCCTCTATTATAAGGACAGGCTGTACAATCACACAGTATTGTCATACTATTCCCCCTTTATTTTATTCTATATAATATTTGGTTGAGCGGAATTTAGCAGAATTTGCACGAAGTGCAAATTTGCTGAATTAACGCTCAACTCGGCAATGCGAAGCATTGCCGATCCCGCAAGTATAACACAAATAATTATTAATACTGTATTCATCCTTTTTCTCCTTTTATTTTCTTATTATATTATAACAAAAAATCTCTATAAAATCAAGTTGCTAATTTAAAAAATTTATTATATAATATATTTAGAAAATGAAACAATAGAAAGGAAGGTAATAATATGGATTTTAAGCAAACCCGCGCATTTAATTTAGCATCTGAATATCTTGAAGCAAATCGCATCTCACAAGATTCTTTTTCTCTTGCTAATCGAATTATTTATTGGGATAACAAATTTCCAAGCATTTCTGCTATGGAATTAGCTTCTCTTACTATTGTAAATCCAATCGCATATTTCTCAATTTCGGATTCTGATATTCGAGAATTTTGTTTGCGCATTTTCTCTCATTAAATTTATAAACTAATAAAAATGCGGCGGCACCTTCAATCCTGACATAACCTAGCCCCCGCAAGAAAGGAATCTAAATGAAAAAAATACTTATTATAATTGATCCCCAGATTGATTTTATTACTGGTACTCTTGGTACTCCAGAAGCAGAAGAGGCGATGGATAAAGTAGTTGAATTGCTCGATAATGAGAGCGATGAATACGACGCTATCACTATAACACAAGATAGTCATTTTAAGGAAACATATTTTCAAACAAAAGAAGGGAAAAACCTTCCAATTCTTCATTGTCCTTTTGGTGAAGAAGGCTGGTTTGTAGAAAGCAGAATTGCCAATAGAGTTTGTAAACACAAAAACTTCACTATTTTACATAAAGAAAACTTTGGTTATAATAATTGGAAAGAAACAATTATGAACATAACCAATATTCCTGCAAGTAGCAAGGGTGAAAAACTTGTAATTAAAATTATAGGTTTAGTTACAAATATATGTGTAATTGTTAACGCTATTAATATACAGACAATTTTCCCTGAAGCAGAAATTATAGTAGATGCACACTGTTGCGCTGGTACTACTCCGGAAGAACATAAAGCAGCATTGGCAGTTATGAAATCTTGTCAAATTAAAGTTATTAACGAATAAATAACAAAAGAAAGGAAATCATTATGATGACAGAAAAGGACCTTATCGCCCGTTGTACAGAAATTTGCAAATCCGTAGGTTATAATTTTACAATTCCTGTCAAAATCAACAAAAGACTTACCAGAACTCTCGGTAGGGTCCTTTTCTTCTCTTATGGCGGATATACTACCCCTCAAAGTATGGAATTTAGTTATAGACTTCTTGAAACAGGGGACGCCGCTACAATAGATGATGTAATTAAACATGAGTGCGCGCATTATCTTGTAATTAAAGAAACTCATAAAAATCATGGACATGATAAAGTTTTTAAAGAAATGTGTGCCCGCATTAACTGTACTTTTGATACAACACATACAGAGGTTGCCGCATATACCCCCGATACTTATAAATATATTGTTACCTGCACCTCTTGCGGGAAAATCGTTGGACGTTATCATCGCGCCGGAAATACTGTAAAACATCCTGAACATTATATGTGTAAATGCGGCGGTTCTCTTTCTGTAACTCAAAACTGGTAATTTTAAAACTAACATTTTTAAATAAAAAGTCTTAAACTTTTTTAAAGTAAGATAAAGAAAATTATTATTATTTGAAAGGGGAAAATTAAAAATGTTTAATTTCTTTAAGTATATAAATGACCAGCAACTTTAGGTTAAATTTATTCCTTTAGAAGATAAAAAAATTGAAGTTTAGGTAACAGATATAAGAACCAATCTTTTTAGTTCTAAGACTATTTCTTTTTCTTCTTTCTTTTGTTTTAAAAAAGGATAGACTTTAAATAAAGTTTTGGATGAAATAGTAAGTGAGATAGGTAAGAAAAAAGCCGAAATATATAGTAGAGAATTTTCTTCTCACAAAAGAAAAGAATTAGAAAGATTTTGGAGAGGAGAGTAATAATGAAATATATAGTCATGTTAACAACAAAAGCCTCTCCTAAAAAACTAGGTAGCACAAAATAGAAAACTTTTTTAGTGATTTAGCCAGAAGATTATACAAAAGAATAGATTACGAAATTAAGAGCCGCAGGTTATACCCTTTTAGGATATTTATCTGTTGGCTCTATTTCTGATTAGAGAAAATATTATTCTAAATTAAAAACTTATCGACTAAGTAGATTAGAAGATTGGCCTCATGAATGGTATCTTGATTTAAGAAAAGGTGTTGTAAGAGATTTTTTAGTAAATAGAGCTAAAGAATTAAATAATTTAGGATTCCAAGGATGGTGGTTAGATAATCTTGACGTTTATGAGTACCACAAGAGCAAAGATATGTATAATAGTATCATAATCCTTTTAAAACGTCTTCGTGCAATAAATCCTTCTAGATATATCATGATTAATGGCGGAAGTTAGTTTTTAGATAAATTAATGGATAACGATAGTAATCATACTTCTATTACTTATATAGACGGAGTTACTCAAGAAGAAGTATATAGTCTTATTAAAGATTATAGCGGAAAAGGTAAATTTGGATAGCAAAAAAAAGATATGCATTCTTGGTATAAAAGTTATATAAAAAGGCTTTTACAACATAATTTACAGGCTTTTTTATTGGAATATACTAAATCTTCAAGTTTAAAGACTCGTATTAAAAATTTCTGTACTAAAAATAAAGTTACAGGATACTATATATCAGGAGATGTAAATTTATAAGGAGGAAAAATGGGAAAATGTACATACTGGGATGTATTAACATCTTTTAATAAATATGATGGAAGTAATACTGCCCATCAAGATGTTGTTAATACATTAAATAAATATGGGCATCATGTTAAAATGTCTGATGAATGGTGTTCTTAGACTGTTATGGCGGCACTCTATGATGCAAATGGAATAAATGAAGTCTTCGAATATGCGGCTTCCGCAAGTTCTATTGTATCGAAAGCTAAAAAGCTAGAAGTTTGGCATAGCGGAACTACAAACATGCGACCAGGAGATATTATTATCTTTTGTAATAGCAAAAAAGAACCAAATCATACTGAATTTTGTATAGGTTATAATAGAACAATTTCAGGAAATTATAATGGAGGTTGTTCTCGTAGAACCTATAAAGGAAGATCTATTTTAGGTTATGCTAGACCTAAATATACTACTATGCCCGCAATGAATGATTTACAGATTACAATTTGTGCAGCGGAAGTTCTTTTAGGCACTTACGGATCGGGTGAAAATAGAAAATAGATGTTATCTGTTTTCGGAGATAATAATGCAAAACAAATTCAATAGAAAGTAAATAAAATTATTGTAAAAAATGATAAAATGGTTCATTGTTTATCTATTCTTACTATTGCAGGGTACGCAGGAAAAGATAGTTATCGAAAGAAAAGACTATTTCCTTGGGATGAAAAAGTACAATCTCATATTAATGAAATATATGCTTTTAAAAATAAGCCTGCGGAAATGGTTGCTAATCTTATAATTGACGGAAAGTTTGACAACGGATAGACTAGAGTGTTACTTTTGAAATTCTGTGGTTTTAATCCTAATGATATTCAAAAGAAAGTTAATGAAATTTCAAAAAAAAAATCATAGAACAATGAATTACCTTTTATAAAAAATAAAATTAGGATTCATCAAATATGGGTTTCTGAATCTAATAGTGACCTGTATGGAGATAGTTATTTAATTACTGAATATCAAGAGGATAATAAAACTATTAAAAATTGTGTTTTAATAGATACTGGTCCCACAAAAGGAGATACACTTAAAAAATTAAAAAAATTAAATCTTCCAAAAATTGATGCTATCTTCTTATCACATGGACACGGAGATCATGTAGATGGGCTAGAACCAATTTGTAAAACTTTTAAAGTAAATAATATTTTTATCTCTGATTATAAAGAAATGTAGGGAGTCTCCGCCGCGCAAAATGCTATTTCAAAACTCAAAAAGATGGCGGCAATAGCAAAAAAATACAATATTAATTATAAATTTATTTCTAATGGCTTCTCTTGGTCTGTAGGAAATATTAAATTAGAATGGTCATGGCAAGCTAAAAAATCTAAACTTAAACAATTTGATAGTCATCATTTCGTAAATATGATGTCCGTTGGGTTAATGTTTAATTTAAATGGATGGAAGTTTTTTACGGCGGGAGACCTTTCTTATGAAGCTATTGATGCTTTAGTAGCAGAAAAAAAAGATCAATTAAAATGTGATGTATTTAAATTACAATGGCACTCTGATAGAAACGGTATAAAAATAGTTCAAATAAATGTTTGTTTACCTGAAGTTGGATTATCTAATTACCATCATGGTAAATCAAGCGGGGGCCGCAAATCAACTTATAAAGTATTTGCAGATAAAGGAACTATTATTATGATGGCATACGAAAATGGAGAATGCTACATTGACTGTTATTTTGATAGCATGACAATCAGTTGTTCAAAGAATAATTTAAAAAAGACTTTTTATAAATAAAACTAGGGGATGTTTATCATCCCCTTTATTTTTTTTAAAATTTTTTATATAATATATATAAAGATAAGGAAAAAAAGAAAGGAAAAAAAATGATTAATAGACCTTTTGGACTTTATATGATGGAAACTTATGGCATGGACAGTCTTGTAACTACAAAAACTGCTCGTATAAATGCCGCAATTAATGATTTTGTTTCTTATGCTGAACGAGGTTATGATATTAATGATATGCAAGAACTTATTCTTAGTAGACATAACCTTGATTTAACTTCTTTATCTGCAAAAGATAAAGCAAGAATTAAAAGAGAAGTCGAACGTAAATTTCATTAATTAAAAAGGAGAAAGAATATGACTTGGATGGTAGCCCCCTCTTATGCACATGCAACTATCAAAAAAGTAGATGAAAACACTCATAAAGCCTATATTGAAGAAGTTTGTGACAGATGCGGTGGTTCAGGTATCTACGCATGGTTCGGTACATGTTATAAATGTAATGGCGGCGGCCGCCTGGGTCAGTGGGTAAAGGCTTATACTCCTGAAGAATACGAAAAATATGTCGCAAACCAGGAAAGAGCAAAAGAAAGAAAAGCAGAAAAGAAAGCTGCTGAACAGCGTGCTCTTGAAGATGCAAGTGAAGCAAATATGCGGACTTATCTTGCGGAAAATGGGTATGATGTAGAAAATCCTCTCGTTTGGCTTATTCTTGGAGATACTTACGCAATCAAAGATGCTCTGAAAGAAGCTGGCTGCCGCTTTAAGCCTGAACTGGGATGGTATTCTTCTCATCCTATTGATGTTCCTGAAGGTTATGGAATGACTTCTGTTCCTTTTGAGGATGTTTTCAATTGGAAGTGTCATATTAAAAAGGCACTTCTTAAAGAAGAAGCAAAAGAAGTTGCGGATGCCGCCAAAGAGGCATGTATGCCAAAATCTAACTCTGAGTATATCGGAGAAGAAAAGGAACGTCTCAGAAACCTTCATGTTATTCTTGCAGGTTCCCGCACTGTTGAAAGTAGTTATGGAACTTCTATTCTGTATACTTTTAAAATGGGTGACAATGTACTTACATGGTTCTGTTCTGGAGCGGGCCTTGATGAAGATATTGAAAACGGAGATGCTATTCTTCTTACAGGAACTGTGAAGAAACATCAGATTTATAATGGTGTTAAACAGACAGTCCTTAACCGTTGTAAGGCTGTTAAGATTTAAAATTAAAAGTCAAAAAGATACCTCTAAGGGGTCTTTTTGACTTTTTTTATTTTTTTTGTTATAATATAAATATAAAATAAAAGGAGAATATTATAACATGACGTTTGATAAAAATGAAATTCTCGATATGTTTGAAGGTTTCAATTTTTTAAACCCTACTTTTGATGATACAAGAGTAGATGAATTAACTTTATATCTTTTTAATAAGGGATATATTTTTAATTATGATTTCGGAGCAACAAAACTTGTAATTATGCCACGTAACAAAGATTATGTTATAAAAATCCCGTTTCAGGGATATTATGAAGATACTTTTTGTAGTTTTATTGGCGCAAATGAATATTATGAATGGGATTATTGTAATGTGGAAGCAGAACGATATTATGATATTTGTTCTACTTCTTTTAAAGATTGTTTTGCGGAAACTCTCTTTATTGGTTACGTTAATGATTATCCTATTTATCTTCAAGAAAAATGTATCCCCTATAATAATTCATATAAAAAAACAAAAGAAAAAAGAGAAAAGATGGACTCTTTTTTACGTAAAATTAACTGTTGGTATGATTTAAATAGTGATTGGTGTATAGATTTATTAAAATATTATGGGCCAAAAAGATTCAAAGAGTTTTTTACTTTAATTAAAAAACTTAGATGGGATGATGATTTAACTTATGATAATGTAGGTTATAAAAATGGGCATCCTATTATTATTGATTTTTCTGGATTTCGAGAATAGAGAGGATAGGATTAGAATGAAATTTTAGATACCATTTTATAGGGATTTTAAATATTTTGATAAAAATAAAACATAGATATTTATCAAGTATAAACCCGATATTAAAAAATTAGATAATTTTATAAAAGAATATTCTGAATATAGGATTGTTATAGCTTTTGAAGAAAAAGATAGCCAAGGAGTTTCTTTTTTAGCATCCGTTGATAAAAAAACGGCTTTTTTAAATGATTGTAAAATTATTCAAACTTTACTTAAAATTAATGCTAATCTTAATGTAGATATAACAGTTAGAATACCTATTTATCATGAAATAATAGAAGAAATATTAAATGAATATAATATTCCTCATTACTATCAATATATTTGCTGTGATTGGGAAGATTTGCTTGGATTTTGTTCTTTAAATATAACAGACATCAGAATTGGCGGAAATTTAGCTTTTATGATGGAATTTGTAAAGAATTTTACTAAAGAAAGAGGAATCCGCATAAGATGTTTTTGCAACTATTGCGAAAAAAAATGGGATACTATAAATATTATAAAAAATTTCTTTATTAGACCTGAAGATATTCTTTTATATGCAAAATATGTAGATACTTTTGAATTTAAAGATATAAATAATAATGAAGCATATAATACATTATATGAAATTTATGCAATAGAACATAAATGGAACGGGAAATTAAATGAGATTATTTTTAATTATGATGGAGAAGAAGATAATCGTACTATTATTCCTAATTTTGGAAAATATAGATTAAGATGTCAACGAAAATGTTTTATGGTTCCTAATTTTTGTAGAGTTTGTGATAGAGTAAAAGAAGCAAGTGATTTTTTAAAAGGCAGAAATTTAGTTATTGATGTTTAAATTTGAAAATTTAAAAAATTTTTTATATAATATATTTAGAAAATAAAGGAGAAATAAAAAATGGCAAAAGGGACAGAAAGCAAGAATTTAATTTTTGCGGAATTGAAACGAGTTTATCCCGATGCTTTTTGGGAAGATGAAGGTAAAATTCTTCGTATCCCGATGAGTGAAGGTAGTGGAGTTGTAGAAATTAAAGTTACTTTAACTGCGGCAAAGACTAATATGGGTTCAGGTGAGTTGAAGAGTGCATTTGGACCTGCGGCCGCTCCATCAGCTTTCGGTATTTCAACAGAAAAGATTGCTAATCCTGCGGAAGTAACCGAAGAAGAGAAACAAAATGTTGCAAATCTAATTGCCGCCTTAAATCTATAAGGAGTTAATATGAGCCATATTATGAAATATACTGAATGGGAGTCTAATGGAAACTGGTATTCTGGAGATGTTTCTGATTTGGCTCATAATAGTAATTCTTGGTGGTTTCCCGCCCGTATGCTTAATATCAGTTTAACTGATTATATAATGATATTAAAGAATGATTATCATGCTTTTGATTTTCGTTATTTTAAGGATTCTAATCTACTTTTGTGGAAATGGAGTTATAATGATTGCCATAAATTTACGTTATGGATTAATCGGGAAGCCCGCAATAGAAAATTTATGATTTGTTAAAAATTAATTTGCGTTTTTAAAAATTTTTTGTTATAATATTATTATAAAGTTAAGGGATAAAAAATATCCCGTTTAGGGGACTAACTCAGTTGGTTAGAGTACCTGTCTTATACACAGTTAGTGCTGGGTTCGAGTCCCAGGTCCCCTACTAATACATAAAATGACGTCATAAAAATATGTATTATGCTTATCAAAGAATATTATCAAGGATTGTGGTAAGTAGAAGAGGGAGAGGTAGCTACTCTCAGACAGATAAAAAGGTATGATAAGTATTCGCAAGGTATGCCAACTAGTAGAGCAGCTGACCGGATTTCAGTGTGTTGTAGGTGCAACTCCTACTCTTGCAATTTAAAGGAGGAAAATATGTCACGCTCTTATAAAAAAAGTCCTATTTATACGGATGGGCGTACGCCTACTCCTAAACGAAACAAAAGACACGCAAATAAAAGAATAAGACGTAGTAAAATTATTCTTCCTAACGGAAATGCTTATAAAAAAGTCTTTGAAACCTACGATATACACGATTATATCAGTAGATGGACATGGGAAGATGCTAAATTTGAATATTTCCATCCTGACCCTAATGGAAGTCTTTGGCAGGAAGATTATCCTACATTAAAAGATTTTTATAAGTATTGGCGGAAATATTATTTTTCTAAATAAAGGTCAAAAATAATTTGAAATATTCAAAAATTTTTGATATAATATTACCATAAAGAAATGAAAGAGAAATCTTTTATTTGTCCCATTCGTTTATCGGTTAGGACCTTAGATTTCCAATCTAAAGAGGTGGGTTCGATTCCCACATGGGGCTGACCCTTCTCGGGTTGAGTTAAACAGAGACGATTGTTCCTTATTCAATTCGTAATGTTAAAGATAAGGCGTTGTTGGTTATCGAAACCATCCCTGCGGTAGGTGAACACGCGGCCAATTGCACAAGGTAGCTAAAATGAGTGCGGCCTGGTAAGGTGCTAAAATATATCTAGGTAAGGTGGCCATATATCCTAGTTTAAGCAGGCATAATATAATGGTTAATATGTTAGCTTGCCAAGCTAAAAATGTGGGTTCAATTCCCACTGTCTGCTTTATTTGAATTTTTAAAAAATTTTTGTTATAATATTTATACAAAGTGAGGGAATAAAAAATGAAACGAAAACGTAAGCCTACGGGCAAAAAACAATTAAATATCTTTTGCGCTCGTAGCTTAGCGGATTAAGCACTTGACTTTTAATCAAGGTAACGTGGGTTCGAGTCCCATCGAGCGCATGTTATACAGGGTCCATAACACTATATGATGTAAAATCATAACATACTAAGAAAAACTTAGAGAATCAGAGTAATGTCCTGATATAGTAGGTATGTAGCTGTATAAACCTGGATTACTGGTGTTAACGGTTAACATAGCAGACTCTTAATCTGTCAGATTAGGGTTCAAATCCCTAGTGGTCCATATGCCCCTGTCCGCTAATGGTAGGCGAAGTGATTTGTAATCACTCAATCTCAGTTCGAATCTGAGCGGGGGCTTTATATGTAGGAAGTAGGATTAAAAGCATCCATCTTTTAAAGAGTGGGACTATTTTATTAAATAGAAGTAGAAAGTCACCCCGTAACTGGTAAGGACTGACTTCCCTTTGGCGTAACAGCACACTACATATTATTTGAATTTTTAAAAATTTTTTGTTATAATATTTATATCGTAAGAAAAAGAAACGAAAACAAACTAAAAAATATCATTTCAGGGGGTCTTTAAATTATGAAGAATGAGAGAACAGCTGTTATCTACATGGTTGAATATCTTGACGATGTAAATCAGAAGCATATTACATTTGTTAAAGGCTTCTCTGCTGTGAAATTTTTGGAAGATAGATTTGGTTGGATTGGATTTCATTATGAAGTAACAGAAAATTATGTGCGTACAGAAGAGGGTTAAAATGGCATGAGTCCAGAAACTTTCCCTTAAAAGTTCTCAGGCTCAAGGCGGAAAGTGTAACGCCAGAAAAAACACTGTCATCCCTTCGTCTAGTTCGGTTCAGGACACAAGACTCTCAATCTTGAAACACAGGTTCAAAGCCTGTAGGGATGGTTAAACCGTTATCATGGATTTTGAGGGTAAACTACCACCGGCATAACCAAATATCCAGACTCGATTCTTATCAGCCCGTCTGGAGGCGTATGATATGTGGTTTTAGTGGGAAACGGTATATAAGGACGCAAAGTAACCCTCATATTTGGCCCTATAGCTCAGTTGGCAGAGCGTTTGCCTGTTAAGCAAAATGTCGAAGGTTCGAGTCCTTCTGGGGCCGTTACATAAATAGCAATGGTGACTTGATTTAATAGTGTACATAAACATCAAGAGAGTCCACCAAACTACGGCGGTCGGGAGAGTGAGACCATAAGTAGACTACCTAAAAACAGGAGTCATGACCTGTGGAATTCAGGCTATAGTGAGTAGGGAGCCTAAAAAATGGATTAAGCTATTTAATGTTTGGCCTTGTCGTATAAAGGTAATTACACTCGGTTGTCGCCCGAGAGACTGGGGTTCAATTCCCCACTAGGTCGTTAGGAAGCTGATTTACCTTCCGCCAATGTAAATCTAAGCTGCTAAAATGTAGCCAGTTAGATTCTTTAGGGGTGATTAAAAGAATCCGGTAATGTGGCTGACTGTGCGCCGTAGAAGATACAGTATCTTTATAGAGTTATACAGGTGAAACTCTTACCACATCCCAGGTGCGTGGGAGTAGGGCACGATAGATACCCGAGCGGGGCTAAAGCTATGGCAAGCATCTATCTTATATGGGGGGCTGGTGGAATTGGTAGACACCCTAGACTTAGGATCTAGTGCCCTGTGCGTGTGAGTTCGAGTCTCACGTCCCCTACTAAGGACTCCTTAACCGCGTCTGTCTTCGCTCGGTATATAAAGGCATGGAGATGACAAGGAAAACTGGGCTTAGGAAAACCCGCTGTAAGATAAGGTCCGCGCAAACCTATCAGGGAATACAGCGTTAGATAAGTTCCCATTTTTATTTGCAATTTTAAAAAATTTTTATTATAATATTTATAGAAAATGAAAGAAATATGGCTCCTTCTTCTAAAAGGACAGGATATGACCCTTTCAAGGTCAAGATGGTGGGTTCAATTCCCCCAGGGGCTACTTGATACGTATCATATTTCCTCTTTTCAGAGCATTATTTTTTGGCTCTTTTAAATATATAAGAGAGATAAAAGGAGACTGCTCTATTATGATGGAACTTACTTTTGTGAGTGTAGGTTCGACTCCTACATAGAGCATTTACCAAAAGTATTAATATTACTTAAGCAATGATATTAATATAAAGAGGTTGACTGTTTGTCTGTCGGATAGGGTGTTTTAGAAAAGAGAGAAAAACATCAGCAAGGCTCCTAAAGCTAACTTGAGCGGAAAATAGTAGCGGTTTGGTAAACCTCATAGACCAATACGGTAGATGCATATGCCGTATTTGATTTTTAAAAAATTTTTTGTTATAATATTTATAGAAAGTGAAAGACAGAAACAGCAATAAAAAATATAAATACAAGCATTTAAATTTGGGATTAAATAGGCTATATTTTAAACTGTCTTGATTAATGTTGCGGAATGGACTGGAGAGGTACCAGCGCGGTCTCATAAATAACAAAATTTTATCAGAAACAAGAAATGGAAAAACAGCAAACGTCAAATGAATATGGTATATCTCAAGAGTTATTAGTTTTATCAGAACTTGTTAATTATGGTACTGTTTCAATTCCTTATGGAAATTCTGCAAGATATGATTGTATTTTAGATATAGAAAATGATATTTATAAGATTCAAATAAAATCTTTAAATATTTCAAAAGAAGGAAATTCAATTTTAGTACCTATGTCTAATACAAGAATGTCTGCAAATGGAATAATTGGAAAAGAGTATACTCCTGAAGAAGTAGATTTTATTGCTTTTTATTATAATCAAAAAGTCTATTTAGTACCAACAGGTTTAGCTAAAAAACAGTTTACTATAACTCTTTTACCTAAAACAAAAGATACACAACATTATATTGAAGATTTTGAAATTCAGAAAATTCTAGATATAGATATTAAATCTTGGACAAGATTAAAAGAAGAAACAAGAAAAAATAATTCTTCAGAAGGAAAATATTTTTGTCCTGATTGTGGAGCACCTGTTTCAAGAGAAGGAGTTAGATGTATTACTTGTGCAAGAATTATGTCCAGAAAAATAGAAAGACCTTCTCGAAATGATTTAAAAGATTTAATACGTAATTTACCTTTTACTACAATAGCAAAAAAATATAATGTAACTGATAATGCTATTAGAAAATGGTGTAAAGTATATAATTTGCCTAATAAAACCAGAGAAATTAAAAAATATTCTGATGAAGAATGGGGGCAAGTATGATAAAATTTTTACTTTTATGACGCCGTATCACGTGGGTTCAAATCCCACTTCCGCTATTAGGTTCAGGCTACCGAAAAAGCCCTGTGAAGGATTACGAGATTAAGCACTCTCCAAAACATAAAATAAGTCCTTTTGGCGAAACCCAAAACAAAAACTAGGGAGAACATTAGATGATAGTGCTATAAGCTACCCCCCATTGCATTGTTATAAACATGGGTTTATCCCTTTTTATATTCACTTCCTTTCTGATGATATACATATATAAGGAATCTCAGTAGCATAATGGTAGTGCGCCTAGTGGAAAGGTAAGATGTAGGTTCGACCCCTACCTGAGATCTATGTTGAATTATCAACAAAAGAACATTGACAATTGAATAATTTAGTTATATTTATGAAGCAACTCAGTGATAAACGTCAATTCCATGACGCTGAGGTATTGGCTTTACGAATAACCAGAATAAGAAAGGATACTTTCTTAGGAGAAAAGTTTTTATGCGGTGACGTATAAAACGCCAGGTCTAAAGAAATGGTTTAGTCAATAGCACTGGGGTAATCGCTCTTAAAGACACTGTTCCAATCGGCTCCATAATATAGGGTTCTTTAACGAGAGCACTAATCCAAGTTAGGTGAAGCGTGGAAAACTTTGCAAACCTTGGAATTTCCATAAGGGGTTAGCGCACATGAAGCGGCGGAAGCCGTGTATAAGATTGGGTCAAGGTACGAGTAGGCTAAAAGTGCGTAGACAAAAAGTTTGGATAACTTTATTAGATAAGTTATTAAATTTTCTGAAAGGTAGCTGAAAGTTAGAGGTATGCAAAATCCTCTACAAGATTTGTCTGTTTTAAACAGATGGGGCATATAGCGGTGAGGTCGCTCCTAATCGCTCAGGTATGTCTCCTTGGTGGTCGAATATAAGAGAAGGTTATTACCAGCAACCCGAAGGGGTGTTATTCATAGATATAATTAAATTATTCAATTGACAAAATCAAAAATTTTTTGTATAATATATTTATAAAATGAAACAAAAGAGAGAAAAGGAGAAAATATGGACAAGAAACAGATTGAAGGTTTGCTTTTTTATTTTGAAAAGGCAACAGATGTAAATGAAGGTATTCGTGAACAGGTTATTGATGTTTTGAATGATGCCCTGGCCCGTATTGCTGATGATGAGGCGGCAGCTGCACGTAAGCGTAAGAGTCCAAATAAGTCAGGTGTTCTTCAGCTTGACCCTGAGACTTATGCAGTTATTGCAGAATTTGCAACACAGAAGGAAGCCCTTGCCGCAATTGGTCAGGAAGGTAAGTCAGGCGTGGGTGATGCCTTGAATGGAAGAACTAAGACCCATAATGCTTATGGATTTGCTTGGTGCTTCAAGGATGAATATCCTACATTTCTTGCTTCTCGTGAGCAGTAATCATTATTAAATTGTTAAGAACAGGCTTTTGTTATTTTTCCCTGTTAAAAAAGAAAAATAATAAATTTTTATCTTTATAACCGTTTAAAATTAAAACGAAAACGAGAAATTTGCATTTATTAAAAATTTTTGATATAATATTTTTATAAGATAAAGGAAATGGCAACGCCTT
>ODAI013093988.1_pt1 | contig 23246 bp, 12 predicted proteins | sample 1539321 | NCBI WGS metagenome assembly ODAI01 (sample SAMN02144231, study PRJEB22623) | gut metagenome | biome: sheep rumen | host: Ovis aries | place: New Zealand | reverse complement strand
TGATGATAGGAGCGATGTTTATTATAGCTCTCAAGTCCGATGTACCGAATATCATTAATTATAAGACTGCCATAACGAATGAATACGCGGCCTGGGAGCAGGAGCTTTCGGAGCGTGAGGCCGCGGTCAGGGAGCGGGAGGCAGAGCTGGAAATATATTGAATATAATAGGAAACGGATTCATTCGTTTCCTATAAACCTGTTTACGATACCGGGGGAAGGATATGGAGAGAATAAAGGTACTTGTTGTAGATGATGAAAGCAGGATGAGGAAGCTTGTAAAGGACTTTCTTGTCAAAGAGGGCTATGAGGTCCTTGAGGCGGCTGACGGAGCAGAGGCACTGGATATTTTTTATGAGGATAAGGATATATCCCTGATGATCGTAGATATAATGATGCCGAAGGTGGATGGCCTTACTGTCGTAAAGGAGGTCAGGGAGTCCTCTAAGGTCCCTGTTATCATGCTTACTGCCAAGGGGGATGAAAGAGATGAGCTTAAGGGCTTTGAGTACGGGGTGGATGAATATATTTCCAAGCCCTTTTCTCCAAAGATCCTTGTGGCAAGAGTGAACGCGATCCTCAGAAGGAGCAATGTCCTTGAACAGGAGGATAAGATCGAGGCCGGAGGCATAATCCTTGACAAGGCCGCGCATCAGGTGATAGTTGACGGGAAAAAGATAGAGCTGAGCTTTAAGGAATTTGAGCTTCTGACATACTTTATGGAAAATCAGAACATAGCTCTGTCTCGTGAAAAGATACTCAATAATGTGTGGAATTATGATTACTTCGGGGATGCCCGGACCATAGATACTCATGTTAAGAAGCTGAGGAGCAAGATAGGGGAAAAGGGAGAATGCATAAAGACTATCTGGGGAATGGGCTATAAGTTTGAACCGTGAGAAGGGCTGTTTTAAAGGAGGTCAGAGATGAGATTTTCGGATACTGTTTACACATTGAATGACGGCAGCGTCCTGCCGGCAATAGGCTTCGGAACCTATAACGAGGAATTTCAGGATAATTTAAGGCCTATAAAGGAGGCTATAGACGCGGGCTACAGGTTTTTTGACACGGCTTCCCTCTACGAGACCGAGAAATATCTGGGACAGGCAGTTAAGGAGAGCGGCATTCCCCGTGAGGATTTTATCATCGAGACTAAGCTGTGGATCGACGAGATGGGAAGGGACGGTGTAAGGGCTGCCCTTGACAGGTCCTTAAAAAGGCTTCAGACGGATTATGTGGATATATATATGATACACTGGCCGAGGGAGACCGGGGAGCTGTCGGAGAACTGGAAGGAACGGGATATCGAGACCTACGCCGCAATGGAGGAGGAGGTAAGGGCGGGCAGGGTAAGGCGCCTCGGCCTCAGTAATTTCCTGCCTCATCATCTGCACAATATCCTTGAAAACTGCAGTATAAAGCCGGTGGTGGACCAGCTTGAGCTGCATCCGGGCTATTCCCAGGAGGCGGCCGTAAGCTACTGTAAGGAAAATGATATCCTTCCGATGGCCTGGAGCCCTCTCGGAAGAGGCAGGGAAAACGCTCTTATGGGCAATGCCATCCTTAAGAAGCTTGCGGATAAATACGGAAAGAGCATACAGCAGGTCAACCTGAGATTCCTTCTGCAGAAGGGGATACTCCCCATTCCGAAGGCCACCTCAAGGGAGCATATAATCGCGAATACTGAGGTGTTTGACTTTGAGCTTACACAGGATGAACTCTGGATTTTGAGCACCATGCCGCAGAATGGCTGGCTGGGGGAGCATCCTGATTTTGTGATTCCGACAAAAAGGAGCAATCCGGACAATATCTGAGCCATGAAGCATTCTATAAAAAAACAGTTCACGCTGATAGTCGGCGGGGTGATGATCGGACTTCTGGCCTTAATGTGGATAGCCAACGTTGTTTTCCTGAGCCCGTTTTACATACGGCGCAAGGAGGCTTTGCTGATCAGGGCATACGATGAGATCGATTCACAGATGAAGGCGGGGGACATTAATTCCACTGATTTTGATACACAGTTTTTATCTCTCGCAAGCACCAACAATCTTGAGATAATAATACTGGATACCGATACCGAGACCGTAAAGGCGACCACCAAGGATAATAATATGCTTGCCAGGCGCCTTATAGAGTATGTCATCTACGGTCCGCCGGATGCGGAGGAGATCATCACGACCTCAAACTACATGATACAGCGCTCAAAGGACCGGGCGGTACAGCTTGAATATCTTGAGCTGTGGGGCTTTTTAGGGGATGGGAAGATGCTCCTTATAAGGACCCCGGTAGAGGGGATCAAGGACAGTGCGGCCATTTCCAATACGCTCCTTGCCTATATAGGAATAGTGGTCATCGCCGTGGGCATGATAATCGTATGGTATGTGGCCAAAAAGGTCACAAGACCCGTGCTGGAGCTTGCGGATATTTCCGAGAGGATGACGAACCTTGATTTCGAGGCCAAGTACAAAAGCCACGGGGACAATGAGATCGATCTTCTGGGCAGCAATATAAACAAGCTTTCGGAGAAGCTCCAGTCAACGATATCGGAGCTTAAAAGCGCAAACATCGAGCTTTTGAAGGATCTCGAGCGGAAAACAGAGATCGATGAGATGAGGAAGGAATTCCTTTCCAATGTATCACATGAGCTGAAAACTCCGATAGCGCTGGTGCAGGGCTACGCGGAGGGCCTTAAGGACAATGTGAACTCCGATGAGGAAAGCCGGGAATTCTACTGTGACGTTATAATAGACGAGGCCGCAAAGATGAACCGGCTGGTCATGAGTCTTTTGGAGCTCAATCAGCTGGAGAGCGGGGATGATAGTGTGTCGATGGAGCGCTTCGACATCATCGCCCTGATAAAAAGCTGCATACATTCCGTTGAGATACTGCTTGAGCAGAATGATATAAGCCTTTCCTTTGATGAGAGCGGGCCGGTCTATGTATGGGCGGATGAGTTTAAGACAGAGCAGATCATAAATAATTACCTTTCAAATGCCATCCACTACGCTAAAGGCGAGAAAAGGATCGAGATAAAGGCAGAGCCTCTGGGCGATATCGTTCGTATAAGCGTGTTCAATACAGGTGATCCCATACCGGAGGAGGCAGTTGACAAGCTATGGACCAAATTTTATAAGGTAGATAAGGCAAGGACCAGAGAATATGGCGGGACCGGGATCGGTCTTTCCATAGTCAAGGCGATAATGGACAGCTTTAACCAGAAATACGGAGTGGAAAACCGCGAAAACGGGGTGTCGTTCTGGTTTGAGCTGGATGCTAAGAGCCAGGAGGTAAAGGCTTGCGTATGAATTTTCTTAAAAAAACATCTTATATGAGGGTAAGGGCAGCTGCGGCAGGAGTCATGCTTGCGTTTATGCTATCCGGGTGCAACAGTGACGACGATATAATACTGGCTGAGGGTACCGAGGACGAACAGCTTAAGCTGGTAGCGGAATACGCGGCGGGGGTCCTCTTAAAATATGACAGGTCGCATTCCAACGGCCTGACCGTCGCCGTGCCCGAGATCCCCATCGCGGGAGAGCCGGTGGATATAAGCGAGCCTCTTCCCGAAGAAACAGCACCGGATATGCCGGGGCCTTCGGGGGACATACCGGGGCAGGGGCCCGAGGGCCCGCAGGGAGGACCGGAGCCTTTGGAAGGGGGTCCCGGTCAGGCAGCTGTCTCTATAGGGCAGGCTCTGGGGATACCGGAATTTGATGTCGTGTATACAGGAAGCGAGATAAAGGACAGCTATCCCGACACCTCGGTTTCTGAGGATGTCATGCTGTTTTCTCTTCAGGCGGAGCCGGGAGAAAAGCTCCTGATACTGCATTTCGACCTTGCGAACAATACCGGGGCCGACTTAAAATGCAGCCCGATCGAGAGTGATGTAAAGATAAGGCTTATGATAAATGAGTCGGAAAGGCTTAATCAGCAGATGACGATCCTGATGAATGACCTGAAATCCTTTGATGATACCATCGCTTCCGGGGAATCCCGTGATACGGTGCTTGTTTTTTACCTTGATGACACCTTAACGGACAGCATAGAGACCATGTCCCTTCTGATAATAGGACCCGATGGGGAAAGCACCTTTCCACTTGTTTGACACTATGTCAATGTATTATTTGACATAATGCCCATGAATTGTTGAATTTAAAGCCGAACAGTATTATAATGACCTACGGTTTGCTTATCAAATATAAACCAGGAGCTAATCTCATGAAAAAAAGAAAATCGCTTAAGAGATCATTACTGATAAGGATCATTATTTACGTTGCGGTCATAATCGTTATCATTACGCAGATCAGTATCAAGCTTGCGGCAGATAATATTGAGTCTCAGCTTAACAGGATACTGGCCCTTGAATCCGTTGACTGCTCAAAGGAAATATCGACCTGGTGGAGCTCTGTCGCGGAAAGGGTAAGACAAACCTCGAACGTGATAAAGAATATTCCGGAAATGTCCTACGAGGATACGCTTGCCATGCTGCTTGCGCTCACCGAGCAGGACCCCGATTCACAGGATATCTACATGGCTTACGGGGACACCTCCAGATTCCTTGACGGCTCGGGCTGGGTGCCGGACGACACCTTCGTGTTTACCGACAGGGCCTGGTATCAGGGAGCTTTAAGCAGGAATGGAGAGATATATTCCTCGGAGCCCTATCTTGACGCTTCAACAGGAAAGACCTGTCTTGCCTGCTCCATACTGATACGGGATAATGTGGTGCTGAGCAGCGATGTGACCTTTGATAAGGTAGAGGAGAGGCTGAAGGGCTTCAGCTCCATTTCCCCGGACGTCAGATATTATGTTGTAAACAAGGATACAAAGGATATTCTTATAAGCAATATGACAGAGCTTAATGGCCAGAGCCTTGACGGAAGCTCCGATGCGGTATGCAGCGGCCTTTCGGGGATATTCGGCTCCTTAAACACCACGGCGACTGCGGATGGGAGCAGAGTGATCACCGCTAAAACAGGAGCCGGTTCGATGATGTTTACGGCTACTGATATCGCAGGAACCTCCTGGGTGATAGTGAGCGCTGTTCCTTCATCTATTCTGAGCAACAGTATTTTAAGGGTTATGTTCATAACCTTTGCGAGCGCGATACTGCTGCTTATACTGATATCGGCACTCCTTTATGTAAGCCTGAGCAGGGCCATCAACCCCGTTTCCAAGGTCACGGACAGGATCACGGATATAAGCAGGGGCGATTTCACCGTTACCATCGAGCCTGAGGGAAATAATGAGATAACTACTCTGAGCGAGAGCTTAAACGAATATATCAGCAAAATGCGGTCCACGCTGAACACTCTTTCCGGGATATCCGGACAGATGAACAACAGTGCGGGGCAGTGCTATGATATTTCCCATACGCTGTCGAGTGCCAATCAGAATCAGGGAGAATCCATAGAACGGCTCAATTCAACGCTTTCTGATATGGATCATTCCATTGAGGATATAGCGCACGCGGCTACGGAGCTTGCCTCTACCTCGGGAAGCCTTGCACGGAACGCGGAGGAAGTAAGAAAGCTCTGTGATGAAACACTTGCCGCGTCGGTACAGGGCAAGGAAGAGATGCATACAATGACGAAGAATGTAAGTACGCTTAATTCTACGATAGGCGAGCTTACCGCGCTTATCCGCCAGACGGCAAGATCCGTAGAGGAGATCAACGGGATAACGGATACCATAAACGCCATATCCGCTCAGACGAATCTGCTTTCCCTTAACGCTTCGATCGAGGCTGCAAGGGCCGGTGAGCTCGGAAAGGGCTTTGCCGTTGTCGCTACGGAGGTAGGGCTTCTTGCCAACCAGTCTTCTGATGCGACCGAGACTATCCGCGGTCTTGTTGACGATATCGCAAAGAATATTTCCGATATTAATGCGAAGGCTGATGCCTGCGTTAAGGATATGGAGGCCTGCTTAAGCGGCGTGGACGAGGCAAACGGATCCTTTGACAAGATATACGAGGATGTTGCGAGAGCGACGGACGGGGTAGTGGAAATAGCCGGCGGAATAGAAAAGATCAATGCTGTCGCGTCAAACAATGCTGCCACCACGCAGGAACAGGCATCACGTATCAGCGAGGTGATAGAGCTGAGCAACAGGATAGTAACGGAAAGCGGCAAGCTTAAGGAAGAAACGGAGAATATCACGGGGATCTCAGAGGATCTGAACCAGTACTCCGTTGAGATAAATAATGACCTGTCACAGTATACGGTCTGATCATATTCTTTCCGCAAACAGAAGCCCCGGGCCTTATTGTATGGCCCGGGGCTTTTGTTTGCTTAATGCGCGGGTGTATATCATCATAGTAATATTACCCTGATGCCGGTGAATCGTTTATTTACCGTATCTCTTATTTATGGTATGATACGGGACAGAGGCGCAATGGCGGATATATGCCATTTTGAATAAGAAAAAGTGAGGTAATGACTTTGAAAAAGCTGATAGGTATTCTGATACTGATGTCACTATTGTCCATGAAGGACTCCACTGATAAGGCGGAGGCTTTAAGGGTAAGCTTCCTGGGGCCGGAGGGAACCTATACCGAGGAAGCGGCAAGGTTCTGGTTCGGAAGCAATGAAGAGCTTATACCGAAGTCTACCGTTATGGAGGCTATTTCGGATGTTCAGACCGGCGAGGCGGACTTTGCGGTCATTCCTCAGGAAAATACACTGGGTGGCGCGGTGGTGGATTATGTGGACGCACTGATCGCGGCGGAGGATACCTTTGTTGTGGGAGAGGTGGTGCTGCCCATAAGCCAGACCCTTATGGGCGTGCCGGGAACAGAGCTTTCGGAGATCGGGACGGTCTGCTCACATCCTCAGGGAATCACCCAGAGTGCGGAGTGGAGAAGGAAGAACCTGCCTGATGCCGAGACGAAGGAAATGGGCAGTACCGCGGCTGCCGCAAGCTATGTGGCGGAGCTTAAGGATAAGACCGTTGCGGCCATTGCCGCTCCGGGGGCCGCAGAGCTTTACGGACTGGAGATCTTAGCGGAAAACGTTCAGATCACGGATACAAACAAAACCAGGTTTTATGTGCTTTCCGATGCTCCGAAAGAGGAGGACGGGCTTAGCCGGGCTGTGTTCATAGCTGACTGTGAGGGCTCAGGGATCGACGAGCTTATTGTTGCCATGAAAGAGAGCGGTCTTGAGACGGTGTTCGTCCATGACCGGCCGGAGCGAAGCATTTTAGGCAGGTATCATTTTGTGATCGAGGTAAAGGATGAAGCCGGGATATCCGACGATCAGATAGATAGGATCTGTTCAATGGAGGGGGTGCGCTTTGCAGGGTGCTTTGAAGCGACGGAAAAGAGCGTAAAGGAAACGCCGTCTGAGCCTGCCCCCGCAGAGACCGATGCCGGTCCGGAAATGGAAACAGAGGGCAGTGCTTTGGAAGGGAAGAAATGATGTCTGATATAGTGAAAAAGTGCTTTGAACATCCGGGGATCCGAAAAAAGGGGATCCTCATCATATTTATAGAGCTTGTGATATTGGCTGTCCTTTTTTTCAGGCATTTTACCTATTCCTATGAGCTTAAATTCGGTGAAGAGGATCTGAAAATAAGGGAGGACCTGACGAGGATCACAACGCCCGGATACAGGCTAGGGATCGAAGGCATATATGAGCTGACGGTGGGTTATGAGCTGTATGAGGACGATGAAGGAGATGTCACCCTTGAGATAAGGGAGATCGAGGAAGACAGATACGCCATTGACAGCGAGAAGGTACACTTAAGAAGCTATAAGAACAGCAGTGACCTGAGGCTCTACTGCCGGGGCAGCGACATAGAGGTAAAGACCTATATACAGAACAGAGATCCGCAGAAGCATGAGCTTAAGGTGAACGGAGTACAGCTCAGATATCTGAACAAAAAAAGTGCCTTATATTATTCCTTATGGCTGCTGATCTGCTTTGGGGTGATCGATTTCTTTCTGTACATGCTGTTTAACGGAGTACCATACGGAATAAGAATGATGGGCAGAAAGACAGGCTTCGGTCTCTGTGCGATCATCCTTCTGTCAAACCTCCCGATGTATGTGGATTACATCCCCGGCGGACACGATCTGGGCTTTCATCTCCTGAGAATATACGGAATAGCCAGGGGACTGCTTGCGGGAGAACAGCTTCCGGTAAGGATCCATTCCGCCATATATAACGGATACGGCTATGCCATGGGAGTATGCTACGGAGACAATTTTCTGTATCTGCCCGCATTTATGTACATCATCGGTTTTCCGCTGAGACAGGCCTATAAGGCATATGTTTTCTTTATAAATACATTGACCGTTCTGGGAAGCTATTACTGCTTTTACAGAATATCCAAAAACAGGCGGATCTCCTTTACGGGCTGTCTCGTATATTCCCTTTCTCTGTGGCGGCTTGTGGACCTTTATACCAGGGGAGCCCTGGGAGAGGCTTCCGCCATGGCATTTCTGCCTTTCATCGTGCTGGGCTTCTGGGAGCTTTTTGCAAAACAGGAGGAGGATCACACATACAAGGATAAAAGAATATCGGGAATACTGAGCCTTGCCTTCGGCTATGCGGGTATGATACAGGTACATGTGCTGAGCGTTATCATAGTAACTGTTTTTTCGATCCTGTTCTGCCTTCTGTGTCCGGACATGCTGTTTTCCGGGAAGCGGCTTTGGGATATCATGATCGCCGCTTTTTTGTGTCTTTTGCTGAGCGGAGGGGTCATGGTACCTCTTGTGGACTATTATCTCACCCAGCCCCTGCTGGTTGCCGGGGATGAACCGTATATTCAGGGAAAGGGTGTATACATATCCCAGATACTTTCCACTTATCTGCACCCGTTTGAAATGGCCAAAAGCTTTAACAGTGATACAAGGATGGCCTTTGAGATGCCGTTAAGCATCGGGTGGGCTCTGCTGCTTCCACTGTTTCTGGGCATATATTTTCTGGGTACCGGAAGGATCGAAAAGAATAAGAGAGCCCTGATAAAGACAGGGTTGCTTGCGTTTTTTTCCCTGTATATGACGCTTACCCTTTTCCCCTATGACTGGATAGCGGACAATCTGCCCTCTGTTTACAGGGTGTTGGGTGCCATACAGTTTCCCTTCAGGTTCTTCATAGTATCCACAGTGCTTGCGGCTACGGTCTTTGTGCTCTGGCAGATGGATGTCTGGAAGAACAGGGACCTGGAGATAAGGCTGGCTCTTTGTGTGGTCTGTGCCGTAGGCATATGGCAGAGCGTCGACTACATGAGCAAGTATGTCAATGAGGCGGATTATTTTACAATAACCAACGATCCGGAAGAGCAGGATATCTTTTCTTCGGACATGAGGGAGTATCTCCTTGAGGGAACGGATCCGGAGTTTGCGAAGAATAATGATACGGTGGAGGCAGAGGGTGAGCTTGAGATCCTTGAGGTAAAAAAGGGAGACCTTGATTACGATATCACCGTAAACAATCCTGTTTCGGATATGGGCTTTTTTGAGGTTCCTGTTTTTGCCTATAAGGGCTTTACGGCTTTATCCGAGGAGGGAAAGCTTGATATCTCCTACGGCAAAAGCAGCAGGATAAGGGTTGCGGTACCGGGTGATTACAGCGGCCTGATCAGGATAAGGTTCAAGGAGCCTTTTTACTGGCGCGCAGCCGAGATCATCTCTGTCCTTTCCTGGCTGGGGCTTTTCGTCTGCTGTATTTATTTATACCGGAAGACAAAAGGAAAACCGGTATACGTTGGAAACTGACGGACGGGCTCCCTCAATATGAGCCGGCTTCCTAAGCCGGTTTGTCGGATATTGTACATTTTTGGTTGTGCAGTATTTCTCTATATGTTAAAATATACATAAACCGCAAAAGAATAAAGGGTATGACGGTGTACCACCTGACAGAGCGCCAACTCTGCCAGGCAGGGCATAGTGTCACAAGCACTACACCATACAGACTCATCTGTGATACACACGCAAGTGACATTATATAACATTTGACTTTGCTTTACAAGAAAACTGCGTGCCGGAAAACAGGTGTGGTTTGTGTATTTCTGAATATGACAGGTGAAGTGCGCATATGCATTTCACCTGTTTTTCTTTTGCGGTGTATGTACAGCCATTTCCGGATAAAGGAAACAGGTCATCCGGCTGATAATGCGGTTTTTTACGGAAAGACAGTATAAGGCGTATGAAACAGGGCAGCAGAGCATCGAAGCAGGAAAAGAAACAGGGCAGAAGAGAACGCACGGAGCAAAACGGGAACAGTCGGCAGAATGAGTACCGGTTATCGGTAAGGTTGCTGTTTATGATCTTTGGATTTGTTACTGTTCTGGTCGTAGGGATTTATTTTCTGTCGGAGGGAAGATACTCTGCGGCGACCATGCGGCTGCGCCGGATCGAGGGAACCGTAAGCCTGGAAGAAGAGGGCATCGTCCGGACGATCATTCGAAATATGAAGCTTCATGACGGAAATGCATTGAAAACGGAACAGAAAAGCCTTGCGTCGATCAGTCTGGACGACACCAAGCTCGTTACTCTGGAGGAGCTTTCGCGAGCAGAGTTTTATCAGAAGCGAAAGGAGCTGGAATTAAAACTGACGGACGGAAGGCTTTTTTTTGATGTAAGTAAAAAGCTGGAAAATGATGAAACCTTCGATATCCGTACCTCGACCATGGTTGTCGGGATCCGTGGTACGACCGGCTATGTATGTGTTGATGAAGAAGGACATGACGGGATCTTTCTGTTAGACGGAAAAGTACATCTGACCGGCATCAATCCCGTCACCGGAGAAACAAAGGAAATTGATGTAGAGGCCGGAGAACGGGCGTGGACATATCTGTATTATGACAGAGAAAAGGATACCGTGACCTTCGAGAAAGAGAAGCTTGCGGAGGAAGACATTCCTGTTTCCGTTGTAGTAAAGCTGGCCCAGGACGAACAGCTCCTTGATAAGGTCTGTGAAGAGACCGGCTGGGACAAGGAAAAGCTTCTTGATATTGCCGAGGAGGCAACTGAGGAGGATGTTTATGGTGACAGTGAGGTCTCTGTTTTTCATTACAGGAACAGTGAAGCCCTGAGGCGCTGGGGGATCGGGGACGGATCGAAAACGGAGGCAGAGCCTGAACCGGATAAGGCCACTGTTTCCGGCACGCCGACGCCTGCTGTTTCTTTGATGCCGATACCTTCACCGACACCGGCCTCGACGGACGGGGACGGGAATTCTCCGGCAGCTTCATCGGAGACCGGGGAGGTAACCGCTCCTACATCCACCCCTGCCGCTGCCGCTAATCCTGCACCGTCATCAGCCTCGGAAAGCAGCCGTACCGGTTCTGCAGCTCCTTCCCCCACTTCGTCACCCGGTTCAGCGTCGGGAGCGGGTTCCGGCTCAGGCAGTGGAAATACGGGAAGTCAAGCAGTGAACGGGCCGACGGGGACACCTTCATCCGGTGCTGCTTCGGGGAATGGTTCCGAATCGGGAAACACAGATACGGTGAAACCGACACCTACCCCTACCCCTACCCCTACTCCTACTCCTGAGCCATCGGATGAGGAGGAGCGTGTCTCGTCAGATACTGCTTCGGTGAAGCTTACTGCGGTCTCTGATGCCGGGAAAATGCTGGCCGGTGCACAGATAAGGCTTTTCAGCGCAAAGCCTAAGACAGGCGGACAGGATGCGGGAATTGCCTATGGCGGACATGTATATTATGAGTATGGCACTTATACGTCAGACAGCAGGGGCGTGTTCAGGATTACCGGACTTCCCTTTAACGAATACCTTTATATCGAAGAAAGTGCGCCTGCGGGCTACCGTACCGATGCGCAGGCAAGGAGAGGAAGCTACCACTATTTATTTACATTAAAACGGAGCGACGCCGGAAAAACAAAGGATCTGGGGGTTATACGGTACCACAATGATTGATACTCAGGCTTAGGTTACGCTTCCGATAATAGTAGCCGGTAAACCGGACTCGCAAACCCATTTTCGTACATCTGACTGAAAGAAACGACAGTAAATTTTGTTCGCGGGTATAGCAGTTACTGCTCCGGAAGGTTGATCAAATGGAAAACAACAATCAGAATCAATGGAAGCATGAGAATAGCGGGAAAAACACAGCTGCCAGCTTTGTAAGAAAGCAGCTGCTTAAGGTTTGCCTGCTTTTTTGCTGGGCGGTTGCTCTGCTTATCTCGGGCAGATATGTTTTGTTCGGAACCCGTTCAGCTGCCGCACCCGAAACCGCGGAACCGGTATCGACCGCTCAGGCTCCGGAAGAACTGGAATTGTCGGAGCAGGAAGGACCGAGATCAGAATCTATTGATAACGATGTTATATATACGAAATTCTTTGGGGTGGATACGTATCTGGCAGAGTCAGGAAGTATTCAGCTGAAGGTAACAGATGCAGAAAATGAACCTATCACTGGAGCCGAATTTGCGTTGTACAGGGATGCAGAGCCTAACGGAGAAGTGTCAGCAGCCAATCTCATTAATACATATAATTCAAATGAGTCGGGGATTATCACTGTTGGTCTTCCTGAAGCCGCCCAGGGTGATCGATATTTCTTTATTCAGGAAAATGCACCGGCAGGATATGAATATAACGCTGGTACAAAGTATTATTTTGAAGTACTTGAGGATGGCAGTTTTCAGCCGCAGTCATTGACTGTGACGAATACAAGAAAAAAAGGAAGCGTTACGATTTCAGTGGCCTGGCCGGGACGAACGGAACCTCACAACGGGGAAATGAGAAATGTTCCGATGAAGAATGTTTCTCTAACCCTTAAAAGTGATAGTGGTAATAACTATAAAAAAATGACGGAGACAGACTCGGAAGGTATTGCTTCGTGGACGGATCTGGACTGGGGTGATTATATTATCGGAATAACAGTTATCGGCGCTGAGGGTGGGGAAATATTTTATGATAGGAAACTTGCCTTTACCATCGGTGCCGATAATATTGATCAGATGTTTACCGGAGAAAATCAGTATCTGCCTGCTGTTTTAAAAACAGTTATCGAAGTTAAGGACAAGATCACGCAGGAACCCCTGCCGGATGTTCATTTTCATCTGTATCTGAAGGATCAGCCCGATGCGGAGGGACAACTCATAGAATCAATTCTTTGCCGCACGAATGCCGATGGGATCGTATATTTTGGGACAGACTATTCCGGAGAGGACAGTTTATGGTTGGGGCCTGTTTTACCTTCCGATGGATCATGGAATTATGTTTATTACCTGACAGAACAAGCGCCTGAAGGATATGAAGAATATTCTGAGGAGATCCAATTTGCCGTGAGTGAGCCAGAACCATTCGTAAGTGAGCAGGAAAATGAAAAAGTACTTACTGCAATTGGAAGAATCGAGCAGGAACCGCAAGCAGGCAGCGTTCATGTACAGTTTTATGATGCTGAAGAAAGAAGTGGCGCGGAAAGCCTTTCAGGCGCTGCTGTGAAGCTATTTCTTGCCAGGGAAACCGGTATTGAGGACGTAACTTCACAGTATTCGTCAAGTGCGAATTATTCATCGGAAATAGAGGCGTTTATTTCAACTGCAGATGGTATTACCATAGATAAGTTGTCGCTGGGAAATTACTATTTCAGTGAGGTTACTGCCCCGATCGGCTATTATGTTCCGGGAAAAGAACCAGAAAATGTGCAGAATAACCAATTTGCATTTATAATTGACGGAAAACGGGAAAGCAATTCCGAGTATGATGCTGAAGTAGAAATACAGCAGACAAAAAAGAAGGGAGTTGTTACCTTAACAGTAACAGATTTCAATTCCCATGAGCCGTTAGCCGATGCGATATATACGCTGTACTATTCTACACCCCGCTCGGAGTTGTCGGATACTTTATACAATCTATTTGGCAGATCTGTATTAGAATTAGGCACCTATACAACAAAACCCGATGGAACAATTACGGTACCTGATCTGCCTTGGGATACCTATTATTTTGTCGAGACAGAAGCACCGGCTGGGTATGTTTTGGAAAGCGAAGCTTTGATTCCGTTTGAGATTGGGGTGATTGCTACAGAAGTCGAAGAGAAAAAAGAACAATTTGAGGTCAATGTTACCGCCTTTGGCCGGAGAGGTACAGGATCAATTAAGCTGATCCTTACAGATGGTAATAGCAACCCCCTGAAGAACGGAGTCTTTGAGCTTTATAAACGCGGCGAGGATGAGGATTCTCAGTATCTTACTGTCGGTGAGTTTACTACGGATGCGAATGGAGAAATCACAGTCAGCGATTTGCCTTGGGGCAGCTATTACTTCAGGGAAATCAAGGCACCGGAAGGGTATTATGAAAGTACAGGGGATTATAGTTTTACGGTGACCGATGATGGAGGAGAAATCAAAATCCTGGAACTCAATAATGAAAGAAAAACCGGCAGTGTGCGATTAAGGGTCATCAGTGATGAGGATATCCCTGTCCCGCTTCCCGGTGCAAAGTTTAAATTGTATTCAGAAGACGGTACCGGTCTGGATATAACTGAGAGTTATTCAGGCGGCAGAGAGACTTTTTCGACCAATGAGGACGGGTATATAATAATTCAAGATCTCCCGTTTGGAAACTACTATTTAATAGAAACAGAACCTCCGGCCGGTTATGAGCTGACGTATAACACAAGAACAAATTTAACCATCAGTGAAGCTGGCTATAATGAAGAAACGGGATCAATAACGGTGTTTGAAACCATTACTAATAGCAGGATACTTGGTTATGTCAGATTACAGAATGTTTTCGTTGACGGGAGCCCTTCTGATCTGTCCGGAATTGTGTATGAGCTGTTCGACGTTGATACAAACGTTATTCTGGGAGAATATCAAAGTAATGAATATGGTGAGGTATCAGTAGGGCCTCTGCCCTTTGGAACATATTATTTCAAAGAGATAAGTCTGCCCGAACATCTGTTGCGTGAGGGATATGTTATCAATACCGAAAGACTGAGGTTCGAGATAACAGAATCACTGTCAGTTGAAAACGCAATACTTTTAAATTTCCTGCATGTTCCGACAGGTACTGTCAGTATAACAGTCAATTTGGAATGGGTGTTGCCGCGGGACAGAAATGGTGTTGCGCAGATGGATTATCCTACCGTTACATTGGATGTATACGGATATTCAGAGAAATACCCCGAGGGCAAGTTGCTTGCTTCACAGGAGGTCAGGGGGGATATAGGCTCCTATACGTTTACAGGGCTGCCTAAATATGATGAGGGAGGGATGGAATATACCCTTAAGGTACGAGAAAGAGAAACAGAGACGATAGAGGATTTTGCTGTATCATATGAACAGGATAATACTGATTCCGTTACGATCCGGCATAAAGTAATACAAAAAAATACCAATATTAGGGTTGGCTTGAATTGGATGATTCCGCAGGAAAGCGGTTTTTCTGCTGCTGATGCAACGATTCATTTACTGCGGGATGGTGTGGATACCGGAGTCAGTGTGGTGACGCAAGCTGACTATGTGTTTGAGAATCTTGAGAGATACGACCTGAGTACCGGAATTGAATATTTATATACTATTTCCGTGGAGGCTCCGGGATTTTTGACTGAGATTACGGGAGTATCCGATTACGCAGTCCGGCTGACTCCTGTTCAGGATCCCTTCGAGATCAGAGGATCCGTAAGCTGGAGCGGTGATGAGGATGCTTCTCGTCCTTCAGTTACTGCTTTGCTTTACAGGGACGGCAGTTTGTACAAAGAGGATACGGTGGATGCTGACGGCTCCTTCAGCTTTACGGATCTGTATGTCTATGCTCTGGGAGAGGACGGGGATGCGGGGGATGGTCATGTCTATAACTATGCGATAAGGCAGAGAGGAGCGGAACGTTATTCTGCGGTCATAACATATGGAGAAGGCGGGAATTCTTTTTATGATAGCACGAACATTGTACGAAGCGGATCGGAGCGGTATCTTCCGGTCAACGTTCAGAATACATTCAGGACCAGCCGTATCAGTATATCTGCGGAAAATGGGATGGGAGAACCGCTTGTCGGAGCCCGATTGAAAATTCTTGATGAATCCGGAGCGATTGTAGATTCATGGATATCAACCGGGACGCCTCATGCTACAGAGGGATTGCCGGACGGAGAATACAGAATTGTTTCCTTATCAGAACCGGCCGGGTATAATCGTCCCTCTGATTATATATTCTCTATATCTGAGGCAACATGGGAATTTACGATTACAATACGATATACCGCTGAAACCGGCGCCGTCAGGCTGACAGTAAAGGACGATAACGGAGCGGTCATCCCGGGCGCAAGATATGAATTGTTTTCCAGGATACCGCGTAACAGCGTTCAATCAATTGGTGTTCTATACAATAATAATCCTTACTACAGTTATGGAACATATAACTCGGATGAAAATGGGGAGATCATTGTGGATGGGCTTCCCTGGGATGATTACTATTTTGTACAGACAGAAGCTCCGGAAGGATATGGGCTGAATGTGGATGGTAACGGAGATCCGATCGTCTATTCTTTTGCAGTCAGTGCTGCGACGGCGGGCACTGTTCAGCCGTTAGAATCACGAGTGATAGCCGGCGTTCCGATTCCGACAGCAGAACCCACGGTCGTTCCGACATTGGAGCCGGTACCGTCACCGACTGTAACGCCGGTGCCGACCCCGACAGTAATACCAACGCCGACTACACGGCCGACCCCGACTATACTGCCTGCCCCGACCCCGACAGTGGTACCCATACCGACTCCGGAGATCGAACCAACACCGACACCGGTATTGCCACCGGATTTAAGCGGCAGTGTTACTCTTTATGTGCGGAGAACAAGTGGCGGAACGGGGCTCTCCGGAGCCGATTTAAAGCTTTACAGGGTGGACAATGATATTCTTGAGACATTGACACGTATAGGCACATATACAAGTGGCGTTAACGGGAGAGTAGACGTTCAGAACCTGTCCCTTGGAAAATACTATTTCGTACAGACAAAAGCCCCTTCAGGGTATCGTGCGGATAACAGAGCTGTTTCATTTGAGCTGACGAACAGCAAGAGCGAAGCCGTCGTGGAATTCTCTGAAAAATGATTATCCGGGCGGAAAACCGGATCGTAACGGGAGTATCGGCGGTTCATGCTTTCGTTAATGTATTATCGCAAACGAATTAAATTAAATTCGTTTACGATAACCGCTCCGCGAAGATGCACACGGATTTTGTAAGGGAATATGCGGCCTTCAGCCGACAAAATCCGGCACAGGAAACGCTCAAAACGCAAGCGTTTTGTTCGTTCCCCATACTAAGGGTTTAACGAAAAGAGAATATGATGAATACTTCCGCAAAAAACCTGATCCGAAATCTGAGCATCGCCCTTTTGGGGGCGGTGCTTGTAGTTATTCTGGCAGGGGCGGGAGCCTTAAAGCGGCTTGACCGCTGGGTACAGGATCTGCTGTTTCAAAGGCCGGGAGCTGTTCCGGCGGATATCGTTGTCATTGGGATCGATGAAGAGGCGCTGACAAGGCTTGGAGGTTACGGAACCTGGGACCGGAATATCATGGCACAGGCTCTCGAAGCGCTTTCGGCCGATCATGACAGGCTTCCGGCGGTCGTTGCCATTGATACCCTGTACGTGGGAGAGACCGAACCGGAGGCGGATAAGCATCTTGCAGAGGCGGCAGGAGCGCTCCCCGCTGTCGTTACGGCCTCCTCCGCTGCCTTTGGGGAGGAGGTCAGGGTGAATGAAAGCGGAGGCTTCTCATTAGATAACTATGTTATCGTTCAATATGAGGAGCCCTTTGATGCTCTGCGGGAAGTGTCCACAGTGGGGCATATCAATGCCATGCTCGATATGGACGGCATTATGCGCCACGGGCTTTTGTATGTCGAACCGGAGAGCGGCCGCCGCGTCTATTCGCTTTCTTTTGAAGCCGCGAGGCTATATTTGGAGCAGCAGGGAGAGCAGATCAGACTGCCCTATACCGATGCCCGGGGTGATTTTTATATTCCGTTTTCGGCAAGGCCCGGAACCTATTACGACGGAGTGTCTGTCGCCTCTCTGATCGCTGGAGAGGTTCCGGCGGATTACTATGAGGGAAAGATAGTGCTGATCGGTCCCTATGCGGCGGGGCTGCAGGATGCTTACTTTACCCCCGTTGACCGGGCGGAGCAGATGTACGGGGTAGAGCTTCAGGCAAATGTGATCCAGATGTTTCTTGACAACAATTTTAAACGGGAGGCATCGGGCGGGCTTCAGCTGTTATTTTTGTTCCTTCTTTGCCTTTTATTGTTTTTCCTGTTTCAGATCATGTCCATCATCCCATCCTCGATCCTTTGTGCCGCATCGGCAGCAGGCACCATTGTTTTTCCGATGCTCTTATATCGGAACGGGCTTATCACGCATCCTCTGTGGTATCTGTTCGGCACGGTTTTTCTGTATATTGTATCCATCGCAATCCGTTATATCAGTGCAGCCCTTGAGAAGCAGCAGGTCACCAGGACCTTTGAGAGGTATGTAGCGCCTCAGATCGTAAAGGAGATCCTGAAGGAGGGAACGGAAAATCTGTCCCTTGGGGGCAGGCTGTGCGAGATAGCGGTGCTGTTTGTGGATGTCAGGGGCTTTACGACTATGTCGGAGCGAATGTCGCCGGAGGAGGTGGTTTATATTCTGAACAGATATCTTACCATGACCAGCGGCTGTATCGAGAAAAACCGGGGTACTCTTGATAAGTTTGTAGGAGATGCGACCATGGCATTCTGGGGTGCGCCCCTTGCCGAGCCCGACAGTGTGTATCTTGCCGTAAAGACCGCGCAGGATATCGTTGACGGGGCGGAGAGGCTTTCTGAGGATCTGAAGGAAGAGATCGGTGAGGAACTGCGGGTAGGTGTCGGTGTGCATTTCGGGCCGGCTGTCGTAGGAAATATGGGGTCTGAGCGGCGCATGGACTTTACCGCCATCGGAGATACGGTGAATACGGCGGCAAGGCTCGAGGCGAACGCTCCGGGAGGAAAGGTCTATATAAGCAGAGCCGTGGCGGATGCGCTTTCAGGGCGGATCAAGGCAGTTTCCCTTGGGGATACGGTCAGGCTGAAGGGCAAGAAGGAAGGCTTTGAGGTTCTAGAACTACGGGAGATCATTACGCTATGAAGCATTATTCTGTGAACAGGCTGGCAAAGATCGCGATCTCGCTTACGATAGAGAAGGATCTGGACAATCTTCTGGACGCGATCCTGAAGGAAGCGATGCAGCTGACCGGCTGCGACGGCGGCACGGTATATATTTATGATCCGGAGAATGATTGTCTGCACTTCCATCGCATGATAACGATCTCAAAGGGGATATCCTCCGGAGGTCACGATAGCAGGATCACGCTGCCGCCTGTAAAGCTGACCAGAAAGAATGTCTGTGCCTGCTGTGCCATGGATAATAAACGAATCAATATCGAGGATGTTTATAAATCAGATGTCTATGATTTTTCCGGCGCGCAGAAGTATGACAGCCTGAACGATTACCGGACTGCTTCCATGCTGGTGATCCCGATGGAGGACAGCAGAGGGGATGTTATCGGAGTGCTGCAGCTGATCAATGCACTTGATGAAGCCGGAAATACGATTGCGTTCTCTGAGGAATATGAAGAGATCATCGCCGCACTGGCTTCGCTTGCGGCCATCAGTATTACAAACAGAAGACTGGCGCAGGATGTTTCGGATATTCTGCATTCCTTCGTACAGGTCATGGTGGAGGCGGTGGATAAAAGGACGCCTTATAACGCTTCCCATACCAGACATATGGTGCGATATGCGGAGCGCTTTCTTTTATGGCTTGACGAGACGGAGCATCCCTTAAGGTTTTGTGAAAATGATAAGGATCCGTTTTTGATGAGCGTGTGGCTTCACGATATCGGAAAGTTGGTGGTGCCGCTTACGATAATGGATAAGCCTGACAGGCTGGGAGCATCCCTTGAGACGATAAAGAGCAGGATCGAGATCGCAAGGCTTATGGTAAGGATAGAGGGCTTAAAGTGTCCCCCGGAGCAGAGGAGGTTTGAGGAGGAAGAGAGGGCGCTCTGCAATGCCTGGGATCAGATACTGGAAGCTAATCGGGCCCCGTTTCTTCGTGAGGACCGGATAAACGAGCTGACAGAGCTGTCAAAGCTTCGCTGTACTGCGATCGATGGAGATATCATACCTCTTCTGACGGAGGATGAGCTTGCCGCGATCACGGTCAGGAAGGGAACGCTTACGGAAACGGAGCGGAGGGAAATGGAAAAGCATGTGCAGTATACCGCGGATTTCCTGAACAAGATGAAATTCGGAGGATATTACGGGAAGGTTCCGGAGTGGGCCTCCTCTCATCATGAGCTCCTGGACGGAAGCGGCTACCCGGAGCATAAGACGGCGGAGGAACTGCCAAAGGAGGTAAGGCTGCTTACGATCCTTGATATTTTCGATGCGCTGACGGCGGAGGACCGGCCATATAAGCCGCCTATGCCGAAGGATAGGGCTTTTATCATACTTCATGATATGGCCGCAGAGGGTAAGCTTGATGAGGAGCTTGTCCGTGCCTTTGAAGAGAGCAGGGCATGGGACTTTACAGGCTGACATAACCGGCAATGAACACCCGGATCGATCAAAACAGATTTATGATGTCAGCTTCGTATAATATAAGCTTTGACGGCCACTTACCTTTCCGGCACTCAAGCTTACTGCTTTTTGTCGGAGTAAGCTACAATGAAAAGATAAAGAAGCACGATGTAACAGTTCACCAAAGGATGAACTGTTACGAAACAGAAGCTGAAAACGAAGGCTGAAAGTAGAAAAGCATTGAAACCCGCTAGTTGTAATGATATACTGTAATCAGTTCAAGGGCAGCAAAGCCCGTTTAGCATGATGGCGGTTCCGCCGGTTCCTGAGCGCACGCTCGATAAAGCTCATGCTATTTCACAAACACAGGTAGCAGGAGCTTGACGTATGGCTCCTGGGTTAATTGTTTCGGGAAAGGAGACATATGTAAATGAAAAGGAAAAAGAGAAGGGCCGGTAGAGCCAATCGGAACTATAAGGATACGGTTTTCAGGCTTCTGTTCGAGGAAGACCGCAATGAACTGCTTCAGCTGTACAATGCGCTGAATAACTCGGAATATGAGGATGCGGATGAGCTGGTGGTCAATACCTTGAAGGACGCGATGTATTTGGGAATGAGGAATGATGTTTCTTTTGTTTTTCAGGATCATCTGAGCCTTTATGAGCATCAGTCGACGATAAACCCCAATGCTCCGCTCCGAGCCCTGTTCTATGTGGCCGATCTTCTGCAGGCTATGACGGCCGAGAAAAACCTGTACGGCACAAAAAGGGTAATGATCCCGGCATCGAAATTTGTGGTGTTCTACAACGGGGAGAAGGAGATAAGGGATTCGGAGTACCGTCTCTCGGATATGTATGCCAAACATGAGCCTGAACCGGAGCTGGAGCTTGTTGTCAGGGTCATAAATATCAACTACGGAAGCGGAGCGGATGTGCTTAAGAAGTGCAGGACTCTGTCGGAATATGCACAGTTCGTGGCTGTTGTTCGTAAATACGACCAGGAGTGGCCGTTAAAGGAGGCCGTGACGAGAGCGGTCGATGACTGCATCAGAAATGGAGTTTTAAAGGATTTTTTATTAAAGCACAAAGCGCAGGTGATAAAAATGAGCATCTATGAATTTGACGCAGAGAAGCAGAGAAAGTTTGACAGAGAAGAAGGAAGGGAAGAAGGAAGGGAAGAAGGTAGAGAAGAAGGTATTCTTTCCTCAATAAAAAAAATGATGAGTAATCTAAAGTTATCAGCGGAACAGGCTATGGATGCATTGGAAATCGCGCCGGCTGATCGGCAGCATTACCTTTCCATGCTGTAACAGAACAGGCAAATAGAACACGTATAAGCAGCACTTTAACAGGCCGGAGTGAATGATCCCCAACAGGACATACACTCCGGCTTCTTTTATTTACATCTTATTTACTGAAACAATTACCTATTGCTGACTTTATCGGGCCAGCAGCTTAGCGGAGACAATGCGGCGGGAGGCATAGCCGCCTTCAGGAAGTTCATCTTCGCAGGTGAGCAGCGTAACGGTATTGCTGAAGCGGGACGCGGCTCGTGACAATCCGGTCACGTCGTGTGCGCCGATCTTTTCATTGGAATAGACCTCATAAATCAGCAGATCATTCGCAGCATTGCGGACAAAGAAGCGGTCACCCGGTTCCAGGTCAAAGATCATCGCGAACGGGCCGTATTCCTCCGCACTCAGCGTATTATGCGCGGCTATCACGGAAGTTCCCTGACCCGGCAGCGCCGTACCGCTCAGCAAACCGGAATCCATTCCCAGCCATTCCACCGGATATTCGCCATCACGCAGTGGAACAGTAATGATCTCTGACATCACGTTCAGTGAAGGGATCTGTAAGGTCATACCGGTTGGGGTATAGCGCAGATCTTTTGGCATTTCTGACAAGGCTTCAGGATGTGCTGAGGAAATACCTGTTTCCGGCAGCGTATCAAGTTCATAGAAAACCATTTGATATTCGTTGGTAAAATCAAGAGCATAAATATCGTCTCCGGAAACTTCGGCAATCAGTTCATCGGACTCACCCCGGGTAACGGTGACAGTGAAATGATAAACTGTATCATCATAAACAAATATTTCTCTTGTGCCAATATATTCGTTTACAGAATATTCATAAACACCTTCATTTGTAAAGGAAAGCGGTTCAAACAGAATTTCACCGGAGGCATTATTCCGTACCGACTGAATAAGACGTCCTTCACCATCCAAAATCCAGAAAATGAACTCACCGCCTTCCAGGTCTTTGCCGCGCAGCGTTTTTCTTCCCGAGGGATAAATTACAGCTTTACTGTATTTGTTGATGAAATCCAACTGCTCCGGATCGATCTCAAGACCGCTGGCATCGGTTATATGACATTTCAGCTGTCCGTTTCCATCATCATACACTTCCAAGTGAACTGTATAGGTATTGCTGTCATACAAGATTTCCGCAGCATCACCCGCTGCTTCACGGATCACATAGGTATGCTCACCCACACGGTCAAACAGGATACTTTCAAACCGGTAAGCGCCATCGCCATAAATAGTTGTTGTATCTGTATAGGATCCATCAGATTCCTGTAACATGAATGTGAATGGCGCTGCTTCCAGGTTTTCCGGATAGTTCAGCAGCGTCTTGTTTCCGCCGAACTGCACAGAAACAGGTGCAGGTACGTAGCTGTTCGTAAAGTTCAAAACATCAGAGAGCTCCTCAGGCTCGCATACTGCTTTGACGTT
>ODAI014626875.1_pt1 | contig 23257 bp, 18 predicted proteins | sample 1539321 | NCBI WGS metagenome assembly ODAI01 (sample SAMN02144231, study PRJEB22623) | gut metagenome | biome: sheep rumen | host: Ovis aries | place: New Zealand | reverse complement strand
GGAAGGGTATCTTCTTGATGTAAGCTGCCAGCTGTTGCAGTGCCAGCGGCTCGTCGTCTATGGCTAATACACGGATCATTTTTTAAAGGGAGTTAAAAGGGAGTTAAAAGGGAGTTAAAAGGGAGTTAAAGGGGAAAGCGGTAGTATCAGTTTCACGGAATATGTGGCTTTCGTTTCGCTGATATCCAGCGTATATTGTCCTTGATAGATCAGGTCGAGGCGGCGGCGCACATTGGCTAGCCCCACCCCACCTTCTGCCTGCACGGAAGAGCCCGGCTGCGGAGCCGCCTTCTTGGAGTTCTCGCAGTGGAAGCACAGGCGCCGGTCCTCGTCCACGGTGATGCTCAGGTTGATGAACGACTCGTCCTGGTAGCTCACGCCATGCTTGAAGGCGTTCTCCACGAAGGTGATGAGCAACAGCGGCGGCACCTCTCCTGCCGTCACCCCTGCGGGCATGCCCACCTGCACCTTCACCTTGTCGGTATAGCGCATACGCATGAGCGCGATATAATGGCTGATGAAGTCCAGTTCGCGCTGGAGCGGTATCATCTTGTTGTTGCCCTCGTAGAGGATGTAGCGCATCATCTTCGACAAGACGACGATGGAGGTCTTCGCCTTCTCCGGGTCTATGTCTACCAAGGCATGGATGTTGTTCAGCGTGTTCATGAAGAAGTGGGGGTTGATCTGGTACTTCAGATACTCCAGCTGGTGCTCCAGGCTCTCCTTTTCCAGGTCTTCCATCTCCTTACGGTCGCGCTCGTTCTTGAAGTACAGCTTCACACCAAGGTTCATGCCGAACATGAAGAAGAGGAGGATGAAGCCCACTACGTCGCCCTGACCGACCATCAACGGCGGACGGTGATGGGGCGGCCGGCGGTGTTTCTCCTCTGCGTGAGAGGACTTGGGGGCGGATGCTCCATGCCTTTCCCCTGCGGGTGAGAGATGGATGGGGGCATCGGGATGGGGAGGGCGGTGGGGCGGACGATGGAAACAAGCCAACACCGAGAAGACCACCAGCAGGCAGGCGGTGCCGAGGAAGTAGCCCACCTTGCGGCGCTTGTAGACCAGCAGCGGAGCCAACAGGTAGTTATGGATGAGGAAGAGTGCCAGGAACACCGCCAGTATCTGCCACACGCCGAAGATCTCTCCCCACCGGAACTCAGCATTCGCATCGGTCACCGTGCGCACATAGCCTGTCAGCAGCGGAGCGATGAACAGCAAAAGAAAGATACCGAAATAGACCAGTGCTTCCCAATAGTTGCGTAATTGTTTTCTCATAGGCAGTCGTTTCTCATTGATTCCGGTTGCAAAGATAAGTATTAAACTGCAATAAGAACAAAAACAATCAACGAAAAGGCTGATTTATTCAGTAAAAAACACGCTTCCACCCCCCACTCGGCAGAAGGAAGCTTATATGCCGTTGTCGGTCATCGACATACAACATCCATGGAGAAAGTAGCTATCTTTTTGTATTCTCACACACTGAGCTGAGTCACACGCTGTTTTTTATCTGAACCACAGATTGCTCGGATGAACACGGAGTGCGCTTACTCATCCGTGTAAATCCGCGCGATCTGTGGTTAAAAAGTATATGTACAGGGAGAATTTAAATAAAAATTGTACATACGACACCATGTTCCGTAGGCTGCTCAGGCTCAGCAGCTTACGTGACAGAGGAACGGGTGTAGGTATACGATCTTTGAGCGCAAGTCGTACACCGCCCCCAAAAGCTGAAAAGACAAACATTTAGTCCCTTTTCTGCAACTGTTATGTGTTTGCGTTCCAACTACTATGAGTTTGCAAGCCAACTACTATGTAGTTGCGTTGCAAACTCATAGTAGTTGGAACGCCAGTGTTCGACTTTCGCCTAAAAGTGTAGTACTTTATGCGACCTCAATCGCGTAAGTCGCTATGAATTAGCGGCTTACGGAGTTGCGGTCGTATGTATAATTTTATTTTTTTTATTTCCCCTGTAGGGGCACCACAGCGCAGGATTGCGCTCGAAACGGTGTCATCCTACACCCATGCTTAAACCGAACTCCACCTGCTACACACACGTATAGCCACCGTCGACGGGCAGGGCTGCACCGTTGACATAGCTGGCGGCTGGCGAGGCGAGGAAGATGGCAGCGGCATCCAGTTCGCCCTCGTTGCCGTAACGCTCTACGGGGATGGTGCTCTTGGCATACTCCGTAAACCAGACGGTCTCAAGCGTGTCCTTGGTCAGGGGCGTCCAGAAGTATCCCGGACAGATGGTGTTCACGGTGATGCCATACTTGCCCCATTCGGCAGCCAGGCCGCGCGAAAGGTTGACGACGCCGCCCTTGGCAGCATGGTAGGGTGAGCAGGGCGCTATCTTGTTGCCCACCAGTCCGTACATCGATGCGATGTTGATGATGCGTCCGTACTTGGCAGGAATCATGGCACGCTTGGCTACGGCACGTGCCATCTTGAACGTTCCGAAGAGGTCAATCTTCATCTCGTTGTCAAACTGCTCGTCGGTGATGTCCTCGGCAGGAGCCACGGCTCCCGTTCCGGCATTGTTGACGAGGATGTCGATGCGTCCGAACCGTTCCATCACCTTTGTAACCACATCTTCGACCATCTCCGTCTGCGTGATGTCGCAGCGGATGGGCAGTACCTCCACATCGTAGTCGGCACGCAGGTCGGCGGCGACTTCCTCCAGCTTCTCCATGCGGCGTGCAATGGGTACGATGTTACAACCTTGGTTAGCGAGTGCTTTTGCCATCTGAACACCCAGTCCGCCTGAGCATCCTGTCACGATGGCTACCTGTCCTTTGAGATCAAAATAGTTTTTCATGGCTCTTCAATTTGTTATATTGGTGCAAAGGTAAGATTAAGTGAGCATAAAACAAAAGAAAAGCGGTTTTTATTTTGCTGAGGCGCGGAAAAGTGTTATATTTGCAATTGCATTTATTGAATCGTATAAAACGTAGAGAAAATGGCAACAACAAAAAAGATAAATGCCAATGGCACTGAGATCTCTGTACTACTTCAAGGAAATGAAAATGACTATATTTGTCTGACGGATATGGCGAGGTTCAAAGATCAGCAGCGAACGAATTATATCATTCAAAACTGGATGCGTTCCCGCAGTACAATTGAATACCTTGGGGTGTGGGAACAGTTGCATAATCCACAATTTAAAAGCATCGAATTCGATGCGTTTAGGCAACATGCGGGTCTTAATACATTCTCTTTAACCCCAAAGGAATGGACTGAAAAGACTGGTGCTATCGGTATTTATTCGAAAGCTGGACGTTATGGTGGTACATACGCCCACAAGGATATCGCTTTCAACTTCGGTATGTGGTTAAGTCCAACTTTTCAGCTATATGTCGTCAAGGAATATCAACAACTGAAGGAAACGCAAAACGACCCACTGCTCCAGCACTGGGATGTAAAACGTATTCTTGCAAAGACAAACTATACATTGCATACAGATGCAATCAAGCATATCATTATTCCAAAACTTTCCATTGCCAAAAAGAAAGAAGGAATTATCTATGCCACAGAAGCAGACTTGCTAAATTTGGCTCTTTTTGGTTATACTGCCAAGGATTGGGAAGAGGCAAATCCAGAATTGGCAAAGAAACTGAACATGCGAGACACAGCTTCCATCAACGAACTGGTTGTCCTCTCTAACATGGAATCGCTTAATTCTGAACTGATCAGGCAAAATATGCCTCGCGATTTGCGCTTTGAAGTATTGCAACGTATTGCAAAAGAACAATTGCTGGTGCTTAATACACAGAATGCAGAACATCAGTTTAAGAAACTGGCAAATAAGGAATAAAGGGTTAATAGAACTAGTAATAGTATTTTTGCAGCATGAAACAAGTTAGACCGAAGAAGAACCTGGGGCAACACTTCCTGACCGACCTGAATATCGCGAAGCGTATAGCCGATACGGTGGATGCCTGTCCCGACATACCCGTCTTGGAGATAGGACCAGGCATGGGGGTGCTGACACAGTACCTGGTGCCGAAGCCGCGAGAGGTGAAGGTGGTGGAGATAGACCGTGAGAGCGTTCAGTACCTGCAAGAACATTTTTCAACCAGCCGCTCGACCGACGGTCCCTTGCCGCTCGGCGACGAAAGGAGACGCTTGCCAGAGCAAGAAGGCAAGAACCCACCCACTTGGATTATCTCTGCCGACTTCCTGCGGATGGACTTGAACGAGGTCTTTGGAGGGCGCCCGTTTGTGCTGACGGGCAACTACCCATACGACATCTCGTCGCAGATATTTTTCAAGATGCTCGACAACAAGGAACTGATACCATGTTGTACGGGAATGATCCAGCGTGAAGTGGCACTCCGAATGGCAGCCTCCCCCGGCAACAAGCAGTATGGCATCCTGTCGATACTGATGCAGGCGTGGTACGACGTGGAATACCTGTTCACGGTAGACGAGACCGTCTTCAATCCGCCACCGAAGGTGAAGAGTGCTGTTATCCGCATGACGCGCAACGGTGTCGAGGACCTGGGCTGCGACTGGGCGTTGTTCAAGCGGTTGGTGAAGACCGTCTTCAACCAGCGTCGCAAGATGTTGCGTGTTTCTCTGCGTCAGATGTTTACCAACGTACAGCCGCCCGCCAGTTTCTTTGAACAGGAAATCATGACGAAACGTCCCGAACAACTCTCCATCCCTCAGTTTGTGGAACTGACCAACCTTGTGGCAGGGGAGTTGAGAGAGTTGAAAGTTTAGAGTCTAGAGTTTAGAGTTTAGTGTTTAGTGTTGGGAGTGGAGAGCTGAGCTTGATCGAGAGTGAAGAATTAGACAAACTTTTTTGTTTTTTTATTGTCTGTTCCATTTTTATTGTCTATTTTTGTGCACATATTCATTAGTAAATCGTAAAATTGAAAAATAAATAGTACATGGTAAATTGCTAAATTGTAAATAGTATGATAGACGTAAAACAGACTTTAAGTGATGCCGGGGAGCGCATGGAGATGGCTGCCATGTTCCTTGAAGAGCAGTTGGCACGCATTCGTGCCGGTCGCGCCAATGTCGCCATCCTCAACGGTGTGAAGGTGAACTCCTACGGTTCTATGGTTCCGCTGAACCAAGTTGCTAACGTATCGGTGCCCGACCCACGTACCATTGCCATCAAGCCCTGGGACCGCAAGGCTATCCGCGACATCGAGAAAGCCATCATGGACAGCGATGTGGGCATAACACCGGAGAACAACGGCGAGGTGATCCGCCTGAATATCCCGCAGCCCACAGAGGAGCGCCGCCGTGACCTCGTGAAGCAGTGCAACAAAATCGGCGAGAAAGCCAAGGTGGAAGTGCGCAACGTGCGCGGCGACATCAAGGAAAAACTGAAGAAAGCCATCAAGGACGGACTTAGCGAGGACAACGAGAAGGATGCCGAGCTGGATCTTCAGAAGCTGCACGATAAGTACATCAAGAAACTCGACGAGCTCCTGGATGATAAGACCAAGGAAATCATGACGGTTTAGTTCAATTGACAATTGACAATTCATAATTCACAATTGACAATTGAGAGGACTTGTCATTAAGAACACCGGCAGCTGGTACACCGTCAGGACTGAAGACGGGCAGGTTGTCGACTGCAAGATCAAAGGAAACTTCCGACTGAAGGGCATCCGCAGCACCAACCCGGTGGCTGTGGGTGACCGTGTGACTATTGCCGAAGGTAAGGGACACGAGAAGAAGGGAGAGAAGGGAGAGAAGAGACAGAAGGGAGAGAAGAGAGAGGGGGGGGCCGTCTACTGGATTACAGAGATTCAAGACCGGCGCAACTATATCATCCGCAAGTCTATCAACTTGTCTAAGCAGAGCCATATCCTTGCAGCCAACGTAGACCAGGCATTCCTTATCGTCACCATCAAGCAGCCTGAGACTCCCCTTACCTTCATCGACCGCTTCCTGGCTTCGGCAGAAGCCTATCGGGTGCCCGTAACTCTTGTCTTCAACAAGACCGACTTGCTTTCTGAAGACGAGTTGCGCTACCTGCGCATGATGATGGACCTGTACGAAAACATCGGTTATACGTGTGTGGCAATCTCGGCATTGGAGGGGGCTTCATCCCTTCTCCCCTTGCTTCAGGGCAAGATTACGCTGTTCAGCGGCAACAGCGGAGTGGGGAAGTCGACCATTATCAATGCCTTGGTGCCTGGACTCAGCCTCCGTACTGCCGACATCTCCGATGCACATCAGACCGGTATGCATACCACAACGTTCAGTGAGATGATCAGCCTTCCCTCTCGCTCTGCCGAAGGAGGGGAAGGGGGTGAAGCTTACATCATCGACACGCCCGGCATCAAGGGATTCGGGACGTTTGATATCGAAAAAGAAGAACTCACCAGCTACTTCCGTGAGATATTCCATTTCTCCAAAGACTGCCGTTTCTCCAACTGTACGCACACCCACGAGCCTGGTTGTGCCGTACTGAAAGCCTTGGACGAGCACTATATCGCCCAAAGCCGTTACAACTCCTATCTTTCCATGTTGGAAGACAAAGACGAGAGCAAGTACCGCGAAGCGTATTAAGCCCACCTCCAAGAGGATGTGCCTATTGGAGAAATTATAAGTCCTTGACCGGTATCTTCTTGAGCTCGTCGAGGTACTGGCGGCGAATGGTGTTGATGCGGTCGAGCTGTTCTGCCTGTAGCGTCTGTGTGGCATCAACGCTTAGGTGGCGGTGCTTGTGGGTGGGGTAGGAGTCTAAGAGTTCGATGACCCGCCCCACGGTGATGTTGCTGATGTCCTGTGCCGGCTGGTAGGTCGGTTCGTCGTTGCCGTCGGCTGTGGTAGCCTGGTTCACGATGTTGACCTGTTGCAGGCGTTGCAGCAGGTCGGTGGTGATGCGGATGGGGATGTGAGTCAGCTGTTTCAGTTGCAGTGCCGTATAAGGTTGCTTTCCTTCAGCAAAGCGTTTGCAGATGAGGCTGAGCAACATCAGGCACATCTCCGTGCGCTTCTGAGAGCTGACATCCTTGGTGCTGATGAGGAAAGCATAGTACTCCATGTTCTGGTTGGTGTAGCACAACTCGGCACAGAACAGGCAGATGTACCACGAGAACAGCATCCACAGCATGAACAGCGGCAGGGCTGCGAAGGAACCGTAGATGGCGTTATAGCTGGTGAGGAACATCTGTCCCTTGATGTAGAAGAATTGCAGGAGCAGCATGGCTGTGCCTGCTATGATGCCTGGCACGATGGTCTTGCTGATGTAAACCTTGGTGTTGGGCATGGCAACGTAGAGGAGGATGAAAGCCAGCGACATGATGACCCACGGCAGCAACTTGATGAAAAACTGGGCAAGGGGTCCTAATAGCGTGAATGCCTGCAACCTGTCTACGATGCCGAATACAAAGACGTTGATACCTGATGTGAGGATGATGACGATGGGCACGAGGAAGATCATGGACGTGTAGCTCGTCACGATGCGACCGACGGAGCGTGAGTCCTTCACCTGCCAGATCTCGTCGAAGGCATGCTCGATATTGTAAATGAGCGACATCACGCTATAGAGCATGAAGACCAGTCCGAGTCCGAGGATGACGCCGCTGCGTGCGTGTACCAGATAGGAGTTGGCAAAGTTGATGATGGCTTCGGCAGCCTGCGGCTGGCTGCTGAGCGTCTGCCGGAACCACTGCTCGATGTGGACGTTCAGTCCGAAGCCGCGGGCAATGGCAAAGACGACGGCGGCAACGGGAACGATGGCAAGCATGGTGCTGAACGCCAGGGCTGTGGCATAGTCGGAGTGGCCGCGGAAGATGAAGAAGCGCAGTGCCAGATAGAGGGTGCGCAGACAGCGTGACCACAGTGTCGACTTCTCGGTGCCATCCTCGTCGGTGCGCCATATACCGATGTGCAGGTAGTGTTTGATGCGTGCTAACTTCATGTTGCAAAGATACAAACAATTGACAATTGACAATTGACAATTGACAATTATTTAATTTTCAACCTTCAATTTTTCAATTCTTCAATTATTTACTACCTTTGCACTATGAATACAGATGAAATCAAGGACAAGCGTATTGCCGTACTTTTGTCGGGCGGTGTCGACAGCAGCGTCGTTGTGTATGAGTTTGCGCGGTTAGGGTTGCATCCCGACTGCTTCTACATCAAGATAGGACCCGACGAAGACGAGGAATGGGACTGCTCCAGCGAGGAAGACTTGGAGATGGCGACCGCCGTTGCCCGCAGGTATGGCTGCCGGCTGGAGGTGGTCGACTGCCATCAGGAGTACTGGGACAAGGTGACGAAGTACACCATGGACAAGGTGCGTGCCGGACTGACGCCCAATCCCGACGTGATGTGCAACAGGCTGATCAAGTTTGGTGCCTTCCACGAGAAGCGAGGCAGCGACTACGACTTGATCGCTACCGGCCATTATGCGCAGACGGAATGGCTTGACGGACGCAAGTGGCTGACGACCAGTCCCGACCCGGTGAAAGACCAGACCGACTTTCTGGCGCAAATCTACGACTGGCAGCTGCGGAAAGCCCTCTTTCCCATTGGTCACTATATGAAAGACGAGGTGCGCCAGATAGCTGAGCGCGAACATCTCGTGAACGCCAAGCGCAAGGACTCGCAGGGTATCTGTTTCTTGGGTAAAATCAATTACAACGAATACATACGCCGATACCTTGGCGAGAAGCCTGGCGACGTCGTCGAACTGGATACAGGAAAGAAGATAGGTGAGCACAAGGGACTGTGGTTTCACACCATCGGCCAGCGCAAGGGGATGGGCTTCGGCGGCGGTCCCTGGTTTGTGGTGAAGAAGGATATGGCGAAGAACATCCTCTATGTAGCTCACGGCTACGACCCGCAAGAGGCTTACCGGCAGGAGTTCCGGGTGAGAGACTTCCACTTCCTGACGGCACCTTTCGGCGAGGGGAAAGTGTTCCGCGTGACGTTCAAGATACGCCATACGGCGGAATACCTGCCGGCAACCATCACCACGGACGGTGAGAACGTGGGCGAGGGTGCCGTCTTCACCCTACATGCCGATGCCCCTATTCACGGCGTGGCACCCGGTCAGTTCTGTGTCGTCTACGACGAACAGCACCATCGGTGCTTTGGTAGCGGTGAGATAGCCCTCACTGATTAGAAGTTGATTTCAAACTCCCTGATGCTGGGGCGGTTATATTGGTTGCTCCTCCAGTACTTGATGGCTGTCAGCAGCAACTCCCTGAAACGCTCAGCCCGCTCTTTTGGCATGGCATTGTGTATCAAGCGCTTCTTGTTGTACTTGATCCACGCGTGCATCTTGCGGTCCTCAGGATGATATTTAGACGGTCTTCGCTTGTTGGTCTCCATGTAGACCATGACTTGCTGGTACATCCGTTCCCATTTCTCATCATTCTGGTTGAGCTTTTTCTTCCCGTTTTTGATGAGTTCGGGTGCAAACATACGGTCCCAGTGGTCACGGAAGTCGGTCATGCTGTCGAAGACGATGTTGGCACCAGCCTCTTTCAGTGCCTCGTTAGGCAGTGGACCGCTGTTGACGGCAACGGTGAAGATGTTGGCGGCAGCACCGGCACGGACTCCCAACGGTGCATTCTCTACCACGATGGCCTCCCACGGCTGTAAGTCGCCGGCACGTTTCAGCCCCATCAGGTATGGGTCGGGGGCGGGTTTTCCCCGTTTCACATCGTAGGCGGTGATGATTTGGTCTTCAGAAATGTACTTTGGAAACTCTTCCGACAGGCGCTGGATGAGCGGTCGCTGTCCGCTTCCTGTGACGACGATGATGCGCAGACCGTCGCGGCTGATCTTCCGGAGCAACCCTCTGACGCCATTCATGACGGGAGCCAGCGGCTGTTCGTTGAAGATGCGGCTCTTCACGTCGTACATCTGTTGTGCTTCAGCCTCGTCGATGTCGCGTCCATGCTGTTCTTTCACCATCTTGCGGATGGTGTCTACGCCGCGTGCGCCCTCCGTCGCATAGGCATCGTCGGCAGTCATCGCTATGTCGAACACCGCCATCGACTCTTTCCATGCGACAACGTGGTTGGGCATGGAGTCGATAAGTACGCCGTCCATATCGAAGAGCACGGCTTTGGGCGTGAACTGCTCGAAGCCGTGCTCTTTCAGGTATTGTTGTATCGTCTCGTTCATTATGGTTTATGCCTCTTTAGCCAGACGTTCCTGGATAGCCTTGCTGTCGGCTTCGTAGCCAGGCTTGTTGAGCAGGGCGAACATGTTCTTCTTGTAAGCCTCCACACCCGGCTGGTTGAACGGGTTGACACCCAGAATGTTGCCGCTGATGCCGCAGGCAATCTCGAAGAAGTAGATGAGCTGTCCGATGTAGTATGCGTTAAGTTCGGGAACGCTGATGCGGATGTTGGGAACACCGCCGTCGACATGTGCCAGACGGGTGCCTAACTCTGCCATCTTGTTCACTTCGTCCACACGCTTGCCAGCGAGGAAGTTCAGACCGTCAAGGTTCTCCTCGTCACTGGGGAAGAGCAACTCGCGGTTGGGCTTCTCAATGCTGATGACGGTCTCGAAGATGGTGCGTTCGCCGTCCTGAATCCACTGTCCCATGGAGTGCAGGTCGGTAGTGAAGTCGACACTGGCAGGGAAGATACCCTTCTTGTCCTTGCCTTCCGACTCGCCATAGAGCTGCTTCCACCACTCAGAAACGAAGTGCAGCTTCGGCTGGTAGTTGACCATGATTTCTATCTTCTTGCCGGCACCGTAGAGACCGTTGCGAACGGCAGCATACTGTGCGGCGAGGTTCTCCTCGAACGGTACGTCCTTGCCGCATGCCTTCTCCATGTCGGCAGCACCCTGGACGAGAGCCTTGATGTCGAAACCTGCACAAGCAATAGGCAGCAGGCCTACAGGTGTGAGCACAGAGAAACGGCCTCCGACGTTGTCGGGGATGATGAAGCTCTTGTAGCCTTCCTTGTCGGCACAGGTACGTGCAGCACCCTTGACGGCATCGGTAACAGCAACGATGACTTCCTTGGCAGCTTCCTTGCCCATCTGCTGTTCACACTGCTTCTTCAGCAGGCGGAACGTCAGGGCAGTCTCTGTCGTTGTTCCCGACTTCGAGATGTTGATGACGCCGAACTTCTTGTCCTTCAGGTATTCGGTCATCTCAGAGAGGTAGTCCTCACCGATGTTGTTGCCGGCAAAGAGGATGGTGGGGTTCTTCTTGTCCTGAATGAGCCATGCAAACGAATTGCCCAAGGCTTCGATAACGGCACGTGCACCAAGGTAGGAACCACCGATGCCTGCTACGACGACCACTTCGCACTTCTCGCGCAAGGTGTTGGCAGTTGCCTGTACCTCATCGAGAAATTCCGGAGTGATACTTGTCGGCAGATGCAGCCAACCCAAGAAATCGTTACCGGGGCATGTTCCGTTCTCCAGCGCTTCCTGCGCTGCCTTTACTTTCGGCTCGAAAGCCTTCACTGCGCCTGCCTCTAAGAAGCAAGCAGCCTTTGTGATGTCAAGACTGATATTTTTCATTTCTTACTTATAATTGATTAGGTTAATGATTGCTCTTCTCTATGTAGTCGAGGATGATGCTTACGGCATCGTCTTCGCTTAATCCTGCCATGTTGATGACAAGGTCGTAGTTGCGGGTGTCATAACGCGACGTGTTGGTATACTTCTTGATGTAGTTCTCACGCCATTTGTCTACCCTTTTGATGTCCTTGAGGGCTTGTTCCCGTGAAAGGCTTTGCTTCTCCATCACACGCTGGATGCGACACTCCACCGGCGCCTGAATCAAGATGCTCAGGTGATTGGGATGGTCGCGGAAGATGAAGAACCCGCTGCGACCTGCAATGATGCACGACTCTTTCTCACCTATATCTGACAGTATCTTGGATTCCGTGCGGAACAGGTCTGCTGAAGTCAGTACTTCCGGTTCACCTATCTCGTTGATTTGATAATACTGTAGCCTGGCTGTATCATAGAACGGTACAAGCCTGCGCTGGAAGTCCGTCCACCAATGCTCCTTCTTTCCTTTGAGTCTTTCTATCTCTTCGACAGTCAGGTTTAGTTCCTTTGTCAATGCTTTGACGACCGCCTTGTCATAGAACGGAACCTCAAGTCTTTTAGCCAATTTCTCCCCGACGGTTCGTCCTCCAGAACCGAGTTCGCGGTTGATGGTAATGACAAATTGTTCTTTCTTGTTCATAATGATAGATTTTATGGGTGTTGTATTCTTGTCTGAAATGGGTCTCGATGGCTTGCCTTTCAGGGTTTACCTGAAACTGTCGGTGAGTAGCTTGATTTCTATTTGTGGCGAGATGCGTTCGTAGAGGATATTGTATACGGCATCGAGTATGGGCATGTTGACGTGCATGTGGCGGTTGATTTCCTTCATACACTTCGTACCGAAATATCCTTCAGCAATCATCTCCATCTCTATCTGTGCCGTCTTCACGTTGTAGCCCTTGCCTATCATGGTTCCAAAGGTGCGGTTGCGCGAAAAGTTGGAGTAGCCCGTTACGAGCTGGTCGCCAAGATATACGGAGTCGATGATGCTGCGGTTTGCCATTGGCTGGATGGTGACCAGGAAGCGCTGCATCTCCTGCATGGCGTTGGAGATCAGTACCGCCTGGAAGTTATCACCGTATTTGAGTCCTGAGCAGATGCCTGCTGCTATGGCATATACGTTCTTCAGCACGCTGGAGTATTCGATGCCGATGACGTCTGTCGAGGTCTTCGTCTTGATGTAGTTGGAAGCCAGCACTTCGGTGAAGGCTTTTGCCTTCTCTTCGTCGGCACATCCTATGGTGAGATATGACAGCCGTTCCATGGCTACCTCTTCGGCATGCGACGGTCCGCCGATGCAGGCAAGGTTCTCGTAGGGCACGTCATAGACTTGATGGAAGTATTCCGAGCATACCAGGTTCTCGTCGGGGACGATGCCTTTGATGGCGGTGATGACAAACTTGTCGCGCAGGCGCGTCTTCACCTTCTTCAGATGGCTCTTCAGATAGGGCGAAGGGGTCACGAAGACCAGCGTGTCGTATTGCTGTATAATCTTGTTGATGTCACTGGTAAAGAAAATTTCGTCCATGTTGAAGCGCACACTCGTCAGGTAGGCCGGGTTGTGCCCCAACCGGCGGAAGTCTTCGATGCGGTCGTCACGGCGCATATACCATCCGATGTGGTGAGTGTGGCTCACCACAATCTTGGCAATGGCCGTTGCCCAGCTACCGCCGCCGATGATCGCTATCTTACCGCAGTTATACATATCCTAATTGTCAATTATCAATTGTCAATTATACGTTGCTCTTCTCTATCCAACCTTGCACCTCTTCCACGCTTGGCTTTTGCTTGTCCAGCTTGTATTTCTTGACGATTTCCCCAATCTTCTGCTGCAAGCCCTGTGCCTTCTCGTCCTTGATGTCGGAGATGAGGTTGAAGCCAGCCTTGCGCAGTACGTAGACCCAATCTTCTTCTACGCCAATCTCTGCCCATTCAGCGAAGGTGCTCTGAGGAATCTTCTTCTCCGGCTTCATCTGAGGGAAGAAGAGAACTTCCTGGATGAACGTCTTACCCGTCATGAGCATGACCAACCGGTCTATGCCGATGCCGATGCCGCTGGTCGGCGGCATGCCGTACTGCAAAGCACGCAGGAAGTCTTGATCGATGATCATTGCTTCGTCGTCGCCCTTGTCAGCCAGTCGCATCTGTTCCTTGAATCGTTCTTCCTGGTCGATGGGGTCGTTCAGCTCGGAATAGGCGTTAGCCAACTCCTTGCCGTTGACCATCAGCTCGAAACGCTCGGTCAGTCCGGGCTTGGAACGGTGCATCTTGGTCAGCGGTGACATCTCTACCGGGTAGTCGGTGATGAAGGTAGGCTGGATGAACGTACCCTCACAGAACTCTCCGAAGAGCTCGTCGATAAGTTTACCTTTGCCCATGGTCTCGTCTACCTCCATGCCTTTCTCCTTGCAGAAGGCACGAATCTCCTCTTCCGTCTTGCCGTTGCAGTCGAATCCAGTCTTCTCCTTGATGGCATCGAGGATGGGCAGACGGCGGTAGGGCGCCTTGAAGCTGATGATGTTGCCGTCGATTTCGCGCTCCGGCTTGCCGTTGACGGCGATACATACCGTTTCGAGCAGCTTCTCGGTGAACGACATCATCCAGTTGTAGTCCTTATACTGTACATAGAGCTCCATGCAGGTGAACTCTGGGTTGTGGTTGCGGTCCATTCCTTCGTTGCGGAAGTTCTTGCCGATTTCGTAGACGCCCTCGAAGCCACCCACGATGAGGCGCTTCAGATAGAGTTCGGTAGCGATGCGCATGTACATCTCGATGTTCAGTGCATTGAAGTGCGTCATGAACGGGCGTGCGCTGGCACCTCCGGCAATGGCTTGCAGGGTGGGGGTCTCCACCTCGGTATATCCAGCCTCGTCTAAGACCTTCCGGATGGTACGGATGACGGTAGCACGTTGCAGGAAGGTGTCTTTCACGCCCTCGTTGACAACTAAGTCAACATAGCGCTGACGGTAGCGCAACTCCGGATCGTCGAACTTGTCGTAGGCTACGCCGTCCTTATACTTCACGATAGGCAGGGGCTTGAGGCTCTTGGAGAGCAGCTTGATTTCTTGTGCATGGACGGAAATCTCGCCTGTTTGCGTGCGGAAGACAAAGCCCTTGACGCCTACGAAGTCGCCAATGTCGAGCAGACGCTTGAAGACGGCATTATACATGGTCTTATCTTCGCCAGGGCAGATGTCGTCGCGGGTGACGTAGACTTGTATTCTGCCTTTGGAGTCTTGTATCTCAGCGAAAGAAGCTTTTCCCATGACGCGTCGGCTCATCAGTCTTCCTGCGATACATACCTCACGTTGCGGCTCATCGTCGTTGAAGTTCTCGCGTATGTCCGTACTGAATGCGTTCGTGGGATACTCTGCGGCAGGATAGGGTTCGATGCCCATGTTGCGCAGTTCCTGTAAAGCTTGTCGGCGAACAATCTCCTGTTCGCTCAGTTCTAAAATGTTCATATTGGTATATTCGAATATATATTTACGTGTGTCTTACCTTTGCAATATGTTTGCAAAGGTAAGAAAATTTTTGGTTAAGCAAGCAAGAATGTGGAGGTATTTGTGCTATGGGCGCACTTTCTTCAGCCATTTGGGGTATTGGCTGATGACCTTTTGGGTGTTGGTGCCGTACCAGCCATAGCCTATTCTGCGTTCATAGCTGATGTATTCCATGCCAGGCTGCTTGATGCCGTCGCGGTCGCAGACGTAGGGCTCTTCCGTTTCGAGGTCATAGTAGCGTGCCCATACCTCGGAACCGAATTTATGGATCAGCCGTCGGTCGTATTTGCCGTCCTTGTTTTCGTATTCCTCGATGGCGACATCCTTGAGTGCATGCGCCTTCAGCCACTCGATGGCGGCAGTAACGGCATTGACGATCTCGTCGGAAGGATTGGGTTCGTCCATGAGCAGCTTGATGATGTTCGGCGTTTCATTGCAGGCGGTGAACGACGGGTGCTCATAGCTTCGCGCTCCCGCCGGCTCGAAAGTGTGCTCGTCGTGTTGCTGGCACCATACCGTCAGCTTGCCGTTCTTCTTGATCTGGCATTTCAGGATGCAGTCGATGCCTTTCTTGTAGGCACTCCTTGCCCGTGCCTTCTCTTTGTCCGAGAGTTTCAGGGCGGCATAGGGCTCCTGGTCTTCATAGATGTCGCGCAGGGCTTTCATGACCAGGTACATCGCGTCGTCGTTGAAGGTGATGTGGTTGGAGTAGAAAGGATGCCCCTCCTTGTTGGCAGGCTTGAAGGGGTAGAACTGCGGCCAGCCGCCATTCTCGTATTGTGCTTCCAGCAGGTAGTTGAGACCTTTGACGAAGGCTTTCTTGTACTTGCTCTTCTTCGTGGCGTCGTAGACCTTTGCCAGCAACAGCATCTCTGTCGTCGTGGCACCGTTGTCGATGGTGGCACCCACGCCGTCCTTGCTGTGGATAGCTTCCCATATCTGTTGCTTCTCTTTGATTTTCTTGCCTTCCGGAGCCTTGTGCCAGTCCATGTTCTTGCCCCATCCTCCGCTGGGGAACTGGTATTTCAGTACGCTGTCGGCTGCTGCTATGCCTTCGGCAGAGCCATACCATTCGGCAGGCATGTTGCGGCTGATTTGTTTGAAGCGTACCGGATGTTTTCTCGGACGTACGGGTTGGGCAACGGACGAGAGTGTTGTCGTCAAGGCAACAAGTGCAATCAGTGTGATCTTTAGGTTCATGTGGTTCATGTTTAGGTTGTCTGTTTATATAGTTTTGCCGGCTTATCCCAACCCGTCACGGAAGAAGTCGAGGGCGTCCTTGATTTCCTCGATGGTTGCCGTCTGGTTGATTCTGATGTCTCCTATACCTCCCAAGAGGGTGAAGTTGATGGTGTTGTCTATGTTCTTCTTGTCGTGGGTCATCAGTTCTATCAGCTCGTCGTAGTCGTCGCAGGTAATGGGAAGTGAGCCGTAGTGCTCACGGATGTAGTTCACCGTCTGCCGCATCATGTCGGTGGGGAATCCAGTCTTGGCAACCGAGAGATACAGCTCGCAGATGATACCGAAGGCGACGGCATATCCGTGTAGTATGGGGTGGGCGCTCTTTGCCCTTGCCAGGCTCCATGACTCAAAGGCATGCCCGAAGGTATGTCCGAAGTTCAGCGCCTTGCGTATTCCTTGTTCGGTGGGGTCTTCCTTCACGATGCGCTCCTTCACTTTCACGGAGTCAGCCACCATGCGTTGCAGGCGCTTGAGGGTAGAAGACGAAAGCCTATCTTCCTCTCCTTCTCCCTTTTTCTCTTCTTCTCCTTCTCCCTTTTTCTCTTCCTCTCCTTCTTTCAGGTCGAAAGTCACCAGCTCAGCCCACATCTCTTCGGTAGAGATCAGCCCGTGTTTCAGCATCTCGGCATATCCGCTTGCTAAGTTCTCAGCATCAAGAGTGCGCAGGAACTCCGTGTTGAGGATGACAAACTTAGAGTCGTTGAAGACTCCGATCTCGTTTTTCAGTCCTCCGAAGTTGATACCCGTCTTTCCGCCGACACTTGCATCTACCATTGCCAATAGCGTTGTCGGGATGTTGATGAAGTTGATGCCGCGCTTGAAAGTGCTGGCAGCAAAGCCGCCGAGGTCTGTCACCATGCCTCCGCCGAGGTTGATGAGGCATGAGTGGCGAGTGGCGCCACCCTTGTCCAGCTCTTCCCATACGTGGCATACGGACTCTAAGCCTTTATGTTGGTCTCCGGCAGGTATGATGATGAGCTTGGCGTTCTTCAGTCCGAAGAAGTTGCTCAACATAGGCCAGCATTTCTCATGCGTGTTTTCGTCGGTGAGTACAAAGATGTGGTCACGTTCGCACTCCACGAGAGCCATTGCCAAGTCGTTTTGAAAACTCTGTGTGATAGACGAACCAATTTCGCCGATTGAAGAAATGATTACTCTCTGTTCCATAACAATACCTTCTACTATGTCCAACATGCCTCCTCTCTCTCTGTGGCACTCACCACAAAGATACGGTTTTCAAAGGCATCGGAGAACAAAAGGAGGTGTTATTTTAGCGTTTTTTTAGAGAAAAACGTGGCAAATTGCGCACATCGGTATCGTAGTGTGCAACAATTTTGCGTTTTTTAGTACGTACAGGCATTCCTTAGTACCACCTGACAGCATTGGAGAATCCGCTGTTCTTGTCGTACTTTAGGGCATCGGTCAGCGTCGAGGCGTTGCATCGGAAGGTGAAGTTGTAGCTGGTGTAAGGGTGCAGCACGACCGATGCACTCATGTTGAAGCAGTGGAGGTCGCGTGAGAGTGAAGCCGTCGTCATGGCCAGCTGGCGTGCATCAAAGTCATAACCGCTGGTGAAGTTGATGTTCCATCCGTCGCTGATGCGTATGTTGCCGCTACAGTTCAGCGTCTGTGAGAACTTATAAGGATAGCGCATACGCTTGGTATTGAATGTGCCTGCCGTGTTCTCGCGCATGATGATGCTATATCCGAAGGTGATAGACCACGGCATGGAGAATTTCATGTATCCGTCTTCGTCGGTCTCAGCAATGCCACCTCTCTTCTTCTTGGCAGCATGCTTGGCTTTCTCCATGGTGTCGTCCATGTTACTTTCGATATGTGTTTCCGAGTCTATGTTGCTGTCGTCTTCTTCCTCGTCGCTTCCACCGCCGAACCATTTCTTCAGTTTGTCGGGATTCAGCGTGAAGGAGATGTTTTGCGACAGACCTTGGAAGCGTGGGAAGCGTCCGTAGTGGAACTCCGTATGGTCGCCGATGAAAGGCTTTCCGTTGCTGTCCAGCTCGTAGGCATACATGGCAAAGCGTGCATGCATGTTGAAGGTATAGTTCTTCCACCACTTCAGCGTGAGGTCGGTTTCTATGTCGCTCCAGCGATGTCGCTCAGCGGCAGCATTATATGCCATCGTGATGCCGAAGTTGTCTATGATGCTCAACTTCTTGATGCCCGTGGAGTCTTTGTCGCTCTTCACCTTCATTTCGATGTTGTTCTTGAGCGACCACCTGATGCTCTCCGTCCGTCCTTTTCCCGGAGTACCGTAGACAAAGCCCTCAAAGGGTGAGTATTCTACCAGTGAAACGCTACCGTCGGCATTGGTACGCTGGTAGGTTTCATAGTAGCCGTAGCGCCGTGCGCTGAAGTCTGGTGAGTAGGAGAAGGTCACCGACGGTGTCAATACGTGTCGGATGGCTTGAATCTTGTCACCGAATATCTTTCTGTTCGGCACCCAGAAACCAAATATCTTCGTCGATGCCGTCAGGTTGAGTGACCAGTTGTAGAGGTTATGGAATCCGTAGACGGTGTCGGTACGCACCTCAGCCTGCTTAGCTTCATCCCATTCGCGCAGCACCTTTCTGGAATACATGCGGTCCGTCAGGGTGAAGTTGGGGTTGACGTTGATATATTTAAATAAGGTGAAGTTGCCATTGATAGGAATCTGGTGTTGTATACCGTTGTCCCATTCCTTGAAGATGTTCGTCTTCATGATCCTGTTCTCCTTGGCCGTAATGGTATTCTTCATCTGTCCGGTATACCTTACCGAGATTTTCTCATACCATCGCTGCTTTCCTACGGAGTGTTTCCTGCGGAACGGATAGAAGGGATTCACGTTTACGGTCAGTTCAGGCAGCGTCACGGAGAGCGTGGAGTCATGCATGTACTGGGCAATGTTGAAGCCGCCATTGATGGTCATGCCGAGGCTGGAGAACTTCGTGCTCCAGTTGACGGCAGACGTTCTCGTGCTCTGCGTCCTCGCCTGCGGGTTGTACATCGAGTACAGGTTGTTGACTTCATAGTTTGTCGTGGCAAAGTTGACGTTTGCCGACAGTGTCCTGAAGGGGTTGGCTTTCGGGTCTTGGGTGTGGCTCCACAAGACCTTGAAGCTCTCCGTACGGGTATAGTCACGCATTCCCTTGTCACCGGAACGGCTGTCCTGATAGCTGACTAAGATAGAACCGGAATACTTGTATCGCTTCTTGTAGTTGCTGGTGGCTGAGATACCCCATGAGCCACGGGTGTAGATTTCTCCCAACAGCTTCAAATCCCACTTGTCGTTGATGGCAAAATAGTAGCCACCGTTGTGCAGGTAGAATCCTCGTGTCTGCTCGTCACCGTAGGAGGGCATGATGAATCCGCTGCTGTAGCTCTTGGTAAAGGGGAAGAAGCCGTAGGGTATGGCGAGAGGCAGCGGCACATCGGCAACGACAAGGTAGGCAGGTCCGAAGACCACATCTTTGCCCGGGCGCACCTTGGCACGCGACAGGGCGATATAGAAGTCGGGATGCGGATCGTCGCAGGTAGTATACTTTCCGTGTTTCAGGTAGATGGTACCCGTAGAGTCTCGCTTTCCTATCTCTCCTTTGAGGTAGCCGTCCTGCTGTTCGGTGTAGACATCCCTGATGAGTCCGCGCTTGGTCTTGAAGTTGAACGCCATCGTGTCGCTCTGATCCTCGTCCTGTCCCAGCCTGAACTGCGGCTTGCCCTTGATGCCGTCCTTGGCGGTGGTGTCGGCAGAGCCTGTCGCCCTGACAATGCTGCTGTCTAAGCTCATGTATATCTTGTCGCTGTTCAGGTTCATGTTCTGGTAGTCTACCTTTGACGTCCCGTACATGTAAGCCGTCTTGGTCATGGCGTCGTAGACGAGCGAGTCTTCGGCGGCATACTGCACGGGTGCTTCTATGCCGTTCGACTTTGCACGTTGGATGCTGTCCAGCTTGATGGAGTCGTCCACCATCCTGTTGTGTTTGTAGATGGCTTTCTGGAGCGAGTCCATGCGTGTGGTGTCATTGGGGTCGGGAAGCGAGTCTTTGTTTAGCGAGTCGACCATCGTCGAGTCCACCAGCTTGCGCATGCGCTTCTTCTGTGGGCGCTGGGCAAGCAGGGTGCTGTCTGCCACCGCAAAGAGGATGACAAACGCCAATAAGAATATGACGGTCTTCGTTCTCAACTTCTACTTTTTCCTTTTTTTATTTCTAGCCTTTCTAGTCCATCTAGATTTTCTATCTGCATGGGGGGAGATGCAACAGCTCTATTTTTTCGGCTCTTCAGCAAACATCTTTTCCCAAGCCTTGAACCGCTCGACACCTGCTGCTCCAAACTTGGCAAGGCTGCGCTCTGCCTGTTCAATAGTTTTTTCTGTTCCCAACTTGGTCTTTGAGAAGAACTTGTCGGCATAGCAGACGAGTTGTTCCTCCATCGTCTCTGGCAGGAAGTCTTGAAGGGGTAGGGGCAGGTGTTGCTGCTGAATCTCCTCCTTAGTGATGCCGGCACCCGTATGTCGCTCACAAACCCTTGCGTGACGCTCCATACCTTCCCGCCTCAGCATCTCAGCGCCAATCCTTCCGTGGCAGATGTAAGGTTTTGTGCCGAAGCAATGGATGCCTGGTGCATCGCAGCCTATGATGCCGATGTCGTGCAACATGGCAGCCTCCTCGACAAACTGCATGTCCAGTTGGAGCTCTGGATGCATAGAGCCAATCCGTAATGCCTTGCGCATTACAGATTGGCTGTGTTTCAGGAGGATGGTTTTCAGTGGTGAATCCCCTTCTCCGTAGTATTTGTCAATGATAGCTTGATAGTCCATGATGCTTTTTGCGGACGTTCTCTTAGGAGTGCTGGCTGGCGCAGGGACACTTAGGCTCCGGGACGCTCGATGTATGCCAGCACGTCGCCCTTGTTGACCTTTGAACCTTGCTTGGCTGCAATCTCTACAAGCTTGCCGCCGAGGGCAGCGGGAATGGTGACAAACTCACCCCATGTAGCCTGGATGTAGCAGAAGGCATCGCCCTCCTTGTACTCCTTGCCGATGTACGGTTCTACGGTTGCAACGGCCTCGCCGTCTCCGCCAAACTCCCAGAACACCTGTCCCTTGACGGGGGCTACGATGGCATCAGCCTTGGCGTGCTTGAAGGCTGAGAGCTCTTCTGCCGACAGCTGGGTACCGAGTTTCGCGTCCTTGGCCTTCTGCAGGTCTTCCAGGAGGTTCTTCTTGGCCTGTCCGCTCTTGTAGTTGCGGTACTGTTCCGGGTGCATGGCGAGTTCGAAGAGTTCTTCGTCGTCCTGTCCGTACTCCCATCCGTTCTCGTCCATCTCCTTGCGGAAGTCGTCGAGGGCGTTGGCAAGCAGCGTATGCGGGTCGGCAGTAGTGAACTTGCGGCCCTGCTTGGCAGCCAGCTCTTTCAGTTCCGGGTCTATCTCGCCGGGTATCTTTCCGCTCTTGCCGAGGATCATTCCCCACATCGAGTCGTCCATCATCACGAAACGGCCCTTGCCCTGTTCCATCGTGAGCAGGTTCATCAGCGCGATGTTCTTCACATACTGGGAGAACGGCGTCACCAATGGCGGATAGCCTACTCGCGGCCATACGTATTCTACCTCGTTGAACAGCTTCACCAGCATGTCGTCGGTGGTCAGTTCTTCGTCGCCGCGCTTGGTACGGATGTGGTTGATGGTGCCCATGATGCCGCCGAGGTCAGCCATCATGCTGCCCATCATGCCGCCAGGCAGACCGCAGCCCAGCAGGAGTGACGACATCACCTTGTTGCCTGGGTTGATGAAGTAACCTAACCATTCGTCGATGAACTCCTGAGTCAGTGAGCGAGCCTTCATGTAGGCATTCATGTTGATTTCAGGAACCTCGAAGCCTTCGTTCCTCAGCATGCTGATGACGGAGATGACGTCGGGGTGAACCTTGCCCCAGGAGAGCGGCTCGATAGCGGTATCGATGATGTCGGCACCGTTCTCGCAGACCTCCAGGATGCTTGCCATAGACAGTCCGGGACCGCTGTGTCCGTGGTATTCAATGATGATGTGTGGATATTTCTCCTTGATCATCTTCGTCAGCTTGCCAAGGAAGGCGGGCTGTCCGATACCTGCCATGTCCTTCAGGCAGATTTCCTCGGCACCGGCATCTATCAGCTGCGAAGCAATGTTCATGTAGTAGTCCAGCGTGTGTACGGGAGAGGTGGTGATGCAGAGCGTACCCTGCGGCGTCATGCCTGCCTCCTTAGCCCACTTGATGCTGGGGATGATGTTGCGCACGTCGTTCAGACCGTCGAAGATACGGGGGATGTCAACACCCTGTGCATGCTTCACTTTATACATCAGCGCACGGACATCGTCGGGGACGGGGTACATGCGCAGCGCATTCAGGCCGCGGTCCAACATGTGGGTCTTGATGCCTGCCTCGTTGAACGGCTTGCAGAAAGCACGCACGGCATCGTTAGGATTCTCGCCTGCCAGCAGGTTCACCTGTTCAAAGGCACCGCCATTGGTCTCTACACGGGCAAAGCAGCCCATTTCGATGATTACCGGCGCAATACGCTCCAACTGGTCTTTGCGTGGCTGGAACTTACCAGAGCTCTGCCACATATCCCTGTAGACGAGACTAAACTGAATTTTCTTCTTCATGTTTCTATTTTCTGTTATCTTATTGTTTGCTTTTTATAAAAAGGTGCATTTGGGGTGCAAAGGTACTGCAAGTCGAAGACAATACAAAATAAAAATCGTTTTTTTATTGTTATTGTTGAGGCGCAGCGTACCTTCTTAAGACTCGCTATGCTCGTATAAGCGACGTTTTGTCTTTTTGTAGATAAGGTTGACACCTAAAATTCAAAAAGATGAAAACAAGTAATGATTATCTTCGTTCAGGTATTGAGCGCGTTCATTTGCAAGAAGAGGTGTACAAACTTTATCGTATTGAGAACCTTCCTCTTAAGGATGTCATGAAAAAAACAGGTTTGGGTCGAGGTACAGTTTACAGT
>ODAI010982133.1_pt1 | contig 23273 bp, 18 predicted proteins | sample 1539321 | NCBI WGS metagenome assembly ODAI01 (sample SAMN02144231, study PRJEB22623) | gut metagenome | biome: sheep rumen | host: Ovis aries | place: New Zealand | reverse complement strand
TCAGCCGATCCTGCAGTACTCCAATGAGATTCGCTCTGCGGTTTTGGTGATGCACGGCGATGCGGCGCATTCCTGCTACTTTGGCAGGGACGCCTATGCAGATATGGTGAAGGACAGCAAGTACATCGAAAACAAGGAACTGTTCATCATTCCGGGTGCTTCCCATACCGATCTCTATGACGGCGGCGGCAAGGGCGCGATCCCATTTGATAAGCTGCAGAGTTTTTTAGCGGAATACTTGAAATCGTCGTAATCCCCGGTTCGAGCAATTCCGATTATATAAGGGAAAACCTCCAACGTGCCACGTTTATTAAAACGGTAGCAATGCTACCGTTTTTTTTTAGGCGAATCTGGGGACAGGCACCAAATTGGCCTTTTTTCCAATTTGGTGCCTGTCCCCAGATTGGAAATGTATAACGTATATTTCAAAACCGGCGGTTCATACTGTCGGTTTTGTGTTATAATTATAAGTCGGGTAAACAGTACTAACCCTTGAAAAATATGACTTTGTGACGAGGTAACAGACTTGCGGACAATACTCAGCATCTTCAAAAACGACATAAACGCGATAGTAAAGCATTTTTTCGTGCTGGTCATCGCTTTGGCGGTAGGAGTTCTGCCGTCTCTTTACGCGTGGATAAACATATATGCGACGTGGAACCCGTATGTGAATACGGGGAATGTGCCTGTGGCACTGGCAAGCCGCGATCTCGGAATCGAGGGGCCTGACGGCACACACATCGATGCGGCGGCAGAGGCAATCGCAGAGTTTGCCGGCAGCGAGAGCATTCACTACATTCCGGTGGACAGCGCCGAGCAAGCCATAGACGGCGTAAGCTCGGGCAAGTACTATGCTGCCATCATATTCGAGGACGGCTTTACATACGCCATGAACCACTACGAGGAAGCAATAGGCGACGCGAAGCCGCGCATTACTTACTGCTGCAACATCAAGAAGAACGGCATTGCGCCCAAAATCACCGACACTGCAGCCGACAACATGCTGCGCGACATCAATTCCGATTTAGTGAAGCTGATGATGACCAAATATTTCGCTGATGTGCAGGAGCTGATGGCGGACATCGACACTGACGATGCCGCAAGCCGTGCTGCAAGCGGGCTGCGCAGCGCACAGACGGCGCTTGACAGCTACTCCGCAGCCATAGGGCAGATGATTGAAGGCGGACAGCCTCTGGGAGAGTCGGCTTCAAATTCCCGCGAGAATCTCTCTTCGGGAAGAGCGCAGGCGAGGGAGGACATAGAAAAGGCCGATGCGAATATTACCGAGGCGCAGGTAACGCTGCGCGATATCTCGCGGAAGCTGGATAAAAAATCAGTGGCTGTGGAGGATTCCATAGATGACCTCGGCTACACAATAGACCATTTGCAGGGACCTGTCAGCGAAGAGGAGAAAAAGAAGCTTGTAAAGGAAGCAAACGCAAAGGCGGATACCGCGATAAAGGAGCTCACGGGGCTTCGCGCAATGATTCCGCAGGACGAGGGAAATGAGACAGCTGATTCGGTGCTTGCTCACATCGATGCCATGATAGTGACGATGAAGCATATAAAGAACCTGACCGAGACTGTTCCGAGCTCTCCGGACGTCCTTTCGGGAATTGCGGGCGATCTTTCGCATACGCAGAGTATGATGAAAAACGAGGTAAGGCCGGAGACCGAAAGCATAATAACCTCTTTTGAGGACTCTCTTGAGAGGGCAAAGCCTTTAATGGATACGGCAGGTACTGCGCTCGACGACTTGGACAAGGTTATGGCGGAGAGCGAGGTACTAAAGAGCGAGTCGGAAAAGGCCCTTACGGAGCTTGGCGGTACACTTGCTGCTGTTTCGGCGGGGCTTGATGATGCGATAAAAAAGGTTTGGGCGCTGCAAAGGGCGAGTGGCGATGCTTTGCCGGGCGACATCTCGGAGGAGAGTGCAGCAAAGTACAGCGAGTATATAACCGATCTGGTGCAGGTAGAGGCCGAGGAGCTTTACAAGCCCGCTTCCTACGGTGCGGCGATGGCGCCTTTCTACACGACGATCGCCCTCTGGGTAGGTGCCGTAATGCTGGTGACACTCCTGAGCACAAACGTAAAGCGTAAAAGGTATCCGGGCGCGACCGAAGCACAGTGCTTTTTCGGGCGCTATCTGATTTTTTTCCTGATAGGGCAGATACAGACCGCGGTCGTAGTGGCCGGGGATATATTCCTGCTGCATGTAGAGCCTCTGCACCCTTGGCTTTTCTGGCTCTCGGCAGCGATAACCGACATGATATTCGTGATGCTGATTTACGCCCTGGCACTGGCCTTCGGAGACATCGGAAAGGCTGTTGTAATAGTCGTAATGATGCTGCAGATTTCGGGTTCGAGCGGAACCTATCCTATAGAAATATTACCGGGAATCTATGCGAAGATATTCAAGTTCTTCCCGTTCCCTTATGCAATCGATGCGATGCGCGAGGCAATGTTCGGCATGTACGGTTCGGATTACGCAATCTATCTGGCGCAGCTTTCGGTATTTTTCGTGTGCGCAGTTTTAATAGGCTTGCTCGTCAGAAAGCCTTTTGTCGGGGTGAAATCCTTTGTGCACCATAAAATGAACGAAACGGAGGTGCTGTGATGAATAACAAAATGATTGATTACGCACAGCAAATCCACGAAAGGAATAAAAAGCGCATACGCATAGGGCTGATTATGTTCTTTGTGCTGCCCGTAGCTCTCGGATTCATCCGCTGGATGACGGACAGTGATAAAATAGTATTTTTACTGATCTGGGTTGCTCTGATGTTTGCACTTTCTGCATATCTCATCAGCGTCGAGTACATGGACAGCACGATTCAAAAGAAGCTGGCCGAAATGACCGACAGCGAGCCGGAGTTTGACGATCTGCTCGGCGAGCGCGGACTGCTGTCCGAATCGGACAGCCCGGCAGCGGCAGCTGCCGCCGCGGCGGCCGAGGCCGCCCGCGAGGTCCGCGAACGTGTACGCGATAAAATCGCGTCTACCTCCTCATCAGCGGAAAAAATCGGGAAGATAACCGATAACGATTTCAAACAGCTGACATCAAGCGCTGTAACAATTGTAATAATAGTCGGGCTTTGCGTAATACCTTGTCTTTTTGCATGGTTTAATACATTCTCCAACTGGAATCCTTTCAGCAGCGAAGCAACTGCGGGGATTTCCGTTGCGGTGGCAAGCTCGGACGAGGGAGCGGAGGCTCTGGGACTTTCGATAAATATCGGCGACAAGGTCATAGAGGCGTTGAAGGCAAACGATGATATCGGCTGGACATTTGTGGATGACGCGGAAACGGCAATAGAAAGCGTTTACGCCGGCGACTGCTATGCAGCAGTAATTATTCCCGAGGATTTCAGCAGGAGCATTATCGGAATCGCAGGCGGAGAATTAAAGCATCCGCAGCTGCATTTCTATGAAAATGAGAAAACGAATGCCATTGCACCGAAAATCACGAGCAAGGTAAAGGGCGTTCTGAAGGAAAAGGTCGATGCGGCATTTGTGGATACACTTGGGAAATACGTGACGGAGATTGCCTCGGCATCGGCAGCGCTGGGCCTTGATCCGCAAAACACATTAAGCGACATAAACATTGTTCTTTCAGAGCTTGATGCGGATCTTGAAAGCAGCGCAAGGGTTATAAATGCGGCGTCGGACATTTCAAATGCCACCGAAAACCTGCTCTCCGCATCACGGGATTTTGTAGCAAGCTCACAGGAAGTGGCAGCGGATACAAATGATTATCTCGGCACGGTGAGCGGCGACCTTTCGGAAAAGCCGGAAAAATCGGCTCTGGCGCGCACTCTCACAGATATGACGGCTGCAATGTCGTCAAACCTGGATCAGACCGAAAAGGAACTGCAATCGGCAAAAAACGATATGACAAAGGCAGGCAGTTATGTGCAGGAGGACCTTAAAGTCCGCAGGGAAACTGTCAATCAGATGCAGGTTGCGGCAGAAGGAACCTCTGCAAGCCTTGCTGACATGGGACTTACCGCAGAGGCTGAAAAGCTCGCTGCCGTTTCAAAGGACCTTGCCGACATTTCCGCAGCGATAACAAAGCTGCAGGCAGCCGACCTATCAAACCAAAAGCTGGTTTTCGCATACATGGATGAAGTAATTTCGGATATCGGTACCGCCCAAAGCGATCTGCGCGAGGCAGAGCGCGATATAAACAAAGCCGATGCGAAATTAAACGATGCGGCAAAGGATGCCGGAGAGAGCATTGATGCTACCCGCGGGTACCTTTCGAGTGCCTACGGCGATCTGGCTCTGATAGGGCAGGCACTCGACAAATCATCGCTGGCACTTAGCTCTTTTGAGGGAGGCCTTTCGGGCACCGCGGATACCGTCAATTCGCTGAGGCGCGGTATACGAAATTTCTCAGCGCTCCTTGAAAAATTCGCAGACAGCGAGCTAAGGAGTGACATTGACAGGCTGATGGAAAACGACCCGGTGGTTATTGCCGAAAATATGGCAGCTCCGATTAAAATGGAAAGCTCAAGGCTCTTTAACATAGAAAACTTCGGCTCGCAAATGGCGCCTTTCTACACGACGCTTTCCCAGTGGATTGCAGCTCTCCTCATGACAATCATGATACAGGTGGATGTAAAGCGGAGAAAAGAGCTTGGAAATGTGAAAACCTATGCAAGGTTTCTGGCGCGCTACAGGGTATTCCTCGTAATCGGGCTCGTTCAGGCGCTGCTGGTATCGCTTGGCCAGATTCTCTATGTGGGAATTGACTGTCTGCATCCGGCGGGCTTTGTTCTGGCTGCTTTGGTCATCGGCGCAGCCTTTACGCTGATTGAGTACTCATTGGTATTTACATTCGAGAGCGTGGGGCTTGGAATCTGTGTAATCGTCATGGTTCTTCAGGTCGGAGGCTCCGGGGGCACATTCCCTGTGGAGGTGCTGCCGCCTGTATTCCAGGCGCTCAACCCGCTTATGCCTTTCAAATATGCCATAAACGCTATGCGCGAATGCATCGGCGGCATGTACGGCAGCACATATTTTGAAAGTCTGGGGATAGTCCTGCTATTTGCAATTTGCACGGCAATTGTCTGCCTCCTCCTTCACAAACCGATGCACGGATTGATTGAAAAGGTTAGAGAAAGCAAGCGCGAAAGCGACATAATGCTGTAGCGTCAAATTCTTGACGGTTATTTGCTTTTGCGGTATTATGAAAAAGTATGGTTGTGTCCCCGAAAGGAGCACAGAAATACAATAAAAAACCAATTAGAGGACAAAATGTCAGATATAACTAATTCATACAAATGTAAAGCCTGCGGCGCACCATTAAGATGGGATGCCGAGCAGGAAATACTCGTCTGCGACCACTGCGACAGCAAATACAGTCCGGATGCCTTTGAAATTGAGGAAAAAGGCGACAAAGATGCGAACTTTGACTGGTCGGATTTCAAAGAGGGCGACAGAGAGACAATAGATAATACGAAAACCTACAAGTGCAGCAATTGCGGTGCGGAAATCGTGACGGACATGACTACGGTTGCGAGCAAATGCCCTTATTGCGATAATGTGCTTGTGATGGAGCCTGAATTAAAGGGAGCCTTAAAGCCGAATGCAATCATACCATTCACAGTGGATCATAAAGAGCTTTTGGAAATCGTAAAAGGTTTTTACAAGGGCAAGCATTTGCTCCCGGGCAATTTCCTGGATGAGAGCAAAATTATGGAAATCCAGGGTATCTACGTGCCTTTCTGGCTGTTTGATACGCTTGCGGACGGATATATGCAGTACCACGGCACAAAGACACGCTCCTGGAGTGACAAAAAATATGATTATGTGGAAACCAAGTATTATGATGTCTACCGCGAAGGCTCAATGCGCTTTTCAAAGGTACCTGTCGACGGCAGCGTAAAGATGGATAATGCTCTGATGGATTCGATTGAGCCGTACGACTACAGCAAGCTGATTGATTTTAATCCGGCGTATTTTTCAGGATTCCTGGCAGACCGATTCGATGAGGGTGTTAAAGACAGCCTGCCGCGGGCAACCCGCAGAATCAGGCAGAGCGTTTCAGATGAATTTTCAAAGACAGCTACGCAGTACGACTCGCTGACGGAAAAGGGCGGCAGTTTAAAGATGCTTGACACATCGGTAAAATATGCCCTGCTGCCGGTATATCTGATTCACAGTGCTTATGGCGGCAAGGATTACCATTACGCAGTTAACGGTCAGACCGGAAAAATAGTCGGGAATCTCCCGATTTCAAAAGTAAAGCAGGCGCTTTATTTCCTGGCATTTACAGCCGGGGGGACTTTTGTTTCGAGTATCATTTTGGCAGTTGCAGCAGTTCTGCTATTATAGGAAAAGGTGGGTGAAACTATGAAAAAGATTTTCATGATTATCGCCGTTACCTTTTGCATAGTCTTTACGGGAGCGGCAAATTCCGTATATGCGATGCCGGGAGATACGGTAGCTGATGAAAACATTTGGAGAGTATATCAGCAAAGCGAATATCTGACAACAGAGGAGCAAAACGAGCTCAATGAAATGGCGGTGTCTATAGCAGATACCTACGGCATTGATGTCGTTGTATGGATAGTCGATGACTGCGAAGGAAAGAGCCATATGGACTATGCAGATGACGCATTTGACTATGAAGGCTACGGATATGGTGAAAACCACGATGGCGTAATGCTTTTGATATGCATGGATCCTGACTGCCGCGGTATGTGGATCAGTACCTGCGGAGGGGCTTACGACCTTTATTACAACCGCGACATGGATATAATAGAGGGTTATCTGATTGATGACCTGCGCGCGGGAGCCTATGCGGAAGCGGTAAGACTCTATCTCACTCTCACAGACACATTCCTCTATGACGGATTATATGAGGGCGGACATGTCTGGAATCAGGAGGAAATAGACAGATATACATCAGGCTCTGATTATCAGAGCGGAAACCCTGATGATGATTACGGTGAAGATGTTAATTATGTTGTAATGATAATTTGGGCCGTACTGTCTCTGGCCTGCGGCATAGGTCTGGCGTGTCTCTTTATCCACGGTATGAGAAGTAAAATGCGCACAGGCGTCATAGCCGGTGAAGCAGGTGAATATCTGGTATCCGGTACATTCAAAGTCAGAGACAGGCGCGATAAATTCCTCTACAGCAATGTCTCAAAGACAAAGAGGGAAAGCAGCAGCGGCGGCGGTGGAGGCCATGGCGGCCATATATCCTCGTCGGGCAGGAGCCACGGCGGCGGCGGACGCAGCTTTTAAAGGCGTATGAACCGTTTTTTCGGTTTTGCGATATATTAACAAGTTATTAAGGTTCTATTAAAAAATGGAAAGGAAGAAATTATGGGACTTATTAAATCAATCGTTGGAGCAGCAGGCGGAAACCTGGCAGATCAGTGGAAGGAATTTTTCTATTGTGAAGCAATGGATAAAGACACCCTCATGGTAAAGGGTCAGAAAAAGCAGGGCAAGCGCACATCTAATACAAAGGGCGAAGACAACATCATCACAAACGGCAGTGGTATTGCAGTAGCTGACGGGCAGTGCATGATCATTGTTGAGCAGGGAAAGATTGTTGAAGTATGCGCAGAACCGGGCGAATTTACTTATGATAATACAGTTGCACCGTCAATCTTCACAGGAGATCTCGGCGACAGCATCAAGGCAACATTTGCTAACATCGGAAAGCGTTTCACTATGGGCGGCGACACAGGCGTTGACCAGAGAGTTTACTATTTCAACACAAAGGAAATCATGGGGAACAAGTACGGCACACCTAATGCTGTTCCTTACAGAGTAGTTGACAAGAACGTAGGCCTCGATATCGATATTGCCATCACATGCTTTGGTGAATATTCATACAAGATTACAGACCCGCTTCTTTTCTACACAAACGTATGCGGTAATGTAACAGACGAGTTCAGAAGATCTGAAATCGACAGCCAGTTAAAGAGCGAAGTACTGACTCACCTTCAGGAAGCTTTTGCAAAGATTTCCGAAATGGGCATCAGATACTCCGCACTTCCGGGCCACGCAAGCGACATCGGAAAGGCACTCAATGAAGTTCTTTCCGCAGACTGGAAGGAAAAGAGAGGTATCGAAATCTTCTCCTTTGGTGTAAGCAGCGTAAAGGCAAACGAAGAAGACGAAGCAAGAATCAAGGACGTTCAGATGGCAGGAGCTTTCAGAGATCCTTCCATGGGAGCGGCTTATACGGTTCAGTCAATGGGTCAGGCTATGAAGGATGCCGCAAACAACGAAGGCGGCATGGGCGCTATGGGCGCATTCATGGGCATGGGTATGGCTCAGAACGCAGGCGGCGGAATGGCTTCGCAGCTTTACGGTATGGCAGCTCAGCAGCAGGCGGCAGCAGCTCCTGCAGCACCTGCAGCAAATACCTGGACATGCGCTTGCGGAGCACAGAATACAGGCAAGTTCTGCACAGAGTGCGGCAAGCCTATGCCTGCACCGGCAGGCGCTTGGACCTGCGAATGCGGCGCTCAGAACACAGGCAAGTTCTGCACAGAGTGTGGCAAGCCACGCCCTTAGTCATGCAGTTTGCATAGTTGATAATTATTGAAAGGATGCGGAAATAAAAACATATGAATTCTGATATTCAGGCAATCCGGGCCATGAAGGTCGACCCCGAAGCAGAGGAATTTGTCAGGGGTGAATATGCGCGGCTTTACAAGGATTACAACTGCGCTATTCGTGAAGTGCGTACAAAGCTCGAGGTATTAAACGAGGACTTTGAACTGGCGCACCAGCATAATCCTATCCACTCTATGAACGCCCGCGTTAAATCCGTTGGCAGTATTATAGAAAAGTGTTACAGGATGAACTACCCACTCGAGGACTGCAAATTCACCAAATATATGATGGACATTGCCGGAATCAGGGTAATCTGTCACTATATCGACGATATCTATACAGTTGCGGAGCTTTTGGGCTCGCAGCCGGATATTGAAGTGGTCACAATAAAGGATTACATCGAAAACCCAAAACCAAACGGCTATCGCAGCCTTCACCTGGTGGTAAAGGTGCCGGTCTATTTCGTTGAGGGTGTAAAGACTCTGCCTGTCGAGGTACAAATCCGCACCATGGCAATGGACTTCTGGGCCAGCCTTGAGCATAAACTCAGATACAAGTCAGACGGCATTATTCCGGCATTTGTATCGAGGGAGCTTAAAGAGTGTGCCGAGGCCATATCAAGCAGTGACCAGCAGATGCAAAAAATTCATAGCTTCCTCGACCAGCTCGACCAGGATTTAGCAAGAATGTAAGGAGTAAAATATGGAAAAGGTACTGGACAGATTTTTAAGATACGTCAAGGTTAATACACAGTCGGACAGCACATGCGAGGACAAGGTTCCTACTACCGAAGGTCAGTGGGATCTCGCCAAAATGCTGACTGCGGAGCTCGAAAAGATGGGTGCTCAGGATGTAAAGCTTTCCGAGCACTGCATAGTTACGGCAAAGATTCCGTCGAACCTGCCATCCGGAAAGAAGGCACCGAAAATCGGTTTCCTCGCCCACATGGATACGGTTGACGATGCTCCGGGTGAGGGTGTAAACCCACGCCTTGTGGAAAACTATGACGGCGGTGACATCACTTTGTCAAAGGACGGCAAGGTGGTAATGTCGCCTTCGGTATTCCCGAGCCTCAAGGAAAATGTCGGAAAGACTCTGGTAGTGACTGACGGCAGCACGCTTCTCGGAGCCGACGACAAGGCGGGCGTAGCCGAAATCATGACTATGGCCGAGACTCTTCTTACGGACAAGACTCTGCTCCACGGAGATATCCGCATCGCGTTCTCACCCGACGAAGAGGGTGCGGACGGAATCAGAATGTTTGACGTAAAGGCATTCGACGCCGACTATGCCTACACGGTAGACGGCGGCAAGGTAGGCGAAATCGAGTACGAAAACTTCAATGCCGCAGGCTTCAAGGTAATCGTGCACGGCAGAGAGGTTCATCCGGGCGAAGCAAAGAACAAGATGGTGAATGCAGCGCTTCTTGCGACGGAGTTTGCACAGATGCTGCCGCAGAGCCAGACACCTGCGACTACCGAAGGCTATGAGGGCTTTTACCACCTCGCGGAGATGGGCGGAGACTGTTCGGAGGCACATGTCGAGTATATACTGAGAGATCACAGCAGAGAAATTTTCGAAAAGCGCAAGGCTTTCATCAGAAGTACGGTAGATTACCTCAATGCAAAATACGGCGAGGGTACATTCGTACTTGAAATGAAGGATTCATATTACAATATGCGTGAAAAGGTGGAGCCTTTCATGTACATCGTGGATAATGCGGTTTCTGCAATGAAGGAAGCGGGAGTCGATCCGATCATAGTTCCTATTCGAGGCGGCACAGACGGTGCGAAGCTTTCCTTTGAAGGGCTGCCTTGCCCGAACCTTTCCACGGGCGGATTTAACTTCCACGGGCGCTATGAATATATTCCTGTTGAATCGATGGAGAGCATGGTACAGGTGCTTTTGAATCTCGCAACCTGCAAATAATTACAGTTTTATGAATAAATAACGCAAAAATATTGGCGGAGTGGTGCAAAAATATTTGCACCACTCTTTTGTTTATGGTAAGATATCTTCATAGGATGTTTGTGGCACATACAGCGGAAAGGTGAAGTGATGAAAGCAAAGGAATATCAAAAGGTCATAACAGAGCTGGCAAACAAGGCGGATTTGGCAATTCACATCGTGGATAAAGCCTACCATTCAATAGTTTACAACGAAAACATGGCAATCGTTGAAAAAATACAGCGCGAGGACGTGCTCGGAAAGCCGTTTCTCGAGGTCTTTTCACACATAGAAAAGGAAGACAGTACGCTTTGGCAGGCTCTGTCAAACAGGAAATCAACCATAAACGTCGAGCAGACCTATCAGAATGCTTACGGTAAACAGGTTACGAGCGTAAACTCGACATACCCGGTTTTCGGAGAGGACGGCGAAGTCATCGCGGCCTTTGAGATAGCCAGAGATATCACGGGAATAAAGGATATGTCCGAGACGCTTTTAGCACTCCAAAGCGAGGCACGCCCGGCGAAGGCTAAAACTGCTGAAAAACCGATGATAAGACGCTATACCTTTGACGATATAAAGGGTAACAACAGAGAGTTCAAATCGGTGATAAACCGCGCCAAACGTGCGTCAAACAGCTCTGCGAGCGTGTTTATCTACGGCGAGACGGGAACAGGCAAGGAGCTGTTTGCTCAGAGCATACATTATGCCAGCGAGCGTAAAAACGGTCCATTCCTCGCTCAAAACTGCGCGGCAATTCCCGAGAGCCTGCTTGAAGGAATTCTTTTCGGCACGACAAAGGGCGGCTTTACAGGAGCTGTCGACAGGGCAGGACTTTTTGAGCAGGCAAACGGCGGAACACTGCTTTTAGATGAAATCAGCGCCATGCCGTACGATCTGCAGAGCAAGCTCTTGCGCGTGCTTCAGGAAGAATACATACGAAGAGTCGGCGGCAGCAAGGACATCCCTGTGGATGTGAGAATCATTGCTACGGTAAACAGAGATCCTCAAAAGCTGATTGAAGAGGGCAGGCTGCGCTCTGACCTTTACTACAGACTGAACATAATAAATATCGACATACCGCCTCTGCGCGAGCGCAGAGATGATATACTCGAGCTGACGGATGAGTTTATAAAAAAAGACAACGAAAAGTTCGGAAAAGAAATCTGGATGCTTTCGGAAAAGGCAAAGGAAAAGCTGATATCGCACGATTATCCGGGCAATGTCAGGGAGCTTCGGAACCTGATAACCGCAGCGGTTTCAATGGCTGACCGCGAACACGTTCTGACAGAGAACATGCTGATGTTTGTCGAGGGTGCCGAGCCGAGAAAGCAAATTGATAAATTCAGACTTTCTGACGACAATCTCGACGATTACCTCGAAATGGTGGAAAAGAGCATAATAAAGGAGGCACTCGCAGCAAGCGACGGAAACATTTCAAAAGCCGCAGAGCTGCTCGCTATAAAGAGACAGACGCTCCAACACAAGCTTCGCAAATACGGAATGTAATGCAAAAATATTTGCGATTTCATGCAAAAATATTTGCACAAACTGTAACAAATTTGCTGCTTTGCCACAGCAAAGTAATCAATCATCCAAAAGACATGGCACTAATGTGCAAAAAATGTATTAGAAAATAAGGATAGTTAAAACACTAACAAGCACGGAAATATTTTTGCCGCGCTTGCTTGTTTTGGCACGGAATTTGCATTATTATATTTGTGGATTGGCGAATAACCGCTAATCCTGTTAGAAATACAATTATTTTATTTACAAATAAAGGAGAGAAAAGAAAATGGTTAGATACTCTATGATCGGCGCGGCTTCAAACGCCGGCGGCGAATTATTCAGAATGATGCTCAATCATCCTGAAACAAAATTAATGCATGTAGCTGATGGCTTTGCACATGGCCAGAGACTTTTAGACACATTCCCTGCATTAAACGGATTTAACGAATACGATCTCGTTATCGAGGACGTTGATGATGCATCCGTTGAAAAGCTCCTTTCAGACACAGACGTTCTGTTCCTCGCAGTAGATGCGGGTACAGTTTCCGATTACGCTGAAAAGGCTCTCGCAAAGGGCGTAAAGGTTATCGACTTTGGCGCAGACATGCGTTTCAGAGATGCAAAGGTTTGGGAAGAGTGGTACAAGGTAAAGCACAAGAACCACGAAATGTCAAAGAACGCAGTTTACTCCATTCCTGAAATCTGGAGAGACAAGGCAAAGAACGCAAACCTCATCGCAAATCCGGGCTGCTATCCTACAGCAACCACTCTCGGACTTTATCCGCTCCTCAAGACAGGCGCTGTTGTAAAGGATACAATTATCGTAAACACTATCTCCGGTACTACAGGCGCAGGCCGCAGACCGGTATTCCAGAACCTCTACACAGAGATGGAAAACAATTTCAGAGCTTACGGTGTTGCAACACACAGACACACTCCTGAAATCGAGCAGAACATCGAAACTATCACAGGCGTAAAGCATATCATTAACTTCCAGCCACACCTCGCACCTATGGCAAGAGGTATTCACGCTACTATTTATTGCACAGTAAACAGAGATTTCACAAACGAAGAGCTTTACGATCTTTATCAGGCACAGTACAAGGATGAGCCGTTCGTAAGAGTACACCCTGCAAGCCAGCTTCCTAACACAAAGTGGACTGCAGCTTCCAACTTCTGCGACATGGCAGCTACTTACGACCCAAGAACACACAGAGTAATCATCTGCTCCGTAATCGACAACATCGGTAAGGGTGCAGCAGGCCAGGCTATCCAGAACATGAACATCATCATGGGACTTCCTGAAACAATGGGCATCTACATGCCTCCAACAGCACCATAAACATCGTATCCGAATATAGTTGATATACAGTTAATAGGAGAAATATTATGGAATATAAAATGATCGAAGGTGGCGTTACCGCTCCAAAGGGCTTCAAAGCTTCAGCAACATTCGCAAATATCAAAGGCAAGATGAGCGAAAAGCCTGATATGGCTATGCTCTATTCCGAGACAAAGACCAGTTGCGCAGCAGTATTTACTACAAACAAGTTCGCTGCAGCACCTGTTATCATCGGTAGAGAAAAGTTAAAGGCTGCAAAGCTCAGAGCCATCATCATGAACTCCGGCTGCGCAAACGCTGCAACAGGTAAGGAAGGTCTTGCAAACGCAGACAAGCTCCAAAACGAAGCTGCAAAGCTCCTCGGACTCGAGCCTGATGAAGTTATCATGTCCTCCACAGGCGTTATCGGCGTACAGCTGCCTGTAGACAAGATGATGCAGGGCGTAAAGGACCTCGTTCCAAAGCTCGACGCAAAGAACGGTCACGATGCTGCATGGGCAATCATGACTACAGATACAGTTTCAAAGGAAATGTCCTTTGAACTCCAGCTCTCCGGCGGCGCTGTAAGAATGGGCGCTATGTGCAAGGGCTCCGGCATGATCCACCCTAACATGGCTACAATGCTCGCTTACTTCACAACCGACGCAGAGATTTCCGCAGAGGTTCTCCAGCCAATGCTCAAGGACGCAGTTGACAAGTCATTCAACATGACTACAGTTGACGGCGACACCTCCACAAACGACTCCCTCTTCCTCATCGCAAACGGAGCCTCCGGCGTAAAGGTAGAGAGCGAAGCAGATAAGAAGGCTTTCAAGGAAGCCCTCGACTACATCTGCATCGGCATGGCAAAGAAAATCGCTTCCGACGGTGAGGGCGCAAGCCACATGATGATCGTTGAAGCAAAGAACCTCCAGACACTTAAGGACGCAAGACTTGTTGCAAAGTCAATCGCAGGCTCGAACCTCTTCAAGGCTGCACTCTTCGGACAGGACGCTAACTGGGGCCGCATCATCGGCGCAGCAGGCTACTCCGGCGCAGAGTTTGCAACCGACAAGCTTGACTGCTTCCTCGAATCATGCGCAGGCAAGATTCAGGTTATGGCAGAGGGCGCAGGCCTCGTATTCGATGAGGACAAGGCTGCAAACATCCTTAAGGAAAAGGACATCACCGTAATCGTTGACTTCCATGACGGAAAGGAAGAAGCAACTGCTTACGGCTGCGACCTTACTTATGATTATGTAAAGATTAACGGCGACTATCGCAGCTAATCCTTACGGCGGCACAGATCGGTAGAAAATAAAAGGAAATAGGAAAATATATGGATAAAGAAAAATTGATGGAGCAGTACAAGGGCAAGACCATCCTCATCAAATACGGTGGCAACGCAATGATAAATGACGAGCTCAAAGCTGCAGTTGTTGAAGACGTTGTGGCACTGTGGAAGATGGGTATGCGCCCGATACTCGCTCACGGCGGCGGCCCGATGATCAACAAGATGATCGAGAAAGTCGGCGCAAAGGTTGAGTTCGTGAACGGCCTCAGAAAGACCACCGATGAAGTAATCGACGTGGTGGAAATGGTGCTTATCGGTCAGGTGAACACCGAACTTGTGGGGCTTATCAACAAGGCGGGCGGAAAAGCTGTAGGCCTTTCCGGCGTATCGGGAAATATGCTTATCTGCGAAAAGCAGAAGGCTGAGGTAGACCTCGGCTATGTAGGAAATGTTGTAAAGGTAAACACCGAAGCTATCGATGCAATCCTCGATGCAGGCTTCATCCCTGTAATCGCTCCGATCGGAACCGACGGCAACGGCCAGAGCTACAACATCAACGGCGACATCGCAGCAGGTCAGGTTGCGGGCGCATTAAAGGCAGAGAAGTTTATGCTTCTTACGGATATCGAAGGTCTGTGCAACGACATAAAGGTAAAGGACGTCATCAGCTACCTCAATGTGAAGGATGTAAAGGCTCTCAAGGACAAGGGTACCATTGCGGGCGGTATGATTCCAAAGGTTGACTGCTGCGTTCAGGCCATTTCCGAGGGCGTTAACTCCGTTAACATCATCGACGGTCGCAGACCTCACGTAATACTTGATGCTTTCACGGAAACACTGGGCACCACAATCGGTACAGCTCAGGAAAGCGTTGGAATCAAGTGGTAATTAGTTTCAATTGTAGATAAAAGGAGAATAAAATGATCCAGAAGTTCAAGACAAATCAGGAAGTTATCGAAAACGGCGATAAGTATTTATATGGAAACCACGTACGTATGCCAATCTCAATGGAGAGAGGCGAAGGCGCTTACGTATTTGACAAGGACGGCAAGAAGTACCTCGACTTCATCGGCGGTATCGCAGTAAACGGCCTCGGCCACTGCCACCCTGCAATCAAGAAGTGCCTCCAGGAAAGAGCAGAGACTATTCTTCACTGCTCCAACTATTTCTACAACGAGCCTGCAGTTCAGACTGCAAAGCTGATTGTTGAAAATTCCTGCTTTGACAAGGTTCTCTTTGCAAACTCCGGTGCGGAAGCAAACGAAGGCCAGATCAAGCTCGCAAGAAAGTATGCAAAGGACCACGGTCATCCTGAAAGATACGTTGTTATCACAATGAAGAACTCCTTCCACGGCCGTACACTTGCTACTTGTACAGCAACAGGCCAGTATGGCGTTCACAGATATTTCGAGCCACTTCCTACAGGCTTCAGATATGCTGAGTTCAACAACCTTGAGTCCGTAAAGATGCTCATGGACGAATACGTATGCGCAATCCTCACTGAGCCTGTACAGGGCGAAGGCGGTGTAAGACCTGCAAGCAAGGAATTCCTCGAAGGTCTTCGCAAAATCTGCGACGAAAACGACATCCTCCTGATGTTCGACGAAGTGCAGGTTGGTTCCGGCCGTACAGGCAAGCTCTTCGCACACCAGAACTACGGTGTAGAGCCTGATACTTGCTCAATGGCAAAGGCTCTCGGCTCCGGTGTTCCTATCGCAGCAGTTTGCGCAAAGGGCGAAGCTACAAAGGTTCTCGTTCCTGGAACACACGGCTCAACATTTGCAGGCGGCCCTCTGGCTTGCGCACTCGCAGCAACTACTCTTGATGTAATGCTCAACGAAGGCGTTATCGACAACGCTGCAAAGATGGGTGAATACTTCCGCGAGCAGATGCACGCTGTAATCGAAAAGAACCATCCAAAGGCAGTAAAGGAAATCAGAGGCCTCGGTATGATTAACGGTATCGAGCTCAATCAGCCTTCCGGTCAGCCTGTAGTTGACCTCTGCTACAAGGACAGCAACGTTCTCATCAACAACACAGCAGGAAACGTTCTCCGTTTCGTTCCACCTCTCATCGTAGGCAAGGAAGAAATCGACATCGTTATCAAGGCTGTTGATGAAGCTATGACAAAGCTCGGTTGGTAATAGCGCGGAAATCTAATATCAAAAAAACCGAAAACCCGCTTTCGACATATTCGAAGGCGGGTTTTATTGACTTTTTTGAGACTAAAGTATAAAATTGACAGTGGAATTATCCGAATATTCTAATTGAGTATGTAGCTTTTGGAAAAGCAATATATGCAGAAAGGCACAAATATGATTTCTATGGATATGCTGCGCGATGCGCAGAGAGTACTTGAACCTGTAATTACAAAGACACCTGTTATACCTGCTAACGGAATAGTTCCCGATTGCAATTTTTATCTGAAGGCTGAATGCCTGCAGAAAACAGGTGCGTTCAAGCTGAGAGGTGCTTACTACAAAATTGCCGCGCTCAGTGATGAAGAAAGAGCAAGAGGCGTTATCGCATGCTCTGCAGGAAACCACGCACAGGGTGTTGCTTATGCATCGCGCGACATGGGCGTAAAGGCGACAATATGCATACCTGAAGGCGCTCCTATTTCAAAGATTGAGGCTACCCGTTCCTATGGCGTTGACGTAGTGCTCGTGCCGGGCGTATATGACGATGCTTATACGGAAGCATGCCGCCTCAGAGACGAAAAGGACTATACCTTCATTCATCCTTTCGACGACTATCAGATTATGGCAGGCCAGGGAACCATCGGCCTTGAAATAATCGAGCAGCTTCCTGATGTGGATGTGGTGTTCGTACCAATCGGTGGAGGCGGACTGATCGGCGGCGTGGCTTATGCGATAAAGTCATTAAAGCCTGACTGCCAGGTGATCGGCGTTCAGGCAGCGGGCGCACCGAGCATGGTTCGTTCCCTCGAGCAGGGCCGCATTATCACACTTGACAGCGTAAAGACCGTTGCAGACGGCATAAAGGTTAAGACACCGGGCAAGTACACATTTGAAATGTGTCAGAAATACGTAGACAAGGTTATCACGGTAACCGAGAGCCAGATTGCATCCGCAATCCTCACGATTCTTGAAAAGCAAAAGCTCGTTGCGGAGGGCGCAGGCGCTGTTGCAACTGCAGCCGCAATGTACGGCGATATCTACTTAAAGGGCAAGACTGTCTGCTCGCTCCTTTCGGCAGGAAATGTGGACATGACGATGCTCGAAAGAATCATCACCCGCGGACTTATTTATTCAGGTCGTACCGTAAGCTTCAGTACAGTCCTCCCGGATCAGCCGCGAGCTCTTACCGGAATACTCAACATCATATCCGGTACAGGTGCGAACATTCTCGATGTAAATCATCTGCACAAGGATGACCGTGCGGGTGTGGACTCCTGCGTGGTTCAGCTGACAGTTGAAACCTACAATCAGAAGCACGTCGACAAGATGCTCGAAGAGCTCAGAACTCACGGATATACCGTGATGGAGAGATAACAAGGGACAACTGGGGCAGATAATAAATATAAAGAATAAAAATAGAGCCGATCCGGCTCTATTTTTTTGTTGACAAAATGATATCAAAATGATATCATAAAGACGCAAAAGGGGTTTTGCATAAGAAATAAAAGGGTAAAAAAGGAAAGAAGGAAGAGAAATGACAGAGAAAGTATTAACAAACAAGAAAAATGGAATGGCAGTGCTGATTTTAACTATTGCACTGTACGGACTCGCATTTTTAGCCACTGTGGGCGGCGCATTCTTAATGGAATATTTCTATTTTGGCGGACCTATCATCGGACTGGGCATCTTCTGGCTTTGCATCGGCTGGTTCCCGCTCCTGGGCCTTAAGGTATTAAAGCCGCAGGAAGCGCTCGTACTCACACTTTTCGGTAAATACTACGGGACACTCAAGGGCGAAGGCTTTTACTTTGTAAATCCTTTCTGCGTGGGCTTTAATCCCGCATCAAAGACAAAGCTCAATCAGTCGGGCGATGTCGAATCTCCGAAAAAGAACGTTTTCTCGTTCACAATGAATAACGGCACCGACAAGCAGACAGTTGAAGTCGGCGGCAAGAAAATTTCGCTCAAGATCATGACGCTTTCAAACAACAAGCAAAAGATAAACGACTGCCTCGGTAACCCTATTGAAATCGGAATCGCAGTAACATGGCGCGTTGTGGATACAACAAAGGCGGTATTCGCGGTTGACAACTACAAGGAATACCTTTCACTCCAGTGCGATGCGGCACTCCGCAATATCGTAAGACTCTATCCTTATGACTTTGCACCGGGCGTTGACACTACCGGCGACGGTGTTGCCGATGAGGGAAGCCTCAGAGGCTCATCCGAAATCGTTGCAAACCGCATAAAGGATGCAATTCAGGAAAAGGTAGACGAGGCGGGTCTCGAGATTATCGAAGCGAGAATCACTTATCTTGCTTACGCGCCTGAAATTGCGGCAGTAATGCTGCAGCGCCAGCAGGCGAGCGCAATCGTAGATGCGAGAAAGATGATCGTTGACGGTGCTGTGGGCATGGTTGAGCTTGCACTTGACAAATTAAAGAATGACGGTGTGGTAAACCTCGATGAGGAGCGCAAGGCTCAGATGGTATCAAACCTCATGGTAGTTCTCTGCGGCAGCAAGGACGCACAGCCTGTCGTAAACAGCGGATCGCTATATTAGAAGCAGCGGCCGATCAGAAATGAGGCATAAAAATGGCTGAGAAAAAACAGGTGCCGCTTCGGATATCCGAGCAGCTTTTCAAAGATCTTGCCAGGTGGGCGGAGGACGATTTCCGCTCGGTAAACGGGCAAATCGAGTATCTGCTTACAGAATGCGTCAAGCAGCGAAAGAAGAACGGGCACTATGTAGGCGAGGAAATCGATGCTCCACCGGACATAGATATAGAGAAATTTTGATTGCAATGTATTTCCCATATACTTATAATAAACGCGTACGCAATATTATTAAGGCATATCGCGATATGCCATTAATGTAAGGAGAAACATTTATGAAAAAGAAACTGGCTGTTTTACTCGTACTCATGATGGTATTTGTATTTTCAGGCTGTATGAGGATGAGCGTGGATTTGGACATCCACGAGGACGGAACCGCTGACTTTTCCATGCTCTACGCAATGATGACAGACATGGACAGCATGATGGGAGATCTCGATCTCGGCGATGATTCAGACTGGTCTGACGAAGACTATGACTGGTCGGACGAGGACCTTTCCGAGGATATTGCAACTGAGGAAGACTCGACCGCGCTTTCACCTGAAGAAATCGCTGAGCTTGAGGCAGAGGGCTTTACCTATGAAGTCTATGAGCAGGATGGGTACAAGGGTTACATCATCAAGGGTGAAAACAAGCCTCTTGAAGAGATATTTTCCGAAACAGGCGCAACAGGCGTTGACAGCAACGAATTCGTGATTACAAAGAACGGTTCAAGCTATGCAATCGACTGGACTGTATTTGATGAGGAAGAGGATTCCGAAATCGGAGAGGTAGCAGACTATATTGAGCCTTACGACGGATACATGCAGTTTGTACTCACATTACCTCAGCCTGCAGGCGCAAACAATGCAACCGAGGTTTCCGAAGACGGAAAGACTCTCACATGGAATCTGCTGACTCTGAACGGTGAAAACGTTCATGTTGAGTTTGAGCTTCCGGCAAAAGCGGCAGGCGGCTCAACCGCACTGATTGTGCTGGTAATTGCAGCTGTTATAGCAGTTATTATCGTAGCTGTAGTTCTTACCAGAAAAAAGAAGCCTGTAGAGGCGCAGTCTACAGAGACACAGCCTGCACAGGAGCAGCCGACAGATCAGAATTAAAAAAGCTATAATTAAAAGATTCGGACAAAGGCCCGGGGAGTGTATTCCTCGGGCTTTTCGGTACTTTTAAAAGGGATTGCGAATGCTTGCGGTGGAGGCTAAAATATGCTATGATTGTTGGTGTATGTGATGAAATAATAATGGATTTGAAAGGGAATTTGAGAGCGTAATGAACTTTTACATAGACTATATACACAGTGTGGCCGGAAACGTTATGGGAGGCGTAAAACTGGGTACATTTGTATATATAATTATATTTTTTACCCTGATGGCAGCAATGCCGTCTCGGAGGAACTTAAAACTGAAATACCTCGCAGAATGGCTTTTCTGCATATATACGGGTGCGCTTTTGAATCGAACAGGCATGCTGGGCCTGGGTCTTGCGGCATTCAGACTGACGGGACTGAGATACAACCTGATGCCGATAGTGGACGGTGTGCTGCATCCGATGGTGCTGAACTTTATTCTCTTTGTGCCGTTTGGATTTTTGCTGCCGCTTGCTCTTTACAGACGCAGAGGCGGCGGACGCGGGAAATCCGCGACAAAGCACGGCTGGAGATGGTATCATGCGCTGATTTTCGGCATGATGTTCAGTCTGATTATCGAGATAATTCAGCTGTTCTTCGGAAGGCTTGCCGAGGTGGACGATGTCATAATGAACGGACTTGGTACACTTGCCGGGTACGCATTTTGCGCCTCGATTCTGCAGATTCCGAAAAGGCCGCTCCGCGCGCTTTCGTGGCTGGCAATTCTCGTAGCAGCGGTAATTTTGGGCTATTGCGGACTTTGCTACATCCTAACCGGAACGATAACATTCTAAATTACAATCATCCCAAGGAAAGACCAATATGTCAAACGATATAAAAAAGACATTTCATATAACGACCTTTGGCTGTCAGATGAACGAGCACGACTCGGAAATCATGGCGGGCATGCTGGTAAAAGCAGGGTACAAACCCGTTTCCGAAAAAAAGGAAGCGGGCATCGTCATCATGAATACCTGCTCCATCAGAGAAAACGCAGACAAGAGGTTCTTCGGTACTCTCGGCCAGCTGAAAAGGAGAAAAGAAAACGGAGAAAACTTCATAATGTGTGTTTGCGGATGCATGCCGCAGCAGCAGCACATCATAGATACGATAAAGGGAAAATATCCATGGGTCGACCTGATATTCGGAACCCACAACATTCATGAATTTCCGAGGCTCCTCGAAAACTGTATTAATGAGCAGCGCAAAATCATAGATGTGTGGCCGGAGGGCGGCGAGGTCCCGGAGGGGATGCCTTGCAAAAGACTTTACAAGCATAAATCGTATGTAAACATCATGTACGGCTGTAACAATTTCTGTACCTACTGTATCGTGCCTTATACGCGCGGCAGAGAGCGCAGCAGAAAGCCCGAAGAAATCGTAAAAGAGGTTCAGGCACTCGCCCGTGACGGCGTAAAGGAAATCATGCTACTCGGCCAGAACGTAAACTCCTACAAGGGCAGAAACGACGGCGCAGACCACGATACCACCTTTGCCGAGCTTTTGTGCATGCTTGACAGGGTTGACGGCATCGAGAGAATCCGCTTTATGACTTCACACCCAAAGGATCTCTCACCGGAGCTGATCAAAGCCTTTGGCACGTGCAAGCATCTGTGCCATCAGATTCATCTGCCGGTGCAGTCGGGCAGCAGCAGAGTCTTAAAGAGAATGAACAGGCACTACGACCGTGAAAGGTATTTGGCGCTCATCGGCAGCCTTAGGAAAGCAGTGCCGGACATCTGCATTACCACAGACATCATAGTCGGCTTTCCGGGTGAAACCGAGGCAGACTTTGAGGATACACTAAGCCTTTGCAGAGAAGTGGGCTACGACTCAGCCTTCACTTTTCTTTATTCGGTGCGAAAGGGCACGCCGGCTGCAGGCTTTGAAGACCAGGTGCCGGAGGAGACAAAGCACGAGCGCTTTAACAGGCTTGTCGATGTGATAAACGAAGGCAGCGCGCGCCGCAATGCCGAATATGTCGGACGCACCATGGATGTTCTGATAGAATGCGAGGCGAAGCGTGAGCGCGGCGACGGACTGGACAAGCCGGGGCCGGGGCAGGTAACGCTTTCGGGCAGAACGGACGGATTTAAGCTCGTGAATCTGGCAGGCCCGAAGGAGCTGATAGGGCAGATTGTACCTGTTAAGATAATCAGCTCCAACACATTCAGTCTGGTAGGAAAACTAATTAACTAGCAAAGCAGAGGAAGAGAAAATGGAAAACAGAAAAAAGGAGAAGAAAAATCCCTTTTTAATCATAGCAGCAGTTGTTATCGTGATAGCCTTTGGCGTTATAGCGCTGGAGGTAATTTGGCCAAACCTTTCGGGAGGAAAGGTCAGTGCACTTTCAAAGATTGAAATAACACTCGACGATGACAAATACACTGTTTCGGACGATGATACGGTAATTATCCCTGCAGGCAGACCTCGCGTACCGCAGATAATCTGCGAGGATCCGGATGTGGAGGTTTATCAGGCTTTCTTTCCGGATGATGCTGAGGTTGCAACAGCACAGCTCAGGCGCGGCGATGAATCCCGCACCATCACATTTATAAAGGATGAATCTCTGGGACTCGAGTTCCAGTATGATGACCGTATTCAGTGGGCAGGCGACATTCCGAATGCGGTATATGAATCCAGCAATCCGGAAATCGCAAAGGTTTCGCTGAGCGGACAGGTTATTATTACGGGCGTAAGCGACGAGCCTGTAACACTGACTGCAACAAACGG
>ODAI012720651.1_pt1 | contig 23274 bp, 19 predicted proteins | sample 1539321 | NCBI WGS metagenome assembly ODAI01 (sample SAMN02144231, study PRJEB22623) | gut metagenome | biome: sheep rumen | host: Ovis aries | place: New Zealand | reverse complement strand
TGAAGAAGGCCAAGGCCGACAGCGTCGCCGCCGCCAAGAAGGCTGCTGCCGAAGCCAAGAAGGCTGAAGAGGCCAAGAAGAAGGCAGAAGCCGCTGAAGCCAAGAAGAAAGCTGCCGAAGAGAAGAAGGCTGCCGCTGCCGCAAAGAAGGCTCAGCAGGATAGCATCGCCGCCGTGAAGAAGGCCAAGGCCGACAGCGTCGCCGCCGCCAAGAAGGCTGCCGCCGAAGCCAAGAAGGCGGAAGAGGCCAAGAAGAAGGCTGAAGCTGAAGAAGCTAAGAAGAAAGCTGCCGAAGAAAAGAAGGCCGCTGCTGCCGCTAAGAAGGCTCAGCAGGATAGCATCGCTGCAGTGAAGAAGGCCAAGGCCGACAGCGTCGCCGCCGCCAAGAAGGCTGCCGCCGAAGCTAAGAAGGCCGAGGAAGCCAAGAAGAAGGCCGAAGCCGCAGAAGCTAAGAAGAAGGCCGCCGAAGAGAAGAAGGCCGCTGCTGCCGCTAAGAAAGCTCAACAGGATAGCATCGCCGCCGTGAAGAAGGCCAAGGCCGATAGTGTTGCCGCCGCTAAGAAAGCCCAGCAGGATAGCATCGCCGCAGTGAAGAAGGCCAAGGCTGATAGCGTCGCCGCCGCCAAGAAGGCTGCCGCCGAAGCTAAGAAGGCCGAAGAAGCCAAGAAGAAGGCTGATGAAGCCGCGGCCAAGAAGGCCGAAGCAGAAGCGAAGAAGGCTGAAGCCGAAGCCAAGAAGGCCGAAGCAGAGGCTAAGAAGGCCGAGGCTGAGGCGAAGAAGGCAGAAGCTGAGGCTGCTAAAGCTCAGGCAGAAGCAAAGAAGGCGGAAGCATCCGCTCCGGCCCCTGCCGCAAAGCCCGCTGAAGCACCGAAGGCTGCTGCACAGCCTGCGGCTAAGCCCGCTGCTGCAAAGCCCGCCGCGCAGCCGGCTGCTAAACCTGCTCCCGCCAAGAAGTAATTCTAGCTGGAATCCAGTTTCAAAAGGACGCCTGACGGCGCCCTTTTTTTGTTGTTTTACCTCGCATACCTGAAAAAACATTATATTTGTGACAGCACAAACGTAAAAATGCAGGTATAAATATGAAAAAATGGCTCGGAACGCTTATGTTGTTGTCTGTCATGGGCTTAATGGCGTGTGACGGAAATGGGGCGAACAAGGATGTCGACGATTGCGACGAAAACCCGGCGGACTGCCAGGTTCCGGAAGATCCCGTTGACGGGGAAGAGTAGCTGACCCCTTTACATTTTTTGTTTTTCCCCGTTGCAAGACGGGGTTCTTTATTCTATATTTGCGCAAGTTTAAAACGACAGAACTTTAGCTGGTCAAAGATGATTTTGCACATGATGAATAAGGCAAAGGCACCTTGCGGAACGGACGGTTCCGATGCAGTTAAAGTTTTTCCGTTTTCTGATTTTGATTTTGCTGAACCATTTGGTTCGGCATTTTTTTTACCCAGCGTCAAAGCGACGCTCACCCCCTATGTCACCCTGGAGCGTAGCGATAGGGTCCAGGGCTGTTTAACACAAGAGTTTAATAATTAAGCAATAACGGAGATAAAAAATGAAGATTGAAGGCATCGACAAAGTCCTTATCATCGGTTCTGGCCCGATCGTGATCGGTCAGGCTTGCGAATTCGACTATTCCGGCACCCAGGCTTGCAAGGCCCTGCGCGAGCAGGGTTACAAGATTGTGCTCGTGAACTCCAACCCGGCTACCATCATGACCGACCCGGTCATGGCCGATGCCACCTACATCGAACCGCTGAACGTCGCCCGCCTCACCCAGATTATCGAAAAGGAACGCCCGCAGGCACTCCTCCCGAACTTGGGCGGTCAGACCGGCCTGAACCTCGCCTCTGCTCTGAGCAAGGCTGGCGTGCTGGACAAGTACGGCGTGAAGGTCATCGGTGTGAACCTCGACGCTATCGAACGCGGCGAAGACCGTGAAATCTTCAAGGAAACCATGCAGAAGCTCGGCATCGACACCCCGCGCTCCGGCATTTGCCACTCCGTGGAAGAAGCCGAAAAGATTGTTGCTGAAATCGGCTACCCGGTGGTGGTTCGCCCGGCATACACCATGGGCGGTGCAGGCGGCGGTTTCTGCTACAACGTGGAAGAACTCCGCACCATTTGCTCTAACGGTCTTGAACTCTCCATGACGCACCAGTGCCTCATCGAAGAATCTATCCTCGGTTGGGAAGAGCTGGAAGTTGAAGTCGTGCGCGATTCCAAGAACCAGATGATCGCCATCTGCTTCATCGAAAATATCGACCCGGTGGGCGTGCATACCGGCGATTCCTTCTGCGCAGCCCCGTTCCTCACCATCGACAAGAAGCTCGAAGAAGAACTGAAGGAAAAGGCCTTCAAGATTGTGGAATCCATCGGTGTGATTGGCGGTACCAACGTGCAGTTCGCTCACGACCCGAAGACCGGCCGCGTGGTGATTATCGAAATCAACCCGCGTACCTCTCGTTCTTCCGCCCTTGCTTCCAAGGCTACCGGCTTCCCGATCGCTCTCATTTCTGCAAAGCTCGCTGCAGGCCTCACCCTCGACCAGATTCCGTACTGGCGCGATGGAAGCCTCGAAAAGTACACCCCGAGCGGTGACTACGTTGTGCTCAAGTTCGCTCGCTGGGCATTCGAAAAGTTCCGCGGTGTGGATGACTGCCTCGGCACCCAGATGAAGGCTGTGGGCGAAGTCATGGCTATCGGCAAGACCTACAAGGAAACCCTCCAGAAGGCTATCCGCGGTCTCGAAAACGGTCGTTCCGGCCTCGGCTTTGCGAAGGACTTCAACAAGAAGAGCAAGGAAGAACTCCTCGAAATGCTCAAGACCCCGAGCTCCGAACGTCACTTCCAGATGTACGAAGCTATCCGCAAGGGTGCAACCGACGAAGAAATCTTCGCCGCCACCTACGAAAAGGCCTACTTCGTGCAGCAGATGCGCGAACTCGTGGAACTCGAAGAAGAAATGCTCAAGACTCCGGGGCGTCTGCCTTCCGATGAACTCCTCATCAAGGCCAAGAAGGACGGCTTCAGCGACAAGTACATCGCGAAGATTCTCGGCATCCGCGAAAAGGACGTGCGCAAGAAGCGTACCGAACTCGGCGTGGTGGAAGGCTGGTGCGCAGTGCCGGTGAGCGGTGTGGAAAACCAGTTCTACTACTACAGCACCTACAACTGCAAGGACGAATCTACCGCTTCCACCAACCCGAAGAAGATCATGATTCTCGGCGGTGGCCCCAACAGAATCGGCCAGGGCATCGAATTCGACTACTGCTGCTGCCACGCTGCCATGGCCCTCCGCGAAATGGGTTACGAAACCATCATGGTCAACTGCAACCCGGAAACGGTTTCTACCGACTACGATACCAGCGACAAGCTGTATTTCGAACCGGTCTGCCTCGAAGATGTTCTCCAGATTTACCACAAGGAAAAGCCGGCTGGCGTGATCGTGCAGTTCGGTGGCCAGACTCCGCTGAACATCGCCCGCGCCCTCTCCGACGAAGGCGTCAAGATTCTCGGCACCAGCATCGACTCCATCGATATCGCTGAAGACCGTGACCTGTTCCGCAAGATGATGGACCAGCTTGGCATCCCGATGCCGGAAAGTGGCATGGCCACGAACATCGACGAAGCCCTCGCTTGCGTCAAGCAGATCGGCGGCTACCCGGTGATGATCCGCCCGAGCTTCGTGCTTGGCGGCCGCGGCATGGAAGTCATCTACGACGAGAACATGCTCCGCGAATACGTTGCCAAGGCCGTGGGCGTGACCCCGGACCGTCCGCTCCTCATCGACCGCTTCCTCCACAACGCTCTCGAATGCGAAGCCGACGCTTTGAGCGATGGCGAACACGTTTACATCCCGTCCGTGATGGAACACGTGGAACTTGCCGGTGTCCACTCCGGTGACTCCGCCTGCATCATCCCGCCGGTAACCATCACGAAGGAAAACTTGGCAACCATCAAGGATTACACGAGGAAGATTGCTGAAGCCCTCCACGTGTGCGGCCTCATGAACATGCAGTACGCCATCGAAGACGGCAAGGTGTTCGTCCTCGAAGCGAACCCGCGTGCAAGCCGCACGGTGCCTCTGGTCTCCAAGGTTTGTAACACGCAGATGGCCCGCCTCGCAACCCGCCTGATGCTCGGCGCCAAGCTCGAAGACTTGAAGCTCAAGGACAAGAAGTTCAACCACCACGGCGCCAAGGAAGCCGTGTTCCCCTTCGACAAGTTCCCGAAGGTGGACCCGGTTCTCGGCCCCGAAATGCGCTCCACTGGCGAAGTGCTCGGCCTCTCCGACGACTATGCCCTGGCCTACTACAAGAGCCAGGAAGCCGCCGGTTCCTTCCTCCCGAACGAAGGTGCCGTGCTCATCAGCCTCTCCGACAAGGTTAACTTGTCTGAACAGGCCATCGAAATCGGCAAGGAATTCCAGAAGCTCGGCTTCAAGATCTACGCTACCGAAGGCACCGCCAAGTTCTACGAGAAGGCCGGCGTGAAGTGCGAAGTGGTGAACAAGATTGCCGAAGGCCGCCCGAATGTTCTCGACATCATCCTGAACAAGCAGGTGAACCTCATCATCAACACGCCGTGGGCAAAGCGCGACGCCATCAAGGACGAAAGCGCTATCCGCAAGGCCGCCATCAAGTACAAGGTGCCTTACATCACGACCCTCGCCGGTGCGTACAACACCGTCAAGGGCATCGCCGCTGCCCGCAACGGCCACGGCGCTGTGAAGAGCCTGCAAGAGTACCATGCTTCTATTGAAGAGATCTAATGCGAACGTCATCCTGAGTGCGTAAGCGCGAAGGATCCAGAACATTAAAGACCGTAGCAATAAAATGCTGCGGCCTTTTTTTTGCATAAGTTGTTTATGAAATCATTTACATCTCGTCCGCGAGTTCTTTGGAAAATTCTTGAATGGACCGAACTGAGACCAGCGGAAAGTCGATGCTTTTCAGAATATCGAAATGCCGATTGTTAGAAACGATGTATTCTGCCATTCCGCCGTGGGCCTGTACATCTGCAGCTTGCGCAGGTGGGAGAGGTATGTGTCGTAGGTGTATTTCGACAGCGTGCTCGCCTTGGATTCCACAATCGCACGCGTCTCGGCGTAAAAGTCACTCATTGGTTGCCCTCTATGGCTTACATGCGTTCAAAAGCCATCGTTTAGATTGTCTCTGTACAAATGTCATCTAGAATCTCAGATTTGAATTGAACAATCCCAAAGTCCTAAATTGTTTTCAGTAACTGCAATAGGTTCTTGTCTGAGGATTTGGTTCTCCTCGTCCCGAACTCGACAAAGTGGTTTTGTACGCAGTAGAAATTCAGGAGTTTTTTCTTGTTTTCGCATTCCAAGACGCAAAGAACTCCACCGACCCCGTGCTGCATAAGCAGAATTGTTCGTTCCCGGTAATTGAGTCGTTCGGCCCTGCCTGGAAATGAGACCGGACAGGTCTTCTTCCAAGGGTGCGTTACCCAGATATTCTCTGATGTTTAAGACGAAGTAAGTTCTAGAATCCATATTTTTTTCGGAGCAGTGAAAGCTTTCTTAAACCGGATGTACCGCTAAGAACTTCTGCCTTGACACGACTCCTGGAAACAGGATTCTTTAACGAGCGCGCGACAGCGTTAACGAAGGACTTGACTTGCTTGGTCCCTGTCACTGTGAAACTGTTTTTTATGCTCGATGTAGCCATTGATGGTGTCCTCTAGCGAAATATACATTTATCAAATTCAAAAATCAAGTCTGCGCGTATCTTCATGTTTTTAGGCTTCCATCTTCAAAGCCGCGTCACCCTGCCGGGACGTTTATCTTGAACTTCTCCATTTCGCGGTCGATGACCTTGTTGGAGTAGTTCGCGTAAATGAGCGTCGTCTGTATGTTGGCGTGGCCGAGCACCTTCGATATCACCTCGATGGGCACCCCGAAGGAGACGCACGAGGTGGCGAAGGTGTGGCGTGCGATGTGCGCGTGCAGGTGGCTGTGGAAGTCCAGCTTCTTGGCGGCGGCGCGGAGGTTCTTGTTGAACGTGGAGTTGTCCACCACGTGCAGGGCCGTCTCGCCCGTGCCCTCGAGAAGGGCTAGCGCCTGGGCGGGGATCGGGATGTAGACCTGCGCGCCGGTTTTCTGCGTGAAGATGCGTATCTTGCCGTTGTGGATGTCGTGCGGGGTGAGCGCCCGGAGGTCCGAGAAGCGCAGGCCCGTGAAGCACGAGAAGAGGAAAGCCCGCAGCGCCTCGCGCTCGGAGAAGTTGAGCTGCTCGGAACGTTCCCTGAAGCCGGAGTACAGCTTTTCGAGTTCGTCTATTTCCAGGAACTCGCGGCGGTTGCGGACCTTCTTGAGCGGAAAGTCCCGCATGGGGTCGCGGCGCATCTTGCGCCTGCGGAGCAGTTCCCTGATGAACATCCGGAGTATGGAAAGCGAGCGGTAGATACAGCCGGCGCTGTTCTTGCGCGCGTGCATGAAGTCGATGTAGCCGAAGACGAACGCCTCGGTGATGTCGCGGCATTCCGCCGTGGGCCTGTACATCTGCAGCTTGCGCAGGTGGGAGAGGTATGTGTCGTAGGTGTATTTCGACAGCGTGCTCGCCTTGGATTCCGCAATCGCACGCGTCTCGGCGTAAAAGTCGCTCATTGGTTGCCCCTTATGGCTTACATGCGTTCAAAAGCCATCGTTTAGATTATCTCTGTACAAATGTACACTATTTTTGTGTAGTTGTCAATAGGTTCCTTAGTTTTTGACTTTTTTACGTCTTGTATTCCGCGATAGACTCCATCAACTTATCGAAGTCGCTTTTGTAATTGGCGTCGCGGATTATCCTGAATTTGTCGTATTCGCCTTCCGCGAATGCCTTGGCAATTTCGTGTGTGACCTTGCCCTTGTCCTCGAGAATGTCGCGCTCGTTGAATTGGAGAAATGCGTTTAGCTTTTCCACCCAGTCCTTCATGTACATGACCTGGCTGCGTTTCGCCTGCAGTTCGGCGAAGTCCAGATACATGGTGACAATCCTGTTCAGGGTGTCAATTTCTTCTTGCGACAGGTAGTTCTTGGCGATGGAAACGTCTGGCTTGCGTATGTCGCCGTTGGGGGCGTTTTTCCATGTCGTGAGCCCCATGTTCACCTTTTTGCTGTCTGCACGTGAGTATATGATTTCTGCTGCGGTCTGGTGCGTTACAGCATAATGCATCTTGTTCTGCACTGTTGCGAAGAAATCCTGCGTAATTTGGCTGTCAGGGCTGTAGTCTGCGCTGCATCGGGCGTAGATGTCCGTGATTTTTTGGTAAAAACGGCGCTCGCTAGCCCGGATTTCGCGGATGCGTTCTAGCTGCTCCTCGAAGTAGTCCTTGCCAAAGAAGTTCTGCGGATCCTTCAGGCGCTCGTCGTTCATGGCGAAGCCCTTGATTATGTATTCCTTCAGGACTTGCGTCGCCCAGATGCGGAACATGGTCGCCTTTTTGGAGTTGATGCGGTAGCCTACTGCGATGATAGCATCGAGATTGTAGATGTTGACGAACTTTGTTTGTTCCTTGCCAACCATCGCTCCATGGGGAGTGGTTGTTTCCATTTTGGAAACTACCACTTTTTCGTTCAATTCGCCATCGGCAAAGATATTCTTCAGGTGCTTTGAAATGGCCGCCTTCTGCACATCGAATAGTTCGGCCATCTTGGCCTGGGTGAGCCATAAGTTCTCGTTTTGCAACAGAATTTCGACCTTGACTTCTGCATTATCGGTTTTGTATAGTAAAATCTCTTTCATACTACACAAATGTATACTATTTTTGTGTAGTTGTCAATAGGTTCCTTAAAAAATTTCCAATAAAGAAGCCCTGGAAGTGGTCGGTTCAGGGCGAAAAAAGCGATTTGTCTTTCATTCGTTAGTTTTTCTCTACCTTTTTCTCGATGCTTTTAATCGAGTCAAGGAAAGCTTTTTCTACCGAGGAAAGGGTCTTCTGTTGATACTTGCGATATTCGCCTGTAGCCTTGTCGACTGCTTGCTCGTGGGAAATGGAGCCGTTGCCTTGTAGAAGTTTTTCTCCGCCGGCGGTGAGTATTTGGTCCAGATGCTTGGACCAGTCGGACATGGTCATCGGCTCGTGCCGTTCTGCCTTGCGTTCGGCGAAGTCCAGGTAACCGGATACAATCTGCCCCATGGCCCGGAGCTCACGCTCGTCTAGATAGTTTTTGGCAATCAGCGCATCTTGAAGGCTTGGCTTGTCGCCGGAAAATGTTGTGAGCCCCATGAACGCCTTTTCTGCGTCAGCTCGGCTGTAGATGACTTAAAAATTGGTCAATTTAGTCAAATTTCCCGTAAATTCGGAATTTCCGAATTTTCTCATCACTTGTGACTCAATGAGTTCGCCTTCCACGAAGATGTTCTTGATGTGCTCGTTGATGGTCGATTTGGACTTGCCGAAAAGGGTTGACATCTGGTCCTGCGTGAGCCAGGCGGTCTCGTCCTCAAAACGGACCTCAACGTTGATTGTTTCGTCGTCTGTCCTGAATATGACAATTTCGTTTTCCTTTTCGTTTTTCATACTACACAAATGTATACTATTTTGACGCGGATGTCAATAGGTTACTTAAAAAATTTCCAATAAAGAAGCCCTGGAACGGTTGTTTCAGGGCGATGAGGAAAGTTGCCTTAGGCGACCTCTATGTCAAGTTTTCCTTCTGTGTACCGCTTGACAACGGAATTGAGTAATGTCTGGTAAGGTATGCCCACGCGTTCGGCTTTTGCCTTGAATGCCTCCAGGACGCCGGGGTCGAAGCTTGTACCGACCTTGGACTTTCTCGCTTTTTTTGCTGCACGTTGCTTTGAGGCCGCAATGGCCTTAGTCAGTGCGTCCGGTCCGCTAAACGAAAGACCGTTCTTCTCGGCCCACTTGTGATCCGCTAGTTCTTGGGCTTCGGTGCGGTTCTCGAAGTATGCGGCCTTTTTGGCTGCGTCTCGTTCGATTTCGTCAATTTTTCCCATTGTTTGTCCCTCAACTTGAAAGCGGTTGTTACTGTGTTTGTGGCGTATGAATAAACTACCTTGCAGTGCTGGCCGGAAAGAATTGCGTAGATTTCGATGCAGTCTTCATACTGTTTTGACTGTTCGGCCTTGACTACGGGAATTTTCTCGTCAAAAAGGTCGCGGATGTCCTGTTCGGAAATGGAGCAGTCCCTCATGTGCTCTTTTGCGTGGTCGCTTATTCTCACGTTCATGCTTATAATATATGATATTATCTTGATAATGTCAAGATTTATTTTAAGAAAAGACCTTGTCCGAGCCCGGTGCTGGAGCGCCTGCTGTGGATCAGCCCTGCCGGAAGCCCGAAATTATGCCGCCTTGCATGTAATTTTGTGCTTTCCCCAGCCATATATCATGTATCCCCCTTGTAACAATTCCGTAATTTTCTAAATTTATACGCAATTACGCAATTTGTGGTAACGGACATCACGGATTGCCGCACATTGAACGGACGAGACCCTCGCGATGACGTTGACTAGTGACTTTTTGTTTGCCGGACCGCACCCCGCAGTTCCCCGTAGACTGGGGAAGGACGCCCATTTGGTTTGATTTATGGCAGATGTTCAGCATATTTTCATAGTTGGCAGCAAGGGTATCCCCGGGGCATACGGCGGATACGAGACCTTCGTCGATAAGTTGACCGAATATCACCAGGACGACTCCCGTTTCAAGTACCATGTGGCGTGCAAGGCCGAAGAAAACAGCGAGTTCGACTACCACAACGCCCGCTGTTTCAAGGTGAAGGTCCCGAAAATCGGTGCGGCGGCGGCCATCGCTTACGATGTCCTGGCCATCAAGCAGAGCATCGCCTATATCAAGAAGAACAAGATTCCGCACCCTATCGTGTATTGCCTTGCTTGCCGAATCGGCCCGTTTGCGCGGAAGTTCCAGAAACAAATCCACAAGCTGGGCGGCAAGTTCTATGTGAATCCCGACGGTCACGAGTGGCTCCGAGCCAAGTGGCCCTTGCCCGTGCGCAAGTACTGGAAGTATTCCGAAAAGCACATGGTCAAGCATGCCGATCTGCTCATTTGCGATTCCAAGAACATCGAGAAGTACATCCAGGAAACGTACGCCAAGTATAACCCGCAGACGACGTTCATCGCCTATGGTGCCGAAATCCGCCGTAGCCGCCTGGCCGACAATGACGAAAAGTTCACGAACTGGCTCGCCGAAAAGGGCCTGAAGCCCAAGGAATATTACCTGGTGGTGGGCCGTTTTGTGCCCGAGAACAACTACGAGACCATGATTCGCGAGTTCATGCTGAGCAAGACGCCCAAGAATTTCGCGCTCATAACCAACGTGAACGAGTCGTTCCTCGAAGAACTCAAGAAAAAGACCGGGTTCGACAAGGATCCGCGAATCAAGTTCGTGGGCACCGTGTACGACCAGGAGCTGCTCATGAAAATCCGCGAGCAGGCCTACGGATATTTCCACGGGCACGAGGTGGGAGGCACGAACCCGAGCCTTTTGGAAGCTCTCGCCAGCAGCGACCTGAACCTGCTCCTAGATGTGGGCTTTAACAGGGAAGTCGGCGAAGACACGGCTATCTACTGGAACAAGGAAAAGGGCAACCTTGCCGCAACCATTGAACGTGCCGATGCCCTCCCTGCAGAAGAAATCAAGGCCCTTGCGAATGCAAGTACCGGAAGAATTGCGAACGCGTACAGCTGGGCTTTTATCTCAAACGAGTATGCTGGGGTGTGGGTCTCTTGATTTTTTGAAATGTTTCTGAATAATGTGCCTGATTGGTACTGCAAATAAAACATTGATTAATGTCTGCGCAAGAACAACAGAACAATAAGCGTATAGCAAAAAACACTTTGCTGCTGTATTTTCGTATGCTCGTTACCATGGCGGTGGGGCTTTATACAAGTCGAGTGATTTTGCAAAATCTTGGTGTGGAAGATTTTGGAATCTACAATGTTGTTGGTGGCGTCGTTGCGATGTTTTCTATTTTAAGCGGATCGTTATCCGCAGCGATTAGCCGTTTTCTCACTTTTGAGTTGGGAAAGAACGATTCTGAAAAATTAAAAAGAGTTTTTTCTTCTTCTGTCACTATCCAGTTTTTTCTCGCTATTGTCGTAATGGTTGTTGCTGAAACTGTTGGACTATGGTTTTTGAACAACAAAATGCTAATTCCCGAAAGTCGTCTTTATGCTGCTAATTGGGTGTTTCAGACATCCATCATCACATTTGGGGTGAATTTAATAAGTGTTCCTTATAATGCAGCGATTGTCGCCCATGAACGGATGTCTGCTTTCGCGTACATTAGTATCATAGAAGCTTTTGGAAAGTTGGCAATTGCGTGGATGATAGCTGCATTTTGTTTTGATAGATTGATTTTTTATTGTATTTTGATGTGTTGTTTGGCTCTGATTATTCGCATAATTTATGGATGGTATTGTAAAAGGCACTTTGAAGAATGTTCTTATCATGTTGTTTTTGATAAAAGTTTGTTGAAACAAATGTTTGGATTTGCAGGTTGGAATTTTATTGGAGCGTCAAGTTCTGTGTTGCGTGATCATGGTGGTAGCGTTGTTCTTAACATGTTCTTTGGCCCGACTGTAAATGCGGCAAGAGGAATTGCTATTCAAGTCCAGCATGCGGTCAGCCAGTTTCAAACAAATTTCATGACGGCAATGAATCCGCAAATCACAAAATCCTATGCTAATGGAAACCATGGATACATGATGTCTTTGATTTATCAGGGGGCAAGATTGTCCTTCTTTATGCTTCTTTTCTTGTCGCTGCCGATTCTTTTGAATACCGAATTCATTCTTTCTCTTTGGTTGAAGGTTGTGCCTGAACATACTGTTCGGTTTGTTCAACTTATACTTATTTTTGTAATGAGTGAGTCCATATCAACTCCATTAATCACAGCAATGCTGGCTACAGGGAAAATTCGAAATTATCAAATTGTTGTAGGTGGGTTGCAAATGATGAATCTGCCCGTGGCGTATTTCTTATTAAAACTTGATTTTGCTCCGGAGTGTGTTTATATAACGGCAATAGTAGTTTCACAGTGTTGCCTTTTTGCAAGATTAGTTATGCTAAGGAAAATGATTGCTCTAAAAGTCGGTTTGTTTTTTAAACAAGTTTATTTGAATACTGTCGTTGTGTCAATATTGTCCGCTGTAATTCCTTTTTTGTCAAAAGAATATCTTTTTTCAAACACCCATGCAATTGATTTCATAATTGTTTGCTTGATTTCTTTGATGAGTACATTGGTGGTCGTTTTATTTGTTGGATGCAATCATGATGAACGTATGTTTGTTAGGGAAAAGATGATGAATCTTAAGAGTAGGATTATGCGCATATGATTCAAATAAATAATTTAGAGAATTGTTGTGGATGCTCCGTATGTCAGAGTGTTTGCCCCAAACAAGCGATTTCGATGAAACCGGATGAGCTAGGTTTTTTGTATCCTCAAATTGATTTAAATAAATGCGTTAATTGTGGTTTATGCGAAAAAAAATGCCCCATAAAAAAAAGAAGTGAATGCGTTGACCTAGATAAACCGAAATTATTCCTGGCGGCACGATTGAAAAATCGAGAAGATTTACTTTTGAGTTCAAGTGGGGGGGCTTTTTGGGCTTTTGCTCAATATGTTATTTCGCAAAAGGGGATTGTTGTTGGTGCGGAGTATTCCGAAGATATGAGTGTAAGGCATACTTTTGCAAAGACATTAGAAGAATGTGAAAAATATAGAGGCTCGAAATATTCGCAGAGTAATATAATTGGTGTCTTTGATAAGGTGAAAACCTACCTGTTGTCGGGACAGCTTGTTTTGTTTACGGGAAATCCTTGCCAATGTGAAGGTCTAAAGCTTTATTTGGGCAAATCTTATGACAACTTGATTACTGTGGATTTGGTTTGCCACGCAGTTCCTAGCCCAAAGTTTTTTAAAGAGTATTGTGAATATGTAAGTAAAGTTTTTGGAAAAACGTTAAAATCGATAAATATGAGAGATAAGGCGGATCATGGTTGGGATCATCATTTCTCATATAGATATTGTTTCAAAGATGGTTCTAGTGAAATTGATTCCCCCAAAGTATCTAATTGGGGGCGAATTTTCTTTTCTCAACTTGTTAATAGACCTTCCTGTCATTCGTGTCGATTTGCAAATTTAAATAGGGCGGGAGACATTTCAATTGCAGATTTTTGGGATGATGATCATAAAAGGGATGATGTTTTTGACGCATATGGAACATCCTTGGTTTTGTTAAATTCCGAAAACGGAGAGAGATTTTTCAGCCGTGCACAAAGTCTTTTAAATACATACGAGATTAGCGAAAAAGAGTCTCTTCAACCTTGTTTACTTCGCCCGACACCACGAAATTTAAGAAGAGAAGAATTTTTGTTTTTTTACAACAAATATGGGTTCGAAAAAACGTATAAAAAGTTCTTTACGGATTCTTTGGTGACCGTATTGAAGAAAAAAATTGGAAGATACAAAAAAAAGATAAAGGCCGTTTTATGAAAATAGGAATTTTGACATTTGTCGCTGTGCCAAACTTTGGTGCAAATTTGCAGGCTTTATCAACATATTGTTATTTAAAAAACAAAGGGCATTCACCCATCATCATTAACTGGGTTCCGAAAGAGGATGATGATTATTTTAGAAAATTATGCTTACAGAACAAGCAGAGTGCTTGTCACCTAGAATTTGTAAAGAAAGTAATGAAATTTACAGAATGGTGTGATTCAGAGAAAGATGTTGCCCATGCTGTAAAAAAGTATGATATTGAAGCTGTCATTGTAGGAAGTGATGCTGTTTTGCAACATCATCCGTTATTTGAAAGGATGCATTTCTCTGCGAAGAGAATTTTCTGGATTCATAAAATGTCGAAATCTCGCCTGTTCCCAAATCCCTTTTGGGGGGGATTTCAAAATGAATTAGAAAAGAAGATTCCAATGGCTTTAATGTCTGTTTCGAGTCAGGGATCTCAATACAAGTATATTGGAAAGGCTGTCAGAAAAAAAATGGCAGCAAGTATAGAAATGTTTTCGTACATAAGTGTCCGTGATGAATGGACGCAAAAGATGATTTCGCATATCACGAATGAACAGGTTATTCCGCCAGTTACTCCGGACCCTGTTTTCGCATTTGATTATAATTGCCATGATTTGTTGCCGGCTAAGACAGACATATTAGAAAAATATAATTTGCCGGAAAAATATATTTTGTTCAGTTTGCTTCATAGAAATATTATTTCTTATGAATGGATGGAAGAATTAAAAAAGATTGCAAAAACACATTCTTTGCCGGTTGTGGTTCTCCCAATGCCTACGGGAGTTGATTACAAGCATCCTTTCAATAAAGAAATCCCTTGTCCGCTTTCTCCATTAGATTGGTATGCGCTAATCAAGTATTCTTCTGGATACATCGGACAGAATATGCATCCGACGATTGTTGCGTTAGCAAATGATGTCCCGGTTTTTTGCTTTGATAGTTACGTCCTGCCTAAATTTTTTGGTATGTTTGCAAACGAAAAAGCGAGTAAGGTGTATCATATATTAACAAAATTTGGACATAAAGAAAACCGCTGTTCTGTAGGATATCGTAAAGCTTCTATACCGTCCCCTCATATAATATTTGAAAAATTGAATAGTTTTGATAAAGAAAAGAGTCATCTCCAATCTTCGGAGTATTTGAAACAATATCTATCTATGATGTCATCTATAGAAAATACATTGCAGCAATAGTTGATATATTATGGGTATTTATTATACAATACATTTAATTGCCGTTGCTGCTTGTGGTTTTGAATTTTTAAAAGACTACAAGTTGAAGATACGAATTATTAAAGTACTCATGCTTATGTTCATCCTTTTTGGAGGATTGCGCTGGAATGTGGGTAATGATTGGGCTCAATACTACAATTTATTTAATCTTTGCGATTTTGGGCATATTTTTAATTTTGATCGATACGGAAATGGCGGAGAATCTTTGGAGCCTGGATTTGTATTTGCCAATGCCTTAATAAAAAACATCTTTGGTGAGTTTTATATATATAACATTTTCCTGCAATTCTTCATTCAATTAACATATTTGAAATTTAGCGAGCAGTATTCTCCTAAATATCCAATACTTCTTTACGCTTTTATCATGTCCATTCGTCCAAACTATTTTGCCGTAAGAGCAGGGTTTGCGATATGTATTTGTTTCTGGGCTTATCGTTATATCAGGGAAAAGGATTTAAAAAAATTCCTTTTAGTGGTTATATTAGGTAGTTCTGTTCATTATCAGTGCCTGATTTTCTTTCCGTTCTATTTTGCCGGTAAAATTAAGATGAATATATGGCTGTATTTAGCCATTTTCTGGTCGTTTGCTATTGTAGGAACTGTTTATCAAACCTACTTTGTAAATTTTGCATTGATGCTGTCCGGTGGTGGAGATGTTGCTGATAAACTATCTTTTTATTCGTCTTATATGGGCGATTCACATAAAGGCGCTCAATTCTTTGGCTATTTCACGAATTTTTTCTTCATAGTGAACTTTTTTTACATAAGGAGAATGAAACATCTCGAAAAAGATGAGTGGTATAATGCGTTGTTGAATATGAATTTAGTATATAACGCTTGTCTTATGGTCTTTGCGGATGGCATGGGAGAACTAGTTCGATTGGCAATTGTGTTTTTCCCTGCGTACGCTATATTGATGGTTAATGCGGCTACCAGTTATTTCAATTCTCATAGTAAGCTTATTAGAGCCGGTTCTGCGGCTTTCTTTATATTCTATCTCCTATATAAAATTCCCCAACAGTTTGCAGGTTATTATTTTGAAATGACTTGTTTGCCATATAAAACAATATTCGATTACCATATTTTGAACTAGAAGTTTTTTATGAAAATTTTGATAATATCTAAATGCCCAACACATCCGACTAACGCAGGCAATCGACGGTTTATACTCAATCAGATTGAACTGTTGATCCGTATGGGACAGGATGTCCATTTCTTATTTATAGAAGAAAATGGATTTTTCCATAAAGATTTTTGCAATAAAAATTCCATACAGGAAATGGAAAGTTTTTTTGGCGAAAAATTTCATTTGATTAGTGTGGGGAAATTTCAAAAAGCGGTGTTTAATATTCGTCAACGTATTAGAGCTTTTTTTTCTCATGGTTACATGAAATGTGATGATTATTATCCTATTGCGTTAACATCCTATGTAAAAAAACTTAACAAATTAGAAAAATTCGATGCATGCATTATAAATTATTACTACTTGTCGAAATTGTATTTGAAATGTGATATTCCGCTAAAAGCAATAACAACACATGATTATTTCGCATACAAGGATCAAGTAGTCAATGTGAAGAATGTTGTAAATAATACAACAGCGCACGAAGAAGCCGTTGCTTTGCAGCGTTGTGATCATATTTTCGCTCTAAATACTGATGAAGCAACGTATTTTAGTAAGTTAGCTCCACAAAACACTGTATATAACGTATTCAGTACATATGCCATTTCTTTGCAACCTTTAGTATATAAACATGATCTTCTTTTTCTTTCTGGAAATAATGTTTACAATGTAAAAGGATTAAATTGGTTTATCCAAGAAATTTTTCCTGCCATTTGCAGGGCGATACCTGATGTAAAATTATTAATAGCGGGATCAATATGTAAGAAATTGGATGATTTACGTAAGAACCCGAATGTGCAATTATTGGGGTATGTAGAAAATGAAGCCGATTTCTATGCGTTGGGTGATGTTGTTATTAACCCGACTTATTTAGGAACAGGACTAAAAATAAAAACATTTGAGTCATTGTCTTATGGTAAGATTACAATGGCTCACCCTCATAGCATTCAAGGCGTTTTTGAATCGAAAAATGTCCCTGTATTTGTTTCAACGAAGGCAAATGAATGGGTGGCATTTTTGAATCAAATTTGGGAGAATCCCCAAAAAATGTTGGATATTTCAAAAAGATCTTTAAACTATATTTCTCAAATGAATCAATATGTAGAAAAGGAATACATTCGATTCCTTGAGGCTTGATATGGATAAATTGATTTATTTCCCTTTGCCTACTAAATCGGGTTATGGTAACCCATATTCTCAAAATTTTAAGGACTCGTTGACGCGTTATTATAATGTCTTAGATATGGAATATGAGAATCACGCTTTGCAAAGTATTTCACTATTAAAACGGGCTTTTGTTGGTGATGTCTTTATTTTTAACTGGTTGGAAAATGTTAGCTTTTGGACTTTGGGCAAAATTCAGTTTGTTGTAGTCTTGTTGGCGCTGGCCGTTATAAAGAAAAGAAAAGCAAAGGTTGTTTGGATGCTGCATAATATACGCCCTCATCAGGGCGAAAATAAAATGACGAAATTTATACAAAAGTGGCTTTTTAAAAATGCCTCGCTGATTATTTCGCATTCAAGAGATGCTGCCGAATATGCGCAAACTCGGACTACAAGGATGGTTGTATATAGATGCCATCCTATTAAGGAAATGTCATATGTTGACGTTTCAAAGGATGTAGAACCTTTTGATATCTTGGTATGGGGAACGATTCTTCCGTATAAGGGTGTTCTGGAATTTTTAGAATCTAGCTATGTTCAAAAAAGAAACCTTAAAATAAAAGTGATTGGCCGATGTAACGACGATGTGTTGAATGATAAAATAAAAGCATTGTGCAATGATCGAATAGTTTTCGAAAATAGAAAAATTGAATTTTCTGAATTACGGCAATATGTTAAGGCTTCGAAAATTGTGTTGTTTCCATATATCGGGGATTGTGTTTCGAGCTCGGGTGCATTGATCGATACAATAATGCTGAAAGGAAATCCTGTTGGTCCGAGTGTAGGTGCTTTTAAAGATCTTGCGGAAGAGGGGGTTTGTTTTACGTATTCTCGTTTTGAAGATTTGGATGAATTGTTAAATTGCCAAAAATTGTCAAACATGGCCCTAGATAGGCGAGAAATTTTTATTCAGCATAATTCCTGGGAATCGTTTGGTTCTTTTCTGTATGATTCTATAAATAAAAACGTTATTTAAGTAAGTTGTCTAAACATAACTATGAAAAATATATATCGTTTCTTTTTGATTACTGTTTTAATTCCCGTTGTGGTTGACGCTCAAATTTTGATGAACGTTAGTCAAATGGAAATTATCAAAAACAGTTTAGAAATTCAAAATAAAAATGATATAAAGAAATTGGAAAAGAATGCAGACGAGTACTGCAAAATTCCATATGTTTCAGTAATGAACAAAAAGCATATTCCTAAAAGCGGGTCCATGCACGACTATATGAGCTTGGCTCAATATAGTTGGCCAAATCCCCAAACATCCAATGGGTTGCCTTACATTAGTATTGACGGAAAAATAAATCCTGAAATGGCGGAATATGATCGACATGAGTTGGCTAAGTTTAGCAAACGTTTGAAAATACTTAGTTTGGCGTATTTTTATTCGAATAACGAAAAATATGCAGAATATGCAGTTGAACAATTAAAAGCGTGGTTCATAAACGACGATACTAAAATGAATCCCAATATGACTTTTGCGCAGATTGTTCCAGGAACAAATGATGATTTAGGCAAACCGCAAGGCATTATCGACTCGTATTCTTTTGTGTCCGTTATAGATTATATTCTTATCTTAAAAATGTATAAAGGCTTTTCTGAGGAAGTTTTTCGTGCTATACAAGCTTGGTATGGTGAACTATCAAAGTGGTTGGAAAATAGTCCACAAGGGATTGCTGCTTCAAAAATGAAAAATAACGCTTACGCTATGTATGTTACTCAGTTGTTGGCGTTTAAACTTTTTTCTTCGCCGCAAGATGTTGATGAACTGAAGGTTAGACAAACATTAGACAGATTAATTGCGGTTCAATTTGATGACAATGGCAAACAGCCGAAAGAATTGAAAAGAGTCAATAGCTTTTTTTATTCGCAGTTTAATTTAACACATATTGCTGATTATGTTGTGATTGCCAAATATGCGGGAATTGATGTTCTAAAAGATGACAAAACGCGTTTGAAATTTTATAAGGGTGTAGATTTCTTGGCAAATTATCTAGGCAAGGATCAATCGTCATGGGAGTTCTCTCAAAAAGAGGATTGGCATGATTCTCAAATGGCATTGTGTGAAACTTTGTATCGCATATACACTCGATGTGATAGCTCCCGAAGTCATTATTTACAATTGTATAAACAACATTATCTAGCTGATAGAAATAATTTTTTTGCACTTTACAATTAACCTTTTGGTAGGTTCAAAATGAATGACGACAAAGTGATAAAAATATGTTCTGGATTCTGTACGGGCTGCGGTTTATGTTCCTCAGTCGCAGATGTTCGGATGGAATTGAATGAAAAAGGTTTTTTGCAGCCTTTGCTGAAAAAAGACCATATTGAATTGTGCAAAAACGTTTGCCCATCAATGGGTCGTGCATTGAAAGATTATGCAGATGGTTCGATTTGGGGTGCGTTCAAATCGTGTTGGTTGGGATGGTCTTCGAATGACGAAATTCGTTTTAAAGCTTCTAGCGGTGGCGTAATAACGGCCTTGTCTGTTTATTTGCTCGAAAAAAAAATTGTAGATGCAATTATTCAGGTTAAAAAAGACCCCGATGATCCAACAAAGACAATAAATGTTGTTAGTAAGAATGTAGAAGATGTTTTAAGTTGCATGGGCTCCCGATACACAACATCAAGTCCTTTACGCAACATTAAGCAATGCGTTGAGGAAGGTCAAAAATATGCATTTGTCGGTAAACCTTGCGATGCGTCCGCTTTGCGAATGTACAAAAATTTGCATAAGGAACCTTGGACAGAACAAATAGTTTATATTTTCTCCTTTTTTTGCGCAGGCCAGCCCAGTAGAAATGCGAATGATAAGCTGCTAAAGTCACTAGGTGTGGAAAATATAAATGAATGTGCCGATTTGCAATATCGTGGTAATGGGTGGCCAGGAAAGGCTCAAGCATGGAAAAAAAATGGCACGTCGCAAACGATGGATTACGAAACATCATGGATGAAAATTTTGGGAAGAGACGTAAGGCCGTGTTGTCGGTTTTGCGCAGATGGAACGGGGGAGCAAGCCGATATTTCGTGTGGTGACGCGTGGTATTTGACAAACGACAATCGTGCTGATATTTTCACAGAGCATCCTGGACAAAATGTAATTTTTGCACGAACAAATTCTGGTCAAGACCTGTTGAATCAAGTTATCGCCAATCAACTTGTCAAAGTCAAAGATTTTGACCCCGATAAGGATTTGCTGCGCAATAGACAACCATATCATTACGCAAGGAAAGCTTCGCTGAGCAGTCTTATGGTTGCGTTGAAGATATGCGGCCGAAATACTCCTTTCTATGATCGAAAAAAAATGGCAATGTTTGCAAAGGATTTTCCCTTGAAACAAAAGATTCTTCGCTGTATCGGTACTATTCAACGTATTTGGAAAAAAATTCTTTAAGGAGGAATGGGCTGTGAAACGAATTGGCTTGCTTGGATTAACATTTTCTGACCCAAACAAAGGGTGCGAGGCTTTGACTTACACTTTTCTTAATATGTTAAGGTCTGCATATGCAAGAAAAGACATTGAAATTATATGTATATGGAATTCCAATGATTTTGGACAAATTCCGGATTTCTTTCCAGAATTAAAATTTAAGGCCTATGTTTTGAATGTGTATAGTATAGCGAGTTGGATTGGTGCATACCAAGAAATAAAAAAATGTGATTGTGTGTTTGACGGAAGTTATGGTGATGGCTTTACTGGAATATATGGAACGCGAAGAAACTTTGTCCAGTGTTTGAGAAAACAGCTTGTATATTGGGCAAAAAAGCCCTTGTTCTTGCTGCCTCAAACCTATGGAAAATATAAGCATCCCTTTCGAAAATGGTCCATTGGATTAATCAGAAATGCGGCATTGGCATACGCTCGTGATCAGGCCACGGCTATCTCAGAAAAAGGACTTGTAAAGACTACTTCAGATATGGCGTTTGGACTACCTTTTGATAGAAATAAATTTTCTTTTGGCGCAATGAGAAAAATTGGGGTCAATGTTTCGTCGTTGTTGTGGGATGACGAAACTGTGAAAAGGTTTAATCTGACCGTAAATTATCGCAAATTCTATACAGATTTACTTGATTATCTTACAAGCAAAAAAGATGCGGAAATTCACCTGATACCACATGTCATTGATGCGAAGAATTATCAATCAAACGAAAATGATTGCAGAATTCTTGATGAGTTGGAACATCAATACAGGGGCAAGGTGGTAGTTGCGCCTCCATTTGCAAACTGTATTGAAGCGAAAAGTTATATAGCCAACATGGATGTTTTCTTGGGCTCTAGAATGCACGCCACAATTGGAGCGATTTCTTCGGGTGTAACAACTATTCCATTTTCTTATTGTCACAAATTTGAAGCCCTATACGGCAACATAGATTATCCTTATCTAATATCTGCGACAAAAATTAATACCGAAGAAGCTTTGAACCTAGCAAAGGAATGGATTGACCATCCAGAGCCATTAAACATTGCTGGTCAGAAATCAGTTGTGATTGCTAAGGAAAAACTGAGGATGTTTGAAAATGATTTAGTAAATAACCTAAAACGATTGAATCTCATCTAAACATTGACTATGGGGTTACTATGAAAAAAATACTATTGGTACGAGCCACTCCAAACGATTTGGATATTAATGGATACAACGTGCAACAGATTGGTATAGGAAAAGTCTTTGTGAAACTAGGATATGATTACGACTTTATCACGTTCAAGCGAGATGGAAAGAGTTGCAAAGAAATTGTGTTTTTCGAAGAAAACGGACATGTCGCAAAAGTTATAGAAAAACCTAGATTTAGATTTTTCCGATGGGGAATAAATTTTGGTATTGCACGGAAAGAATTTTTGGATCAATATGACTTGATTATTTGCCAAGAATACTACCAGTTGCAAACTTATCTTTGTTCCAAGGCATCAAGTAAAGTTGTTTTGTATAATGGACCATACTATAATTTGTTCATGCCTAAATGGTTTTCTCCAATATATGACAAATTCATTGGGCCAAAACTCAATAGACAAATTAAATATAAATTTGTAAAATCTGTGCTGTCGGAACAATTTCTAGCATCAAAAGGATATGATAGTTTATACAACATTGGCGTTGGCTTGGATACGTCTAGATTTGATAACGAGACAGAAATAAAGCCGGAAACGCAGAAACTAATTGATTTCATGAATCAAAACAGATGCATCCTTTATGTGGGTGCTTTGAGTTCCCGTAAAAATTATCCATTCTTGTTAGAAACATACCAAAAGGTCCTTGAATACGATCCCGATATAAAATTCGTTATGATTGGTAAAAGTGTTGTTTCCGCATTAGCCAAACTTGTTGGGATAAAAGATGAAGCCTATGCGGCAAAGTTTTATAATAAACTCCCGCAGAATGTAAAGGATGGCATTTACCATATTAAGCGAATAGAAAATTCTCAATTGAAATTTATATATCCCTTGGCAAAGGCTTTTCTGTTGCCGTCCAAACTTGAAATTTTTGGTATGGTGCTACTCGAAGCGATGTATTTGGGGACGCCTGTGATTACAAGCCGTAATGGAGGGTCTACGACTCTTATAGACGGGCGCGAAACGGGACAAATTGTAGCAGAATTTGACGCTGAAAAATGGGCCGCTGCGGTAATGAAGTTTGTAGATAATCCTGAATACACCACTAAAGTAAAGAAGAATGCTGCCGAATTGATTAGAGATGAATACAATTGGTTTGTTTTGGCTAATAAATTTTTGACTATTTCCAAAACGATATGACAAAAGTTTTTTTTTCTGAATAAATGGATTCAATTATGATAAACCTGATCCTCTGTGGTGGTTCGGGCACGCGCCTTTGGCCCGTGAGCCGTTCCCTGATGCCCAAGCAGTTTGCACCGCTCTTTGACGGACAGTCCCTGTTCCGCAAGACGGTTGTCACGAACTCCGCCGTGTGCGAGTCGCAGTTCATCGTCTCTAACGCCGACCAGTTCTTCCTCGCGAAGGACCAGCTCGAAGTCGAAGGCATGACCGGCAGCAAGTTCCTGCTGGAACCCGTGGGCCGCAACACCGCACCCGCGATCGCGCTCGCATGCCTTACCATGGATCCGGAAACTGTCGTGCTCGTGTCCCCGTCGGACCACGTGATCCGCAAGAAGGACGAGTACAAGAAGGTGCTCCTCCGTGCGCAGGAACTCGCCGAGGCGGGTAACCTCGTGACGTTCGGCATCACGCCCACGAGCCCCGA
>ODAI012371253.1_pt1 | contig 23285 bp, 20 predicted proteins | sample 1539321 | NCBI WGS metagenome assembly ODAI01 (sample SAMN02144231, study PRJEB22623) | gut metagenome | biome: sheep rumen | host: Ovis aries | place: New Zealand | reverse complement strand
CGTAGGCGTTAGCCCCGCAGAGCACTACGCGGAGACGGTCCGCATCCACATTGCCGGTCATTTCCGGATTCATTTCTTCATTGTTTCTGTTGTCCATTTTCCGTCTCCATTCCGGGTATTCTCACACATAGCCCATAACGCCTCTTACCGAGACTTCTCCTGTTCCGACTGCTCTGACAGACGAACCATCCTCAGGCTGAACAAGCAGTTCACCCAGATCATTGATTCCCATGGCAGTCCCCTCGAAGGGCGTCGAGGGATCCAGAACTCTGACTTTCCGTCCTCTGTTAACCAACGCGCTCTCATATTCCTCCCTCAGAGGTTTGAGGGTCTGCGCCTCGGCAAATCTTTCATAATATTCTTCAAAATATTTCCAGACCGCTGCCGTCAGGTCCGCCCTGCTGACCTCTCTTCCAAGTGCCAGAGCCAGCGACCCGGCTGTCTGACTGATCTCCTCCGGAAACTCAGTCTGATTTACATTGATCCCGATCCCGATCACAATGTCCCGGATCTCCTTCTCCTCCATGCGCATCTCTGTCAAAATACCACAGATCTTATGGTAATCCCCTCCCCGGGCGCTCACCACAATGTCGTTGGGCCACTTGATTCCAAATGCGCACTCATTTCCGTAAAGTTCCTTACAGGCCCTGTATACAGCGAGAGCCATAACCAGAGTCAGCATCGGAGCCGTTTCAGGTCTGAAATCGGGCTTTAAGAGAATGCTCATATAGATATTGACGCCGGCCGGAGAGATCCAGGTGCGTCCTCTTCTGCCCTTTCCGGTCGTCTGTTTGGAGGTCACTGCCAGCGTTCCCTGAGGGTATCCCAGGTCTGAGAGGGCAAAAATATCCGCGTTCGTGGAGCCTGTCTCCTCAGAATAGATCAAAGGATGGCCGGCCCAGATGGTCGTCAGCTTCCTCTCCAGCTCCTCCCGGTTAAAGAGATCTCTTCCTTCCACAGAAAGAAGGCGGTACCCCTTATTGGTCACCGCCTCGATCGGATATCCGTCTTCCTTTAGTCTGTTTATGATCTTCCAGACAGCTGTTCTCGACACGCCCAGCGTCTCGCAGAGCTGCTGCCCGGACACATAAGCGTCAGCTTCCCTGAGCTGGCGCAAAACTTCCTGTTTTCTGTCCATATTACTATGTACCGCCTGCAAATGATCGGCAATCGATCTGCCGTATAGTTAGTCCGGATGTCTTCAGAGAGTTGCTGCCATCACAGCCTTGATGGTGTGCATGCGGTTCTCAGCCTCCTCAAATACCCTGGAGCCGGGTCCCTCGAAGACTTCATCCGTCACCTCGAGCTCAGCCATACCGAACTGCTCGTAGATCTCTCTGCCAATACCGGTTCCCTGATCGTGGAAAGCAGGAAGGCAATGCATGAATATGGCTTTCTCACCGGCGAGGTCCATCAGTTCCTTTGTCACCTGGTAGGGCTTCATCTCCTCGATCCTCTCCGCCCAGGCTTCCATCGGCTCTCCCATGGATACCCACACGTCCGTGTAGAGGACATCGGCACCCTTAGCGCCTTCCTTAGCGTCCTCCGTCAGAGTGATGCTGCCGCCGCTTTCAGCCGCGATCTCTCTGCAGGTCTTCACCAGTTCTTCGTCGGGGAAGTACTTTTTGTTGGCGCAGAGAGTGATGTGCATCCCCATCTTGGCTCCGGCCACCATCCAGCTGTTCGCCATGTTGTAGCGGCAGTCGCCGAAGAAACTGAGCTTTATGCCCTTCACATAGCCGAACTGCTCTCTGATGGTGAGCAGATCAGCCAGCATCTGGGTGGGATGGAACTCATTGGTAAGGCCGTTCCAGACGGGAACCTTGCTGTATTTTGCCAATTCCTCGACGATCTCCTGGCCATAGCCGCGGTACTCGATACCGTCGTACATGCCTGCCAGTACGCGGGCGGTGTCCGCGATGCTTTCTTTCTTGCCGATCTGCGATCCTGAAGGATCCAGATAGGTGGTGCCCATGCCGAGATCATGTCCCGCCACTTCAAAGGAGCAGCGTGTCCTGGTGCTGGTCTTCTCAAAGATCAGCGCGATATTCTTTCCCTCAAACATCTTGTGGGGAACGCCTTTTTTCTTCTTGTCCTTGAGATCCGCGGCGAGGTCGAGGAAATACTCGATCTCCTCCGCGCTGAAATCCAGCAGTTTCAGAAAGTCTCTTCCTTTAAGATTCACAGCCATTGGTACAGTCTATCCTTTCTTACTTCTTACCGGCAGCTCCGTCTTCCTTGACCATCTCCTTGAGAGATGCTGCAAGTCCTGCGATGCCCTGGATCTCCGAAGGAATAATAATCTTGGTGGCCTTTCCATCTGCCGCCTGGGCAAAAGCTTCAAGACTCTTGATCGTAAGAACAGCCTCATCAGCGCCCGCCTCGCGGATCATTCGGATACCGTCCGCGTTCGCCTGCTGCACCTGACGGATCGCCTCGCTTCGGCCTGCTGCCTCCTGGATCATCTTCTCTTTCTGTGCTTCCGCGGCAAGGATGGTGGCTCTCTTGTCGGCTTCCGCCTGCAGGATCATGGATTCCTTCTGGCCTTCCGCCACAAGGATGGCTGACTTCTTCTCGCCTTCCGCCTTCAGGATGGACTCACGTCTCTCACGCTCTGCCTTCATCTGCTTCTCCATCGCCTCGCGGATCGCGGTGGGAGGAGTGATATTCTTGAGCTCGACACGGGTGACCTTGATGCCCCAGGGATCCGTCGCGACATCCAGCGATGAGCGCATCTTGGCGTTGATGATCTCACGGGAAGTGAGGGTCTCGTCCAGATCCAGCTCACCGATGATGTTTCTCAGCGTCGTGGCAGTCAGGTTCTCGATCGCCATGATCGGATTCTCAACACCGTATGTGAAAAGCTTCGCATCCGTAATCTGGAAGAACACGATGGAGTCGATCTGCATCGTGACGTTATCCTTGGTGATCACGGGCTGGGGAGGGAAATCCACCACCTGCTCCTTGAGGTTGACTCTTCTTGCGATCCTCTCGATAAAGGGGACCTTGAAATGGAGACCTACGCCCCATGTCGCGCTGTAAGCGCCCAGACGCTCAATGACATATGCGTGTGCCTGGGGCACGATCTGGATGCAGGACACTGCGATAATAATGATGATCAAAACCAGAATTCCGATTGCAACAATTCCGCCCATTTTATACCTCTTTTCCTTTCATAAATGAAATTTAATATTTTCCGATCTTTAACGGGACCTCACTTTGTCCCGAATCGATCTTCAATCAATCCTTTTTCCCACGATCAGCTTTACGCCTTCGATCGCTCTGACCATGACGATCTCATCCTTTTCGATCACATGCTCTGGATTGACAGATCTGGCTGTCCATTCCTGTCCGTTCACCTGTACAGCGCCCGTGCTTCTGATATTGTCGATCTTCTCCGTCACGACAGCTTCTTTGCCGATCAGGCTGTCCGCATTCGTGTGCACTGTTGCCCTGTTCAAATACTTGTCCGCAAGCGGTCTTGTGAGAAACAGGAGCACTACGGATGACCCGACAAAGATCACCGCCTGAAGCCAGACAGGGGCTCCCAGCACAGAACTGATCAGCGCGAGCAGTGCGCCTCCTGCAAACCAGATCGTCGTAAGCGCTGCGGTTGCCAGCTCCACAATGACAAAGACTGCCACCGCGATCAGCCAAAACATGCTCATACTAAATGACAAGCCCATCACCTCCTTTGGCAAATCATTCAGATTTTAAATATACACTTCAAAATATAAACGCAACTAAGCGCACTGTCAAATCACTTTGCAGAACATCCCTTACAGTCTTCTCTGTCTGGAAGCTTCAAACATGAGAATTCCGGCCGCCATAGCAGCGTTGAGCGACTCGATCTGTCCCGACATGGGAATAAATACCCTGTCATCTGCCGCTCGGGCCGCCTCCTCCGTAAGCCCGCTGCCCTCATTCCCGATCAAAAAAGCGCAGGGGGCAGTACCGTCCACCTCATCGTAGGGCCGGCTCGCCTCCAGGTGCGCTGCGTGGACCTGGACGCCTTGTTCTCTCAGCCATCCGATCTCCCCCGTCAGGTCCTCTGTATACAGAAAAGGAACCCGGAAGATCGCACTCATCGTGGCTCTCACCGTCTTGGGATTGAACAGATCGACCGTATCCCTGCTCATCAGGATGCCCGTCACACCCGCCGCCTCTGCGGTTCTCATCATCGTTCCGAGATTGCCCGGATCCTGGATATTCTCGAGAATGAGCACGAAGGGTGCCGCCGGACCACTGCCGAGAAGGTCCTCTTTTTTATATGCCGGCATCTTCGCTACACACAGGACGCCCTGCGGTGTCTCCGTATCCGACACTTTCTGCATGATCTCCGGCGTCAGGATCGTGCAGTGATCAGGCGCCTTTCCCTCCAGTCTTTCCTGTATGAACGCCTCCGTCATGTAGATTTCTGTGATGAACTCCGCGGGCGTATCTCTGTAGAGCCTCTCTCCCTCCAGTATGAACGCCTGTTCCTCCCGCCTTTGCTTTGCCTTTCTGCGAAGGGCCGTCAGTCTTTTGACACGGCTGTTGGAAGCGGATGTGATCTTCTCTGTCATAGCATATCTCTCCCGGCTCTTTCATGTAAAAAGGCCGGACGGTGATCCCGCCCGGCCCGTTCATTGACTTTGTCTTACAGATGCTGACTGATCTGGTACTCGTACTCGGAAATGGATTTATCCATAGCGAGCGCTTCCTCGATATCCATATCGATGAATTGGCCGTTTCTGTAGCAGACAACACGGTTTGTCTTGCCCTGCACCAGAATATCCGACGCATACGCTCCCATGATCGATGCATAATAGCGGTCCTTACACGTGGGAGATCCGCCTCTCTGCATGTAGCCCAGAATAGTCGCACGAGTCTCGATTCCGGTGGCCGCCTCGATCCTTCTGGCCATGGATGTCGAGTGTCCGATTCCCTCCGCATTGATGATCAGGTGATGCTTCTTTCCGAGGCGCCTGTTGATGATGATGTGATCGACCAGTTTCTGCTCGTCGTAATCATACTTCTCGGGGATCAGAATGTCCTCCGCGCCGTTTGCAATGCCGCACCACAGCGCGATGTAACCGGCATGCCGGCCCATAACTTCAATAATACTGCACCTCTCATGGGAAGAAGAGGTATCCTTGACCTTGTCGATCGCTTCCATAGCCGTATTTACAGCCGTATCGAATCCGATCGTATAATCCGTACATGTTATGTCCAGATCGATCGTTCCGGGGATTCCGATCGTATTGATCCCATGGCGGGACAGAGCCTGCGCGCCGCGGTAAGAGCCGTCGCCGCCGATGACGACGATTCCGTCGATCCCGTGCTTATTGCAGATGTCCGCAGCCTTCTGCTGCACTTCCTCTTCCTTAAACTCAGGGCACCTTGCCGTACCGAGTACAGTACCGCCCTGATGAATAATGCCGGCGACATCAACGGACTTCATTTCATGAAATTCTTCATTCAGAAGGCCCTTATAGCCTCTCTGAATGCCAATGACCTTGCACTTGTTGTACATTGCTTCTCTGGCAACCGCACGGATTGCCGCATTCATACCGGGCGCGTCTCCGCCGCTGGTCAATACGCCAATTTGTCTGATTTCCTTAGCCATAGCTGGTGCCTCCGCATCTTAAGGGTTTTTTGTAAAACTTATCACTTTATATTTTATCCCAATATCCTCTTCAATGCAAACATTCTCGCTCATGCGAGGATAACATTCTTCTCCCCGAAGCGCTCCGATAATTGTCTGATCAGCGCCTCGCTCGTCCGGACTCCCTGTCCCGCAGGAAGTTCCTTCCGGAGCTTGGGATGGGCGATGAAGATCACGACCTTGTCCCTTCCCCCGTTCTCATCGATGATCTTAAAGAGGTCCGCGCAGCTTTGCTTCCACGCATCAAGATCCTCGAACCGGATCCACAACTTGCGCGGCACCTGGTTGAAAGGGATCACCTTTTCGCATATCAGCTTGCCGTCCTTCTCTTCCTCCAGAGAGACTCTGCCGCTCAGGAAGACTTTGCTGTCCTCCTCCAGTTTGTCGCTCTCCTTCTCATAGGTGTTGGGAAAAACAATGACCTCCATATTTCCGGTCATGTCCTCCACATCCAGAAAGGCCATGACTTTGTTATTCTTGGTGTATTTCACTTTTTTGCCGGAGATCATGCCGCCGATCACGGCCTTTGCCCCGTCCTGCACGGTCGCAGTCCCCGTCTCCTCGTCGAGAATGAAATCGGAGATGCGGTTGGTGATATGGCTCTTCCAAAGGCCCATGTACTCCTCCAGCGGATGCCCGCTGACGTAGATCCCCAGAACTTCTTTCTCGAAGGCCAGCTTCATCTCCTTGGAATACTCACCCACGTCGGGCATGGTGATGATATAGTCCTGCTTGTCCTCTTCATCCGCAAAATCAAACAGGCTCATCTGCCCCGCCATATCATTCTTTCTGGAGCTGACGAGATCGTCCATCATGCGCATGTAGACGCTCATCAGCTGCTTGCGCGTTGCGCCCAGGCAGTCCAGCGCCCCTGCTTTGATAAAGTTCTCAATGACCCTCTTGTTGATCTCTCTGTCCTTTAGGATCATGCGCGACAGGAAATCGTGAAGATCCCTGAACTTACCGCGCTCCTTCCTCTCCCGGATGACCGCATCGATCACCGGCCTCCCGACGCCTTTGATGGCTGTCAGGCCGTAGCGGATCGCACCGCCCGATACGGAAAAGCCGGCTTCTCCCTCGTTGATGTCAGGAGGCAGCAGCCTGATCCCCATACTGCGGCAGGTCAAAATATAGCCGGCCACCTTGTTGGGGAAATCGATGACTGACGTCATGAGGGCAGCCATGAACTCCGTGGGATAGTAATACTTGAGCCATGCTGTCTGGTAGGCGACCACCGCGTAGCAGGCGGCATGGGACTTATTAAAGGCGTACTTGGCGAAGTCCATCATCGTGTCGTAGATATGAGAGGCCACATCTGCACTGATCCCCTTCTCCACGCAGCCGGGAACGCCTTCCTCTTTGTTTCCGTATACGAAATTGCGGCGCTCCTGTTCCATGACCTTCTGCTTCTTTTTGGACATGGCGCGCCGGACCAGGTCGCTCCTGCCCAGCGTGTATCCTCCCAGGTCCCGCACGATCTGCATGACCTGCTCCTGGTACACGATACATCCGTAGGTGGGCTCCAGTATGGGCTCCAGTTCCTTCGCGTCATAAGTGATCCTGTCCGGATTCTTCTTCCCGTAAATATACTTGGGAATAAAGTCCATCGGCCCGGGCCGGTAAAGAGAGATCCCGGCTATGATATCCTCGAAGTTCTCCGGGTGAAGCTCTTTCATGAATCCCTGCATGCCGCCGGATTCCAGCTGGAATACGCCGTCCGTGCGGCCGGTGGAGATCGAGGCATAGACATGGGGGTCCGCATAGTCCAGATTGGACAGATCCACCGGGTATCCGATGGGATTTAGCGTCACGCGCGTCCTGTCTCCCGGGAAAGGCGGCTCATATGCGGGATATGTGCCGCCCGCCTCCTCGATGGAGCGGTTGGCCATATTCACGGCATTCTGGATCACGGTCAGCGTGCGAAGGCCAAGAAAATCCATTTTCAAGAGGCCTAGCTCCTCGATCGTGGTCATGGTGAACTGCGTCGTCACCGAACCGTCCGCCGCTCTGGCCAGAGGGACCAGATCTTCTGCCGGCTCGGAACAGATCACGACGCCCGCCGCATGGACCGAACTGTGTCTCGGAAGCCCTTCCAGTCTCCGGCTCATATCAATGAGCTTTGTGATGCGCTCATCCTCTTCATATGCCTTCTTGAGCTCTCTGTTTTGAACCAGTGCTTTGTCCAGCGTCATGTTCAGTTCCTGGGGCACCATCTTGGAGATACTGTCCACAAAGCCGTACGGCAGATCCATGACGCGTCCGACGTCTCTGATCACACCTTTGGCCGCCAGTGTTCCGAAAGTAATGATCTGCATGACGCGGTCTCTGCCGTATTTGTTCGTCACATAGTCAATAACTTCCCCGCGGCGCTCGAATCCGAAGTCCACGTCTATATCGGGCATGGATACGCGCTCCGGGTTCAGGAACCGCTCGAAGAGCAGATTGTACTTGATGGGGTCAATGTCCGTGATATGCAGGCAATATGCCGCAATGCTGCCTGCCGCGCTTCCTCGTCCGGGGCCGACCATGATGTCGTGTTCCCTGGAAAAATTGATATAGTCCCAGACGATCAGGAAATAGTCCACATAACCCATCTGCCGGATCGTGTTCAGCTCATAATCCAGCCGCTTGCGAAGCGTCCCGTCGTCGTCCGGATACCGCTTCTTCATGCCGTCGTCACACAGTTTATTCAGATATGTCCAGGAGTCATACCCCTCCGGCACATCGAAGTGCGGGAGTTTAGTGACCCCGAACTCAATTTCCACGTTGCAGCGCTCTGCTATGCGGTGTGTGTTGTCCAGCGCCTCCTGCGCATAGGGAAAGAGAGCCCGCATTTCCATCTCGCTTTTGACAAAAAACTGTCCGCCCGGATACCGCATCCGGTTCTCATCCGAGAGTTTTTTGCCCGTCTGGATGCAGAGCAGGATGTCGTGTGCCTCCACATCATCCGCATACGTATAGTGAATGTCGTTGGTGGCGATCAGAGGAATTCCCAGGCGCTTGCTCATGGACATAAGGGCCATATTGACCTTCTGCTGGTCCGCATAGCCGTGGTCCTGCAGTTCCAGGAAAAAGTTTCCCTGACCGAAGATGTCAAGATATCGGAGTGCCGCCCGGTCGGCTGCCGCTATGTCGTCCCTGACGATATTTCTGGCCACTTCTCCCGCGAGGCAGGCACTGGAAGCAATGATCCCCTCGTGGAACTCCCGCAGAAGTTCTTCATCCACTCTGGGCTTATAGTAATACCCTTCCGTGAAAGAACGGCTCACGATCTTCATCAGGTTGGCGTAGCCCTTGTTGTTCTCCGCAAGAAGGATCAGGTGATAATAGCGGTCGTCTCCCGCCCCCTGCTCCCGGTCGAACCTGGATCCCGGCGCCACATACACTTCACATCCGATGATAGGCTTGATGCCGGCTTCTTTGGCCGCTTTATAAAAATCGATCACGCCGTACATAACGCCGTGATCGGTGATTGCAGCGCTGTCCATACCGAGTTCCCTGACGCGATTAACATATTCTTTGATCTTATTGGAGCCGTCCAGCAGCGAATATTCGGTGTGGACGTGCAGATGTGTGAATGCCATGCTGCCTCGCTTTCATTCGATCAGTCTATGACTCCGCTGTTGCCTTACAACAGATCTCATTCATTCTTTCTTTTCATTTAAAAATGTGTATACAGTCGCCATGTCTTCCGGCGATGTCACCTTGATGTTGCGATAAGATGCCATCACGAGTTTGACTTTTCTTGTAGTGAAGTATTCCGCGACCATGGCGTCGTCTGTGATGACCACACCCTTATCAAGCAGTTCATCGTACTGCTCCACCATCTTCTCGTGCGCCGTTCTGATCAGTTCGAAGTCAAAGACCTGCGGCGTCTGCACCAGCCATACATTCTTTCTGTTGGGCGTCTGCACGACAAAACCGTCGGCATCTGATATTTTGACAGTGTCTTTGGAGGGCACAGCTGCCACGCATGCCTTGTGTATGCGGACCTCCTCGTGGAGTCTCTCCATCGTCGGTTCATCGATAAAAGGACGGGCTGTATCGTGAATAAAGACATAGTCGCAGGGCCAGTCCACCGCCTGCAGACCGTTGTGCACAGAAAAACACCGCTCACGGCCGCCGACCACGATCTTCCGTACCTTTCCGGCCAGTCCGCAGTTCTCTATGGTCTCTCTGCAGTATTCCCGGTCTCCGTCCGGCACCGTGATCACGATGTCTGTGATGAGATCGCAGCTGTCCATAGTCTGCAGCGAATATGTAAACAGAGGCCTTCCGCTGACGTCCAAATACTGTTTGCGGGTATCACCGCCCATGCGAAGTCCCTGTCCCGCCGCGAGAAGAAGCGCTGTGCACCTGTCTCTGCCGGGATTCGTCGTTTGCTCTTTTTTTACCTTATCTGTCATCTCTCTCCCAACCTCAGCCCGGGCTTCGCGTTGAGGTCCAGACCGCTTCGCACGCCCTTCATATACTCGTAATAAGCCGCGCTTCCGATCATGGCTGCATTGTCCGTACACAGGATCGGAGGCGGACAGTAAAACCTGACATTTCTCTGAGCGCAGGCTTTTTCCATCTCTTCCCTGAGTTTCGTATTGGAGGCAACGCCGCCGGCCAGCGCAAATTTAGTAAGGCCGAACTCCTCAACCGCCCACATAGCGTGGGACACCAGGACATCCACCACCGCCTGCTGGAAGGAAGCTGCCACATCCGGCACGGAGATCGCGATGTTCTTCATTTTGCACGTGTTGAGGTAATTGAGCACGGAAGACTTCATGCCGCTGAAGCTGAAGTCATACCGCGACCCCGAGACTTTTCCTCTGGGAAAATCGATCGCGCAGGGGTTTCCCTCTCTGGATACCTTGTCGATCTTAGGGCCGCCCGGATACCCGAGCCCGATCTCTCTGGCCACTTTGTCGAAAGCCTCTCCCGCCGCATCGTCCTGCGTCCTTCCGAGGATCTCATACTCGCCGTAGTCCTTGACCAGCACTAAATGCGTATGCCCTCCGGATACGACCAGACACGCGAAAGGCGGTTCCAGTTCCTTATCGGCAATATAATTGGCGCTGATATGTCCCTCGATATGGTGCACGCCGATCAGCGGGATCCCGGTCGCAAAACTCAGGGCTTTGGCCTCGGAGACGCCGATCAGAAGCGGTCCCACCAGACCCGGTCCGTAAGTCACGGCGATGCAGTCCATCTCCTGCAGCGACTTTCCCGCCTCAGACAGGCCTTTTCTGACCACCTGGTTGATCCTCTCCGTGTGTTTGCGGGACGCGATCTCCGGCACAACGCCCCCGTACAGCGTGTGTATGTCGATCTGTGACGAGATCACGTTGGAGAGCACCTCCCTGCCGTTCACCACAACGGAAGCGGCTGTCTCGTCACAGCTGGATTCTATTGCCAAAATAGTGATATCTCTGTTCATTATCTCTGTATACTAAATCCCTTCAGTCTTCAAATTTCAGTTCTGTACTCTTGCCGTCTTTTCCCGGTGCCGCGTCAGGGAATATCTTCCATACGGAGGGCATGAATTCTTCCGGATGCGTCAGCGATGGGCTGTAATGCGTCAGCCACATCTTCGCCGGCTTCGCCTTTCTTGCGATCTCTGCCGCCTCCGTAAACATCATATGTTTATGCTCTCTCGCTTTGGCCTTTTTGTCCTCTTCTCCGTACATTCCCTCGCAGATGAACAGGTCGGCTCCTTCCGCTGCTTTCAGCGCTCCCTCACAGGGACGGGTATCCGTGCAGTAACCGACTTTGAGGCCTTTCCTTGCGGGGCCGAGCACCATGTCCGGCGTCAGGACGCCGCCAGGCGTCTCAATGATCTCCCCCCTCTGGAGCCTGCCCCAATAGGGCTTTGGGATCTCAAGAGCCGTTGCTCTCTCCACGTCAAATTTACCGACCCTGTCGAGAGTAAGGGAATAGCAGTAACAAGTCACATTGTGACTGACGCGGTAGGCATGAATGTGAAAATCCTTCTCTCCGGGAAGTTCAAATGTCTCCTCCTGCTCCCTGATCTCCCTGAACTGAATATCGAAAGGGAGCTCCGGTGCGATCACTCGAAGAGAATTGACCACCCTCTCCACCCCCTTGGGACCGACGATGAGGAGCGGCTCTGTTCTCTCCGCATTTCCCATCGTGAGCAAAAGCCCGGGAAGGCCGCTGATGTGATCCGCATGGTAATGTGTGAACAGGATCAGGTCGATCGGCTTGGGACTCCAGCCCTTGCGCCTTAGCGCCATCTGCGTCCCTTCGCCGCAGTCGATCAGAATACTCCTCCCGTTATAGCGGACCATCAGTGATGTCAGATAGCGATAAGGGAGGGGCATCATTCCGCCCGATCCCAAAAGACAGATGTCGATCATAGTAACCTCATATTATAGTGTCGTAGCCTCATTGATCCGCCTGCTCTTCTCTGCGCCACATGATCAGCGCATCCTCCACAGGCTTCTCGTAAAACCTCTTCCTCACACCTTCCGTGTGAAAGCCGTATCTCTTATAAAGGGCGATCGCCGGCACATTCCCTGCCCGGACTTCCAGCGTGAACGATGTCATGCCCCTTTGCAGCGACTCTTTCATAAGTTGTCCGAACATAGTGCGGGCTATGCCCAGTCCGCGATAATCGGGAAGGACCGCCACATTGGTGATCTCCCCTTCGCCCATGATATCGCGCACGCCGCACTCGCCGATGACACGGCGCTCTCCGTCCTCTGCCCGGATCTCCGCCACATAATAATACGCATAAGGCAGCAGAAGCGTCGCTGAAAATACCTCTGCCGACCATGGATCCGAAAAACACGCGCGCTCCACTTCCAGTACCTGCGCGATGTCCCCGGGTTCCATTCTGCGGACAGTGATTTCTGGGCCCGCGCTCATTCGACGAACACCTTATAATTTCTCTTATCTCCGCGCTCTCTTTCCGCCTGCGGGATCCGCAGGTACTCAGGCCGGAAGTCATCCGCCGAAACAAGCGCCTCCGCACCCTTTTCGGTGTAGATCTGCGCAGCCCTGACTGCCGTTGACGCCGCTCTCTGGCGGTTTAAATGTGCCGGTGCAAGCAGATACGGCACGCGCATAAGCTCCCGCATAGCTCCTTCATTGACAGGCACACCGTCCCCGAGGAAGATCACTTCTCTGCCGAGCCGGTTCAGTTCCTCCGCGATCTCGTGAAACGCGATCACGCACTGCGGCCGCAGGACCGCCAGGCCGTCTCTGTTTTCATAGATCCCCGTGTAGACCTGCTGCCTTCTCGCGTCCATGAGCGGACAGATCACGCGGTCCGTCCCAAACAGATTACAGGCAAGAGAATCCACTGTAGGGACCGGCAGCACCGGCTTCTCCAGGGCAAGTCCGAGCCCCTTTACCGTAGCGGCTCCGATCCTGAGACCTGTAAAGGAGCCGGGTCCCGAAGTCACGGCAATAAAATCGATTGTTGACAGATCCAGGTCAAGCATCCTCCTCATCTCATCCAGCATGGGGACAAGACTCTGGGAGTGCTTCTTTTTATACTGTACGCTGTACTCCGCTGTGAGGCATCCGTCTGCATAGAGAGCACAGCCGGCTACAGGGCCGGAAGCTTCTACAGCAAGTATTTTGACTGCAGATGCCTCTGCTGATGTATTCATGTCAAATGTATTCATGTCAATTTCCTCATGCCAAACAGCCTTATAACAAACAGGCTTTTATAAATAAACAGGCTTATAATAAACAGCCTTCCGTGATCTTTCTGTAATCCAGTCCCTTGCCCAGGTCCTTCTCAATGATGATAAAGATCGTGTTCTCGGGCAGGATCTCCTCAATCCTGTTCGCCCACTCGATCAGGCATACCCCGTCTCCGTAAATATAGTCGTCGAAACCGACCTCTTCCATCTCCTCAGGTTCCTCGATCCTGTACACGTCGAAATGATACAGAGGAAGTCTTCCCTCTTCATAAATCTGCAGGATCGTAAAGGTCGGCGAGCTGACCGGCTCGTCGATGCCCAGTCCTCTGGCAAATCCCTTGGTAAAGACGGTCTTTCCCACGCCAAGATCCCCGATCAGCGCGTAGACCTGACCGGGCTGTGCATTCACTGCCATCTGATATGCAAATTCCGACGTGTCCTCCATGGAGGAGGACTCAAATACTCTTTTAATTTTGATCATATTCCAATTATTCCACAATTATCGATCGAAAGAAAGTGTCAAATCCCTTCGGGGCGGCAGCGCTCCGAAGCCGCAGATCTGCTGCGCGTATTCCATAGTGAAAAGCAAAGAGCGCCGCGTGCGCAGCGCTCTCATATTACCACACTCCATATATTTGGGATAGTGTTTCCTCAAGATTCAGAGCTTTTAATCGGAAGCTCTCACGCTCTGGTGGGATGAATTGCCGTACTTGATAATGGGGCTGAGCTTCTTATAGACCAGCATGGTGAGTGCGGAAATTCCCACGCCCTTGATGATATTGATCGGTGCCACCATCAGGATCACGAAGCTGGTCAGGTCCTTCACGCCTGCGTTGATCGCGGCGCCCATACCGAGGATCGCGTCAAGCGGCATGCCGAAGAGTCTGGAAAACGTGGGAAGAAGATAAACGGCATTGAACCAGGTCCCGAAGACGGTCATGATGACCGTGCCGGAGATGCATCCGATCAGTGCGCTCTTCTTGGACTTATGGAACTGATAGATCACGGAAGCCGGAAGGACCAGCATGCAGCCGATCAGGAAGTTTGCCAGGTCACCGACAAATGCGGTGGAAGTCGATTTGAGAACCAGTTTGACGATCTCCTTGATGAACTCTACCAGGACACCTGCGACGGGTCCGAATGCAAATCCGGCGATCAGGGCAGGGAGCTCACTGAAATCCAGCTTATAAAATGCAGGCGCGATCGGAAGCGCGAAATCAAAGCAATACAGGATTCCGGAAATAGCCGAAAACATGCCGATCATAACGACCTTTCTGGTCGCGAGCACTCTGTCCGTGTCACCGTTTCTCTTCTTGGCGGCCTTCTCAAACACATAGGCGACAGCCACCATGACCACTACCGTGATCAGGCACACACCTACAAAACCTGCATTTTCTCTTACTGCGTCAAAAAATCCGTTCATCTTTTTCCTCCTTAATGAACTGTGCGCCCGATGCGTCGGACGTTCGCTGTTTCCGGTTCTTCGGTCTCATACGGAGGAAATGACCGTCCCCCTGTTATACAATCAGAAAAACACCCCGAACGGCAAACCGTACGGGGCGAAGCTGACCACAGAACAGGAAGCGGACAATAATCCGACATCTCTGCACAAAACCTGAAGTTTGTTCTTCCATCCAGACTATACTGTTGGTCCCGGACTTGCACCGGGTCAGCCGCCAAAGCGGGTCGCGGACTATACCGCCAGTAGGGAATTGCACCCTGCCCCGAAAAACATCATGGTTATTTAATTCAAAAACATTATATTTCTATCTTCCCGAACTGTAAAGGGAAATCAACTGACACGGAACATAAAACTCTTCTTGTCTTCATCCGTATCGATCTTTTCGATGTGCGCACCTATCTTCCGCAGCTTTTCAGGGAAATCCTCATATCCTCTCTCAATGTACTGGATATCGAAGATCTCGCTGTAATCGTCCGCCGCAAGGGCTGCGATGACCAGTGCCGCTCCCGCCCTCAGGTCCGGAGAGCTCAGGGTCGCGCCGGTATACTGCTCCACCCCGTCGATGATGGCCGTGTTTCCTTCCACTGTAATGCTGGCCCCCATCCTTGTGAGCTCGTCGACATATTTGAAGCGATTCTCAAATATGCTTTCCGTCACAATACTGATCCCTTTGCTGAGGCCCAGAATGACCGTGATCTGAGGCTGCATGTCAGTAGGGAATCCCGGATACGGGAGCGTCTTGACATTTGTGCGTCCCAGTCGTTTCGTCGCCACGACGCGGACCATGTCATCGGACTCCTCAATCTGGCAGCCGATCTCAATGAGTTTGGCCGATATGGATTCCAGATGCTTGGGAATGACATTCTTGATCGTGACATCACCTTTCGTTGCCGCTGCAGCGAACATAAATGTGCCCGCCTCGATCTGGTCGGGAATGATGGAATAGACTGATCCGTGCAGGTGATCCACACCCTTGATCCTGATCACATCAGTACCGGCGCCCTTGATCCTGGCCCCCATGCTGTTGAGGAAGTTGGCAAGGTCGACGACGTGCGGCTCCTTGGCCGCGTTCTCAATGGTCGTATTGCCTTCCGCCAAGACGGCCGCCATGATAATGTTGATCGTGGCGCCTACCGAAACGACGTCCATGTAAATATGGGATCCCTTAAGTCTCTCCGCTTTTGCATCCACGCGGCCCGATGCGAGCCTCACAGACGCGCCCAGAGCACGAAAACCTTTGATATGCTGGTCAATGGGGCGAAGCCCTATGTTGCAGCCGCCGGGAAGTGCCACCGATGCCTTCTTGTACTTGCCCAGAAGTGAGCCGATCAGATAATAGGAACCCCTGATCTTTCTGACATATACATTGTCTACCGGTGTGTCCTTGTTGATGCCTGAACCATTGATCCGGAATGTATGGCGGTCCACCCGCTCCACATGTCCGCCGATCACCTCGATGGTCTTCAAAATGGCACGGATATCGCTGACATCCGGCACATTTTCCACCGTCACGGTCTCGTTCGTCATGATCGATGCCGCCAAAATAGCGAGCGCCGCATTTTTGGCTCCGGCAATCTCCACTTCTCCGGACAGGGAGTTTCCGCCCTTTACAATATAATGTTCCATACCGTCCCTCTATTGTAATCGCTTTTTTCGCAGTACGAGGATGATACTCCCGCCCGCCTTAAACTGTCAATCGGCAGTTTGATGGCAAACTACTGCTTCGGAAAGTCGATATTTGTCATTATTTAATGATTTTTGACCGTCTTTTTCGCGGTGCGGTGCCTGCTGCCGGTCCCGGCAGACCCTTTCCCGGCCTTTGCGGATGCCTGCCTGCGCCGCACGGAAAACCCGAATTTCCCCAGCTTTTTCCCGAGTGTGAAATACTCGCCGTGAGAATATGCGATGAGATCCGCTTTCTCGAGTTCCAGCTTCCCGTTCCTGTCAAGGTATCGTTCGTCCACACTCACATTGACCACTTCCGCGATGAACATGTCGTGGCTGCCCAGCCTGAGGATCCGGCTGACCCTGCACTCCAGTACAACGGGGCTCTCACCCACTCCGGGCGCGTCGATCTTCTCCGATTCAAGCACCGTCAGATGCATCGCGCCGAATTTATCCGTATCCCTTCCGGACTTGACGCCGCAGAAATCTGTAGCGAAGGCAAGTTCCGAAGTCGTCAGGCTGACAGTAAAGACCCCTGTCCGCTCTATGACATCATGGGAATATCGCTCCTTCCGGATCGATACGGACAGCATGACCGGATCACTGCATATCGTCCCCGCCCAGGCCGCCGTCATGAGATTGTTCTTCCCCTCCTCGTCCCTGGAGCCGACAAGCACTGCAGGGACCGGGTAAAGCATATTGGAAGCTCTCCAGTTCTGTCTTCCCATCTTTTCATCCTTCATCAGTGAAGACTTCATCAGTGAAGAATACCTGTAAGGATCGCAATGAGCCCGGCGCCTTCAAGAATCTGGAGCACCGTGACAGCGATGAGAAGGCCGAATGAGAATTTCTGCATTCTGCTCACCGACGGATCCGGCTTCGCGAGTTCTCTGACCTGATCCAGCTTTTCTTCCAGCTCCTGCGTCTGTTTGGCCAGCTCTGCGATCATGGACGCCTGTACATTTCTGTAGACACGCACATGGTCTCTGTGGTTAAAATCATTGGCTTCCCTGAAGAGATCCTCTGCCGCAGTCGACGATTCGCGGATCGATCCCGTGATCTCGTCTCTGGCAGATGAAACAATCTGTTTCATCTCCTGCTCAAAAGCTTTGTGGTCCCATTCCTCGAGGGCTTCGATCTTCAGCGAGATCTGACGGTTGTTCTCCTCGATCAGGTTCCTGATCTCTTCCGTGGTGTTCCGGTTCAGAAACTGAAGCTTCTGAATCAGCTCATTATTTCTGTCATACAGCTGCCTGAGCTCTCCCAGGATTCTGGTATAGTCCTCCACTTCCGCCTTGAGCCGGTCTGTCTGGGCCGCTTCCGCTGCTCCGTTGGCGCGGATCATCTCGTCGGGATTGGAAAAATCGACCTTCGGCACTGTATTGTTATAATTCCATAATGCGGATGAATCTTTCATTTAAGTTTCGATTCCTTTGGTTGATCTATAGTTTTTTTCTTAAGTCCGTCTCAACAATAATATCATTATCCAAGTTCATTTACAATCGTTTCGGAGCCGCCGCAGGCCCCTCCGGATATAGTTCGACTTTAGCCCGAATTTGCTCAAAATTCTGAAAATTGCTTCTAAACCCGGTTCCGGAACGGATGCTGAGATCATCAGTGGTCGGCCCTCTCACCGAGGTAAAGCGGGTAGACTTTCCTGAGATTATCGTCTTTGACCTCCATACAGAACTCCTCGCAGAGGGGCTGCTTGGTTACCGACATTCCCAGTTCCGTCTTCTCCATAAGCTCCATTTCCGCCTGAAAGCACATCATCCTGCCTCTTTGGATCGCCGCTTCCCGGCTTTCGCCAAGCCCTTCTCTTTCCGCTTTCCGACTGCGAATCCACTGCGTCAGTGCCAGATACGGGTGCCCCGGCAGTTGAACTCTGCTCCGGTTCTTATACCGGAAATACTCAAGATTTCCGATCTCGAGCTGCTCCCTGAACCTGCTTTGTACCTCGCTCTCCTGCCTCACGCATACCGCTCCCGGCACACAGAGGTTCCTGTATCCCTCACGGCGGGCTCGGACCCCGAGATCTGCGTCCTCGAGCATTCCGTAGTAGCGCTCATCCAGGATTCCGATCGTCTCCAGCACTTCGGCTCTATACATAGCCGCCTCGATCTGACAAGCTGCAGTCGTGTGGATCCTGCCGATCCGCCGCGCCGCATTTCCCTTGCATTTCATCACACAGGGCTCACCGGCAAGGTTCAGCTTCCACCCTGCTTCCTTTACAGGGATACCGTCTTCCTCCGTCAGGATCGCGGCCTGAACACTGAAGACCGTCTCATCCTTACGGATCGCCCGGTATAATTCTTCCACACAGCGCTTTCCGACCTTCATGCCGGGATCAAGCGTCATCACATACGGCGTCACCGCGATATGAAATCCCGTGTTGAGCGCATGGGCTCTCCCCGGATTCATCCCCAGCCTGAACACCGTGATATCAGGCTCGTCTCTTCGGATCCCTTCCGCCGTCTGGTCATCTGTGCTGCAGTCCAGCACGATGACCTTGGGCACCAGCGTTCCGGCGCGTACCGACCGCAGACACCTCGCGAGCTTTTCATCCGCACTGCGCACCGGAATCAGAAGTGTTATCTTATTGGTATTCATATCTGCCCTTCGTTTCCCATCTGCCTGCTGCGCTATTTTCAGACCACTGTGATGAACGACGGATCCCAGACGATCAAATATCCCAGCTCCCGGATCCTCCTGCTGAAGAGAATGCTCCTTCTTCTTAATTCCTGCGGCTCCTTGTCCCAGTCAAAATAGTGGGGACTGCCGGGTTTTCCGAAGATCTCGTCATACAGACTCCGCAGTTCAGGCCTTACCCGCATGCACCGGGCATCCACGGCAAACGCATTCTGGACGGTCAGCGCCCGGTTCATAGGCCCGCCTTCCGCTTCGTCCCATCCCTCGTACATCACCTTGCCGTTGTTGTCAAACATACCGCCGACGATCTTATGCGTGCGGCTCAGGACCCTTCCTCCCACTGCGCCGACGTCCGTGCGGCAGGTAAATATGTCAGGCGTATAGCTGATCCTGTAGATCCCTTTTCTGCTCGAATAACTGACCTTGGCCTTTATGCTGCGCACCCGGAAATAATCCTCGAGAGCCGCTCTTCCCGCCGCTATATCCGCATCGGGCTCTCTGGCCGCTTTCTTGGAATCCGACGAAGCACTGCTGACATGATACAGAATATGCGGAACATGACAGACTGCCGACTTGGGTGCCCTGAGGATCAGGTCATAGGTCAGCGCGCCGTCAAAGGAATCCCTCAGGCGCAGTGCAAGGAACAGTTCGCGGCGGATCACAAGCAGCCTTCTCATATAATTGTTGGACAGCAGGTAATCCTTGTTAAAATCCGGTTTATAGTTGGGCTGGTCAAACCGCTTGCCGGCAGCATCGCAGTGATCCTCGTCCGTATAAAGGATCTCCGCGCCCGTCCTCATGATGTACATAAAGACCTCATACAGCGCGTCCTTCGTGAGCAGGTCTCCCGTATCGACAGTACAGACATAGTCGCCGGCTGCCATATGCGCCGCGTCATTGATCAGCGATGCGTCGCCCCTGTTTCCCGGCACACTGTAATACCGGATTCTCTCATCTCTGTAGTGGTCAAGGACATCCCTGACTGCCGAGCTCATACTCGTGTCTGCAATGATCAGCTCAAATCCGCCGTACGTCTGTGACAGCACGGAGATCAGTGTGTTCTCAAAATAGCGGATGACCGGTTCGTAGGTCGTCACGATCACACTGATGAGCGGAACATGCCGTACCTTGAGCACCGAGGCGGACGCCTCCAGCGCTTCTTCCGGCTTCTCTCCTCCCTTGAGCCTGTCCCATACGGCTCTCTGGTTGAGCAGGACCGACGCCTCAGGTTCCGTATATTGATACTTGTGCCTGGCAGCTTTGTCGCTCCGTTCCCCTTTTCCCGGCACAAGCAGCTTCCTGATCACCGGACCGATCCCGGGCTTTTTGATTTTCGGACGGGCATTGCCAAACCGCTTTCCCAAATCGTTCCATATTGACACGATCAGCACCTCATATCGTCATTTAACGCCAGTGTCCTCCAGATTGATCCTGAAGCGCGGCTCCTTCACATCCTGCGTCAGATATCTGTGATAATAGGGGTCTCTTGCAGACAGGTCGGGATGGAGTTCCCGCAGCAGCTTCATCTCACCGGGCTGCAGGAGTTTGCGCTCTTCCTTCGTCTTGCTGTTCTCCGGAGAATAGGATTCAAAGTAAAACAGATACATATTGTTGCGCACGACATTATAGTATCCCTTTTCAAACACTCTCCAGCAGAAATCGATGTCGCCGCCGTAAGCCGGGAAATTCTTCTCATCAAAACCGCCGACTTCGCGGAAGAGCTCTTCTCTCACCATGATGCAGGCACCGCTCATTGCCAGGAGGTTGCGCACGCCCTTGTTGAAGTCAAAATAGTAAGATTCTTCATTTCTGCAGTACTGCAGCTTATAGACGATCCCCTCTTCCACCGATACGATGCCGGCGTGCTGGATGATATTCGAACTGGGGTACAGGAGCTTCATTCCCACCGCGCCCACATAGGGGAGCTTGGCCTTTTCGGACAGGTGCGACAGCCAGCCTCTCTTCTGGACCACGATGTCGTCGTGCACGAACAGGAGCATCTCGCCATTGGCATACTGTGCTCCCAGGTTATAAAATGCAGGCATATTAAAGCCCATCCGCTTGAAGATATACAGGCATCTGCCGTCCTCGTTGATCTCCTCCACCAGTTCGCGCACCTTCCTGCGATTGACCTCGTTGGAGCCGTTGTCGACGATAATGATCTCATGAGGGACCGATGTGTGCTTCTCTATGGAGCGGACGCAGCGCGCGAGCATTTCCGGGTTGTCCTTGCTGGGAACGATGATGCTGATCAGTCTTGTATACGCGGAATCCACACTGTACCGGCCGGTCAGTGAATCCTTGATCAGATTCCCGTTCCACAGTTCGACCCGATGGCTTCCGTGATAGAGGATTTCCGGAACATGGCCGATCGGGAACTCGTTCAGGCAACCGTCCGGTCTCTTGTTGTAACCGCCGTCCGCCTGCGCAAGCTTAAGGCACAGCGTCCCGTAGATCCAGGCTCTCACAGGCCACTCGTCCTCATTGGTGCGCGCTCTCTCTTCGTCAAGGCTGTCCTCCCTCAGTGCAGATTCGCTCTCATAATTGGAGGATCTTCGCTTTCCGGGATTGATCATTGCAAAAGCAGATGTCCGAAATGCGATGATGTTGCCGAAATAGAAAGTCGAGAGAAATGTATCCGGTGCCCACTCCGACTTGAACCAGGGATCAAGATGCACGCCGTCCTCGGCGATCCTGTCTTCATCCGCATACAGAAGATTGATCTCGGGATGCGATGCGAAATAGTCTCTGATCAGAATATCCGCAAATTCATCAGGCTGCCCGTCGTCATCACATGCGATGATGATATCCGTCGCCTCATGGTCCTCTGCGAGCAGGTGATTCTTAAGGTGGGAATACCTGACGATCTCTGACGTGAGCATCTCGCCCGCCGTATGATCCTGTGTCCTGATCTTCTGTGCCAGGGCCTCTTTATGTGCCAAATACCAGTCATTATAATTTCTGACTACCATGTATATGCACTCCTCTCCAATGTCATATATTTAACTTTAGCATCTTTCATACACGAAAACAATGCGTTTTCAGATTGTACGCAGTACACAACGGCACTTTGTTTAAATTGTAAGTTGAGGATACATTGACAAGCGTCAGCAAAGTTCGTAATATTATTATTAGGTAGAAATGCCTAAATCTTCATTATTCTATGACGATTGTTTTGGCAAATTTCTGTAAAATCATCAGTGTTTTGCCATAACTTCAAAACGTACCTCAATTGTGCCTGACCGGTGCTGCCGTTCAGACACCACTGGCTGCGACGGAGCGCCGCAGTCAGTCCGACATCAGCCGCGCTCCGGAATGGAGAGAGAAATATGTATCTGGATGATTACAAACGCTGGGCTGCCTTTGACCTTCAGGATTGTGACCTGAACGCTGAACTGCAGAGCATCGCAGATGACGACGACGCGATCAAGGAGCGCTTTGCAGTTGCCCTTCAGTTTGGAACGGCCGGCCTTCGCGGCACCCTCGGCGCAGGCACGAACCGCATGAACATCTGGGTAGTCCGCCAGGCTACACAGGGTGTTGCCAGCTGGGTTCTGACACAGGGCGGCACACAGACCGTAGCGATCAGCTATGACAGCCGTCTCAAAGGCTGGAATTTCGCACGTGATGCAGCAGGCGTTCTTGCGGCTAACGGCATCAATGTCCGCATCTATGATGAGCTCATGCCCGTTCCCGCTCTGAGCTTTGCTACACGTTACTACAACTGCAATGCAGGTATCATGATCACCGCATCCCACAACCCCGCCAAGTACAACGGCTTTAAGGCTTACGGCCCCGACGGCTGCCAGATGACCGATGACGCTGCAGCTGTTGTTTATGATGCGATTCAGAAGACGGATGTCCTGACCGGCGCCAAGTACATGTCCTTCGCAGAAGGCGTTGAGAAGGGCCTGATCAAATTCGTCGGCGATGACTGCAAGGAAGCTCTTTACGAGGCGATCGAAGCTCGCCAGGTCCGTCCCGGTCTCTGCAAGACTGCCGGCCTCAAACTCGTTTACTCTCCTTTGAACGGAACCGGTCTTGTTCCTGTTACCCGCGTCCTGAAAGACATGGGCATCACAGATATCACGATCGTCAAGGAGCAGGAGTATCCCAACGGCTACTTCACCACCTGCCCTTATCCCAACCCCGAGATCTTTGAGGCTCTCCGCAAAGGTCTTGAGCTGGCCAAGGAAGTCGG